>Ga0066788_10000070_pt1 | contig 17608 bp, 13 predicted proteins | sample OrgsoiDNA2013048_FD_70943 | JGI IMG/M metagenome (GOLD analysis project Ga0066788, IMG submission 70943) | Permafrost soil microbial communities from the Arctic, to analyse light accelerated degradation of dissolved organic matter (DOM) -... | ecosystem: Environmental > Terrestrial > Soil >... | reverse complement strand
GTGGCCGTCTTCCTGGCGCTGCTGCTCGGCGTGGTGGCCTCGACCACCCTCACCAGCCGGCTGCTGGGGCCGCTGCGGGTCGTGAACGCGGCGGTGAGGCGTTTCGGCGGGGGCGATCTGGCGGCCCGGGCCATCGTCCAGGGACAGGACGAGATCGCGGCCCTGGCCGTGGAGTTCAACCGGCTGGCCGAGAAGCTGGAGCGCTATCGCGCGAGCACGCTCGAGGAATTGATTCATGGCCAGCAGGCCGCGCAGGCGGCCATCGACGGCCTGCCCGATCCGGTGTTGCTCCTCGACGCCAAGGGGCAGCTGCAGGGAGCCAACACGGCCGCCACGGCGCTCCTGCGAGTCGATCCCGATCGCTCGGCGCACGAGGCGTTTGCGCGCACCGATCCGGCGGTGCGCGCGGTGGTCGATCGCCTGGGTGGTCACGTGCTGGCGGGCAAGGGTGCCTATGTGCCGCGCGGGTTCGAGGATGCCTTGCGGGTGGGAGAGACCCCCGAGGGCGAACGGATCTTCCTGCCGCGCGCCACGCCGATCTACGGCGAGGCGGGGGCGGTCACCGGGACGGCCATCGTGCTGCAGGATGCCACCCGGCTGTTTCGCTTCGACGAGCTCAAGAACAACCTGGTCGCGACGGTGGCCCACGAATTCAGGACCCCGCTCACTTCGTTGCGCATGGCGCTGCACATGTGCACCGAGCAGGTGGTCGGACCGCTCACGGACAAGCAGGCCGATCTTCTCTTCGCTGCCCGGGAGGACTGCGAGAGATTGCAGGTCATCGTCGATGATCTGCTCAACCTCTCGCGCATCGAGGCCGGTCACATCGATCTGCACCGGCGCCGCGCAACCCCGGACGGGCTCGTCGATCTGGCGGTGGAGGTGCACCGCGCCGCCGCAACCCAGGCCGAGGTCGTGCTGCGCAAGGAGGTGCCACCCGGACTGCCGGAGGTCTTCGTCGATCCCGACCGCCTGCAGCTGGTGTTCACCAATCTCATCAGCAACGCCATCCGGTACTCCCCGGCCCACAGCGAGATCGTGATCCGGGCGCGACGGGAAGACACGTCTGGCGAGCCGCTGAACCACCGGGCGCCACAGGCCGAGAACGTCAGGTTCGAGGTCGCCGACAGCGGCCCCGGAATTCCGCTCGAGCATCAAAGTGGGCTCTTCGAGAAGTTCTTCCGGGTCCCGGGCAGCCCGGAAGGAGGGTCGGGCCTGGGACTCTTCATCGCCAGGGGACTGGTCCAGGCACATGGTGGACGGATTGGCGTCGAGAGTGCGTCGGGCAAGGGGACGACATTCTGGTTCACGATTCCGATCGCGGTGATCGCCGGCGCGCACGCGTCGTGATTCCCCGGACCCGGGGGTACCATGGGATCATCCATGAACGATCACGAGCCCCGCGGCCCGAACCGCCGCCGTCAGCCGAAACAACTCCCGATGGCCGGCACGTCTCCGAGCGCCACGGCGACCGCGACTCGCGACCGCGACCCGGTGTGCGGGATGATGATTCCCACGGACGCGCCCCTGCACTTCGATCTCGCCGGGAAGCGCTACGTGTTCTGCGCGGCATCGTGCCTGCAACGGTTCAAGGCTGACCCTGGGTCGTTCCTGAAAGGACCGGATCGCGAGTCCCACCCGGCGTCCTCGTCCTCGTCCTCTTACGTCTGCCCCATGCACCCCGAGATCCTTCTCGATCACCCGGGCAGCTGCCCGATCTGTGGCATGGCGCTCGAGCCCCGGGAGATCACCCTCGATGATCCCACCACGAACCCCGAGCTCGCCGGCATGTCGCGTCGTCTCTGGGTCGGCGCGGTCCTCTCGGCCCCCTTGATGCTGTTGGGGATGGCGCACATGTTGCCGTTCGCCGGCCTCCACCGGCTGGTCGCGAGCCCGGCTCGCGCGTGGAGCGAGCTCCTGCTCGCGACCCCCGTGGTGGTATGGGCCGGTGCGCCCTTCTTCGTGCGGGCGTGGCGGTCGATCGAGCGGCGCAGCCTCAACATGTACACCCTCATTGGTCTGGGCGTCGGCGTGGCCTACGGATACAGCCTGTTGGCGACGGCGCTCCCCGCGTTGTTTCCGCCGTCGCAGCGCGATCACTCCGGCCAGGTTGGCGTGTACTTCGAGGCGGCGGCCGGGATCGTAACCCTGGTCCTCCTGGGGCAAGTGCTGGAGCTGCGCGCCCGCGGTCGAACCGGCGCCGCGATCCGCGCGCTCTTGAACCTGGCCCCCACGATCTCCCGCCGTATCGGCGCCGGCGCGCACGGCGGCACCGAAGACGGCATGGAAGAAGACGTACCGCTCGGCGAGATCCAGGTGGGGGACCGGCTGCGTGTGCGCCCGGGAGAGAAGGTCCCCGTGGATGGCGTGGTGCTGGAAGGAACGAGCGTGGTCGACGAGTCCATGATCACCGGCGAGCCCATCCCCGTGGCGAAACAGGCCGGGGACCAGGTCACGGGCGCCACGGTCAACGGGACGGGGGGACTGGTCATTCGAGCCGAGCGCGTGGGCAGTCAGACTTTGCTGGCTCGGATCGTGAAGATGGTCGGCGAGGCACAGCGGAGCCGGGCGCCCATTCAAAGGCAGGCCGACATCGCGGCCAGCATCTTCGTGCCGACGGTCATGGGCATCGCGGGGTTGACGTTCGCCCTCTGGGCGACGCTGGGTCCGCAGCCCCGGCTGGCTCATGCACTGGTCAACGCCATCTCGGTGCTCATCATCGCCTGCCCCTGCGCGCTGGGCCTCGCGACGCCCATGTCCATCATGGTCGCGACCGGCAAGGCGGCGACTCACGGTGTGCTGTTCCGCGACGCCGAGTGTATCGAGCTCCTGCGCAAGGTGGACACGCTGGTGGTGGACAAGACCGGAACCTTGACCGAGGGCAAGCCCAAGCTGGTGACGGTGGAGACTCTGGTTCCCGACCACCTCGACGAGCGCGAGCTCCTTCGGCTGGCTGCCACGCTGGAGAAGGGGAGCGAGCATCCCCTCGCCGCCGCCATCCTCGAGGGTGCCACCGAGCGCCAGTTGGTGCTGGCCAAGGTGGAGGCGTTCCAATCGATCACGGGCCGCGGCGTCTGTGGGCGGATCGAGGGCCGTGAGGTCTCGCTGGGCGATGCCAGGTTGCTTTCTGCCCTCGGGATCGATCCGGCGGGCAGTCGTCCCCGGACCGATGCCTTGCGCGCCGCTGGTCAGACCATCGTGTACGTGGTGGTCGACGGCAACTTGGTCGGATTTCTGGGCGCTGCCGACCCGGTGAAGAGGACGGCCCCCCGGGCTCTGGCGCAGCTCCGCGCCGAGGGACTGCGCATCGTGATGCTGACCGGGGACGCGCGAAAAACCGCCGAGGCGGTCGCGAGGCAGCTCCACATCACCGAGGTCATGTCCGAGGTCTTGCCATCCGACAAGGCCGAAGCGATCAAGCGCCTACAAGCCCAGGGGCGGGTGGTGGCCATGGCCGGCGACGGCATCAACGATGCGCCGGCCCTGGCGCAGGCCGACGTGGGGATCGCGATGGGAACCGGTGCGGCCGTGGCCATGGAGAGCGCGGGGGTCACGCTGGTGAAGGGCGATCTGGCTGGCATCGTCCGGGCCCGGCGGCTGAGTCGAGCCACCCTGACGAACATCAAGCAGAACCTGTTCTTCGCCTTCGCGTACAACAGCATCGGCGTCCCCATCGCCGCCGGCGTCCTATATCCGTTCCTGGGGATACTCCTCAGTCCTCTCATGGCGGCCACAGCCATGGCCTTCAGCTCCGTGTCGGTGATTGGCAACGCGCTGAGGCTTCGAAGAACGCCCCTTTGAAACGACACGGCGAGTCGTAAGATGATGTGCGCGGTGTCAGTAAGGTACCGGATTCTACTGGACCGCTGGACACCCATGAGAAACCTCACTGTAAAGACTCCCGTCGACAAGCTGATGCTCGCCCTCTTGCTGGGAGGGAGCTTGCTCGGTTGTGGCTCCTCGTCCAGCTCACCGGGCGCCTCGGTGGGCACCGGCGGCTCTGGCACCGGTCCGGCGGCTGGCACGGGAGGAAGCGTGGTCTCCGCCAGCACGGGAGGTGCGGGTGTCATCGATCCGGGTGGGACGGTCGGCACCAGCACCGGTGGGAGCTCAGGCCCCACTCCCGCCGCCAGCACGGGCGGCGCCAGCGCACCGGCTGGCACCGGTGGGACGGGCCCGGTCGCTGCCACTGGGGGAGCCTCGGGGCCGCGCCCCGACGCAGGTGCCGCCGGCGCGGGAACGCCGCCGGGCGGCGCAACGGATGGCGGCACAGCCGCAGGATCCAGCCCGACCGAGGTGGATCCGGGCACCGACGGAGACGGCGAGTTTCACATTCTTCCCCCCTACGTGAACCAACCGCCCGGACTCACGCGAATGCCCGGAGTGCCGGTGGGGCAGGTGATCGGCCCCATGAACTTCGCCAGCAAGACCACCTACCCCGGCCGCAGCTTCCCGATCCAGATCTATGTTCCTGCCCAGTACAAGAAGGAGGTCCCGGCGGCCCTGATGGTCACCCAGGACGGCCGGCAGTGGGTCGGTCGTTTTCCGATCATCTACGACAACCTGATCGCCACCGGCAAGGCGCCGATCACCATCAATCTGTTCATCCCTGCCAGCACCCCGGCGGATCGCTCCGACGAGTACGACACCGTCAGCGGCAAGTACGGCGACTTCATAATGGACGAGGTGCTGCCCTGGGTTAAAGGCATGGGCTACAACATCACCGATGATCCCGCGGGACGGGCGGCCACCGGTAACAGCTCCGGTGGCATCGCCGCCTTCTCGATCGCCTGGTTCAAGCCCGACCACTTTCACAGGGTGCTGACCAGCAGCGGCACCTTCAGGAACATTGGCGGGAAGGGCGGGGACATGTACCCCATGACGGTCATGAACGCGCCCATGAGCCCGCTCCGGGTGTTCTTCTCGTCGAGCGAGGGAGACATGCCCGGATGGCTCGACGCGAATCGCGCCATGTTCACGGCGCTCACGGCCAAGGGTAACCACAGCCGCTTCATCTGGGGCGACAGCAGCATTCCCCACGGAGGCGGCGCCATGCTGAACGGCGATCTGCCCTTCGCGATGGAGTGGCTGTGGCGCGGCTACAAGCCAGCGCCGTAGGGCTTGCCAAATCGCCCTTGGGGCTCATTTAGCCTGACGGTGCTTCCCATCGCGCTTGGTCGGGGCGGGCGGCTGGGCTTTGCCGAGTGCGATACACAGCGCCGCTAGCTGCGATGCCAACCGCAGCCGATTGGTTATGGCCTCGGGCGACATGTTGACGATCACTCGGCCTCACCCCGCAGCTGCTTGATATCGTCCTGGTCGCGTCCGCTTCCGCGCAGCGACTTCAGAGCGATCAAGCCTTCGGGGGACACGACGCAGATGTTTCCAAAAGCCCACGTCAGCGCCTGACGGGTGTTCCAAGCTTCTTCGATCGCCGGGGTCACGAGGAGCACGTCCAAGGACAGGATCTGACCAGATGTGTGTATCTTGGTGAGATGCCGGATCTCGACGCTACCTCCACGGAAGGTCATCGGAGCTGCGGCAATGGTGAACCCCATCGGTCTCACCGCGGCCTCGACGCGATTCAGGTCACTTCCCATCGCGACGATGTCGATGTCCACCGTCGCCCGCGGGTAGCCGTGGACCGCCATGGCCAGGCCCCCACACAGGGCATATGGCACTCCGGATCCGTCGAGGCTCGCGATGACGCCCCTCAATTCTTCAAAAAGATCGAGCATCGGCCGACGAATTCTGGCCCGGGCGTCAGGTGCCTGACCGGATCTGCTGGGCCAGGTAGTGCGGCTCGCCGACCTGCTCGATCAAGGTCTGCTGGGCTTCGATCCAGTCGTAGTGCTCTTCCTCGGAGGTCAACATCTCCTCGAGCAAGTGGCGGCTACCGTTGTCGCCGTGGCCGCGGCAGATCTCGATGCCGCGATTCATGCGCTCGATGGCGTCCTTCTCGAGCGCGTGATCGCTTTTCAGCTGCTCAGCCACCGTTTCGCCGACGTTAATCTTGTGGAGCCGCTGCACGTTGGGTATGCCCCCGAGGTACAGGATGCGCTCGATCAGGGCGTCGGCGTGCTTCATCTCGTCGATGGACTCTGCGCGCAGCTTTTCGTGGAGGCGGTGGTAGCCCCAGGCCTGGCACATCTTGGCGGCCAGGAAGTACTGGTTCACGGCCGTCAGCTCGGCGGTCAGGACTTCGTTGAGGAGGTGGACCACCTCGGCGTGCGTTTTGAGGACCGTCACGCGACGAACGTTAGTCCCATCGGGGACGGCCCGCAACCCTACCCTCACGGCGTGACGCTACGGCGTCGGCGATTCGGTCCGTCTGGACTCGCTGCGGCCGGATTCGCTGAAGCTCTCGCAGCCCATCGGGGCCGTCACCACAGCCGCCTCGTCGAGGATGTCCTCGATCGCGTGACGGCAGGAGCCGCAGTCGGTCCCCGCCCCGCCGCATCTTTTCCCTATCTCGGCCACGGACGAAGCGCCCTTGACCACCGCCAATCGGACGGTGCGGTCGGAGACGCCTCGGCAAACACAGAGAATCATCGGGGTTGGTATTGATAATGGATGTCAGAATCATGGAAGTCAAGGCTGGGACGGCGACTTGAGGCAAATCGTTCGTGGTCACGACGCGAAATCCCCCTCCCACAGTCGGTCGAGGAAGTCCCTCCAGGGAAGGATCTCGATGCCGTCGACCCGCCGGGGACGCGTTTCCAGGCAGACCAGCACGTGGTGCTTGAGGAGCCCCTCCTCGCGAAGGGCCCGCAGACCCCGCAGATCCCGCTCGGCGACGGGCTTCTTGGCCTTCACCTCGATGGCGGTCTGATCGCCCAGCACGAAGTCGACCTCGAAGTTGGAGGTCGAACGCCAGTAGGCGAGCGGCACGGGCTCGTTGTAGTCGATCCAGCTCGAGAGCTCGTGAAACAGATAGGTCTCGAACGCCTCGCCGAACTCGGGCGACCGTGCCAACAAGCCGCTCCGGTGCTGCAGGTGACGAGCGACGCCGACGTCAAAGAAGTAGTACTTGGCCGTGGCGATGGCCTTGCGCTTCGCGGTCTTGGTCCACGCGGGCAGCATCCGCGCGAGCAGCGTGTCCTCCAGAATGTGGAAGTACTCCCGCACCGTGCTCATCGGGACCTGCGCGTCGCTCGCCACCTGCGAAAAGTTCAACATGGTCCCGTTACCCAGCCCTGCGATCTCGAGGAATCGGCTGAACGCGGGCACGTTGCGGGTCAGCGCCTCCGCCGCGATCTCCTCCTTGAGGTAGTTGCCCGCGTAGGCTCGCAGATCGTCGCGGGGATCGTCCGAAAGGTAAATCGCCGGGACCAGCCCCCGGTCGAGCGCCTTCAGCAGCGAGAACTCCGCCCCCAGCTCCCGGTAGACGAACGGATGCAGGGTCCGGGTCACCGCCCTCCCCCCGAGCAGGTTGACCCCGCCGCGCCGCAACTTCCGCGCGCTCGACCCGGTCAGGACGAACCGGATACCCCGCGACTCGACGAGGCGGTGGACCTCGTCGAGCAGCGCTGGGATCTTCTGTATCTCATCGAGCACGACCGTGTGGTCGTCGGCTCCGATCTCCTCGGCGAGCTGAGCGGGCCTCCGGCTGAACGTGAGGAAGAGATCGCCGTCGAGGAGGTCGAAGACCTTGGCCTTCGGCAGCGCGTGGCGAATGAGGGCAGTCTTCCCGGTCTGCCGGGGGCCGAAGAGGAACAGAGACTTCCGCGCCGCCAGGCGGGCGACATCCAGGATGCGGGGGTGGTAGGCAGCGGCCATCGGGGGCGACGACGACAATGCTACTTATCATGATAAGTAGCATTGTCTAGCGCATGCAACCGATTCGCCGAGCGGTGTCCACCATCGAACGGAGTGTCGCCGGGACGACCTGCCGTGCTCGAGCCCGGCGGCCGGGCCGCTCGCACCTCACAAGTCCCGTAACCAGGCCGCCGCGCGCGCGACGAGCGCTTCGATGCGTCCTCGTTCCCAGGCGCGGTCGCCGAGCGTCATCCGGACAATGAAGCGGTTCGCCTGGGCGAAGTCTTGTACGAACGCCGCCAGGGCGCTCGCCATCCGGAACCGTTCCGAGGGATCCCGGGGCGGCGACGCGTCGAGGTAGGCGGCCACGAGGCGCGCGAGCGACTGCTCTTCTCGGCGATCGCGGATCCAGCTCACGTCCAGGATCGCCCTTGCTCCCGCCGGATCGCCTGCCGCCAGCAACTCGTCGGCTCCGACCACAGCCGCGACCAGAGCCGCGAGACCTGGCTGGGCCGTGGTCTGCGTCTCGCCTCGCTCGATTCGGGAGAGAGCGCCGGCCAGCTCGACGAGCGGGGCCAGTGGACAACGGCTGGACGGCGCGGACGCCCAGGCTTCGCGGGCCTCGTCGTACCGGCGCTCTTCGAAGAGAAACAGGCCCTTGAGATGCAGGAGGTGCTCACGAACGTCTCCCGCGGCGCCGCCGAGCAGGGGATCGCCGGTCCACCGCCCCTCGCGTTGCTCGAGCTCCACCCTTGCCAGCGCCACGCAGTCGTCGTTCGGAGCGACCGCCTCGGCGGCCGCCACGATCTCCTCCGCCACATCGAACATCCCGGGCCCGTCGACGGTCCGCAGCAGCAGGAGCAGTCCGGGCGAGCTGTTCGCCAGCCTTTGCAAGGTGGAACGAGCCCAGGCGGGACGTTCGGCGTCCGGCGTCGCTCCGTATTGGCGGGCGAGTGTGTCTTGCAGCTCGACGTCGTGTTCGCCGCGATCGTGCGCGACCGGGGCGCACCAGCGGTCGGGCTCGAAGCGTGGCATCGGGATGCGAGGCACCGCCGGCTCGGTGAACGCAGGCGCGGCTCCCTGCAACCGCACCAGCTCCCGGCCGCGCGGCGTCGCCCGCAGACAGACCGTCGCCGCCGCGCCCTCGTCCTGGAGGATGACCGGACAATCCGTGATCAGCCCTTCGCTCCGGATGACGAGGCGACCTCCTTCGTCCGCGAGGATCGCCAGGCACTCATCGTTCGTCTCGGCGCTTCCGTAGAAGAGGTAGGTGAGGGCCGCGTTCACGTCCGTGACCAGACTCCACGGCACCTCGCCATATCCGGGCACGCTGACGCGAGATCGCTCGGCCCCCGTCTCGTCGGTGGCGACCACGACCATGCTCTGCTCGCCGGCGTCCTCGTCGAACGAGAGCGAGAGGAAGCCGCGGCGCGACGGGTGCACCGCGACGCCGAGCGCGTGATGTCCCGCCGGAACAGCGACGTCCGCCACCGCCGCACCCCGCGTGGCGTATACGCGCGCTCCTTCCCGGAGCGCCCGGCGCGCCACCAGGGGTGGGCTCGATCCGACCACCAGCTCGTGAATGAAGGTCTTCTCGAATGTTCGCAGCACCCGCTGCTCGTCGACGTCCAAGATCTGGATGCGCGACCCCCATCCCTCCGACCGGCGGTCGGTGCCGACCCAGACGACCCGGGCTCCGGGCACGACGACGGTGGCTTCGCACACCTCGCCGGACGCCAAGAACCGACCGAGGTCGGCCCAGGTCCGCGGCAAGCCATCGGAGAGCGAGAGCTCGAGGACAGCGCCTCGGTCTCCGATGGCCCAGAGCGAGCCGCCGGCGACCGTGAGCTCGGCCTCGCCCATCGGCTCAGGTGTGCGCACGATGAGCAGCCTGCGAAGCTCGCCGGCGTCGACGTCGACGAAACGTGCGAACAGAAAGCGCTCGTCGCTGCTGGCCAGAACGGCCTCGCCGCCGCCAGGGCGGAGGCCGACGCGCACGGTGTCCGAGGACCGAGGCGCGAGCGGGCTCAGCTCGGCCGCAGCGACCGCCCGCCGACCGGGCTCCACCTGGTGATCGAGCACCACCCAGTCGCACCGCAGCCGCTCGTCGATCGCGGCGATCTCAGCGGCGAGCGGTGCTTCCTCGGACGTGCCGGTGGCGCCCGCACGGAGGCGCTCGAGGCGCCTGCGGGCCCCCAAGAGATCGCCCGTCGAGCAAAGCTCGTCGGCCAGGCGGCGATCCTCCTGCAGGGTTCGCTCGGCGGCGATCTCGGCCCCCAGTGCCCGAAGGGTCTGCCTCCCATGGTCGTCGAGGTCGCTGGCTTGCAGCGTGGCGATCAATTTCTCGGCGCCGGCGACGTCACGAGCCCCGAACAGGTTGGACGCGCGCTCGAGATTCGCCTGGGCGCGCGCGCGCCGATCCGTCGCGAGCGCCGCACGCACACGCTCAATCAGGGCGCGCCCAGCTTTGAGTCCATCGACCGCCGCGTGACTCTCGAGGGTGGCGGCTGCTCCGGCGGCGTCCCCCCGCCTGAGCGCCTCTTCGGCGTCCACGATCGCGATCACCGCGGACACCAGGCGGTCGCTGCGGGCGCCTACACCGTCGGCGCTGTCGGCCGCCAGCCATTCGAGCTCTGGGCGCGGGCTCCGCGCCCTCACCTGCCGTCGCTCCTCCGGAGCGAGGGCGAGATAGGCCCGAAGCGCTCGTTCGAGATCGCCGCGCTCACTCGCGCCTCCGAACGCCCGTACGGCCGCCTCGATCCTGTCGGCCGAGCGGCGCGCCCGCAGCTCCGCTTCGCCGGCCGCGACCGCGGTCGCATGCCGCTCTATGGCGTCGACCGGCACGCCCGCCTCTCGTGCGCGGGCAAGCTCGGTCCGAGCCCGGTCGAGGTCGCCCGCCGTGAGCGCCGCCTCGATCCGACCCACCGCCTCGGATTCTTCGGCGGCGCGCGCCTTTTTCGACGCGCGCTTCAGCACCTCGCGCGCCGCCCCGTTTTCGGGATCCACTTTCAGCACGTCGCGCGCCAACGCCACGGAGGCCGCTTCATCGCCGGCTGCCTCGAGAGCGCCGAGGCTGGCTTCCTTGTCAGCCACCGCGGCGGTACGGGCCTGGCGCAGGAGGCGTTCGACCTCGAAGAGCCCGGGGCTCGCGGGAGCGGCGCGCTTGGCCGCATCGAACGACTTCCCTGCGGCCTCGAGCTGGCCCTGATCGAGCGCCGCCGCGCAAAGAGCACGGTGAACTTCAGCCGCGAGATCGTCTTCCAGCCGGCGGACGAGGCGTTCGGCGCGGGCGGTGTCGCGCGTGCGCGCAGCGGCGAGCGCGAGGAGCTGCCGGACCTTCGGCGTCTCCAGGTGGAGCTCGTCGAGCTGTTCCCCGAACGCCAGGGCGTCCTCGTCGAGCGCGAGGGTGTCGACCAGCAACGCGAGCAACGCGAGCACGGGGCGCACGTCGCCGGGCGCAGCGCCGTGCGCTTCTCCGAACGCCTGGCGCGCACCTTCGAAGTCGTATTCGTCGAGCGCGCGCTGCCCGACGGCGAGCAGGTCGCCAACGGTCGGCGCGTCGCCCTCGTCCGCTCGTGCGCTGCCCCGCGGTCGGTACCTTCGCCGGAGAGGCGCCTCATCACGGTCTCGGTCCGCGGTTCCGGTGTCGAGCTGGAGCCGAGCCCACGAGCGCGCCTCCTCGTCCAGCTCGTCGAGAACCGCATGACACGCATCGACGCCGAGGTACCGGTGCCGGATGGTGACCACCGCATCGTCGACCGACGCCTCCACGCTCAGATCTTCGCGGAAGCGCCCGATGAGGAGGCTCTGGAGCCTTCTTTTCTGGGCGTAGCGCCGCGACGTCTCGCGCTCGGTCAGGCCGATGCCGGTGGGGTTCACCTCATGGATGAGGGCGATGAGGTCGCGGGCGCCCGGCGAGACACGCCCGGCGATCACGTCTTCGGGATCGATCTCGTGCCCCGGCCGGCGGCGTTCTCTGATACGAGTCACGGGGGATGACGCTAGCGGGGACCGCTGCGCGTGACCACAACGAAAGGGGGGGCCCCGCCTCGCCGCGGCCCTGCCCATGCCATCGCGACTCTGGTCGAGGGAGCCATGCCCTCCCTCCTTCTACCCGAAGACTCGGGAACTGGGGGGCGATCGCCGATGCCGTCGTCGCCGGCGAGCCGACGACGGCGACAGGCCAGGGGTCTGGACCTGGCGGCCGGACCGAATGCGAGCTCGCGAGGCAATGGCCAAGGGGCAGCTGGTCGCGTGCGCCCGCACAGAACGGGGCGATCTGCAAGTTCCCGAGATAATGTGGGAAAACAGTGGAGGCGCCGGCAGTCGAAACTTGAGAAGCCGAAACCAGAAACCCAAAGCGGGACGCGACCTTGGCCGGTAAGTCCGCGCGGGTGCCCGGAAAGTTGGAGACGGTTGGTGACGTTCGAGACGGGGCGATGGGGGTGGCGCTGCATGGTGACGGCATGACCGCGGCACGGGGATCGGGGCGGGGAAGTCGTCCCGGCGCCCAGGGCGGATCGGGTCAGGGTTCAACCACGGATCGGCACGTGAGCGTCTCCTTCCTGACCATGTCGCTCACTGCCTGCCGGGCCAGTGACGGTACGCTTCGATCCACTCGCTGCCGTCCGGTCTGGCTGACGGGAGCGGAAGATCGAGCAAGGGAACCGCCTGGCGGTCTCGACCGCGGGCGCAGATGGCGATCCCACCAGCGTCGAGAATGCGCCGCTGCGAGCCTTCGACTCCGCGTACCAGGGCAGAGGTTTGTCGCCTATTGCTGCGCCCCAGTTTGCCGTGAGGGGTACTAGGTCTTCGGCGATAGTAGAGGGCGTGCCTAACCGGCCATCAGCGTAAGCAGCCACGAGCTGACGCGCCCAAATCCCCGAGTAGGAAGCTTCTGTGGCTCCATCGGCAACTGCGGACCTGAACACATCTCCCTCAGCGCCCTCGATTGGAACGAGAGGTTGGAAAGCGTCTTCGTACTCCGCCTCATCGTTACCCGCCTTGGGCGTCGCGAATGCCCGAGCGTATATCCGCAAATGAATTGCCTCAGCGGAGGTTGCTGGGTCGAGTTCCAATATCGAGGAACTTTATGACGGAGACCAGGTCCGCGTTGCCATCGGCGGCAACCAGGGGGTCGCCGTCCGTTGCCTCGCCGTCGGTAATGTTGATGACGATCGGGGGAAAGCATCCTGGATGCTGCGCGAACCACGTGCGCAAAATGTCCTGTGCCCTCATGAGAGCCTGGCACATCGGCGTCCCGCCGTTGGCCACCGGATCAAACCAGATCGGAAACCGAATCTTCTGCTCGACCAAGCCGCCAGCGCCGTCATCCATCTTCTTCATCCGCTCCTCAAGGCGGGCGGGCGTGTTGCCGACTTCGTGATAGGAACGAGATCTCGTCCCGCCAGCGCGCCACCGAACGCTGGGCCGACTGCAGTTCCGTAGCCGATAACCCCAACGTGCTAGTAGTCGCGGATGCCCTCTTCCTTGGCACATTTGATCACGAGGTTCTGAAGCAACCGATTGGTCGCATCGGCGACCCCGTCCGCCTTCTTTCGAGGGACCTCGCCGTCGCCGAAAGGGTCGCTCATCGAACCAGACTGATCCACGAGGAAGAGGAAGCACGACGGATTGGTGCGGCTGATTTCGGCGCTGTAGGACATTGCGGCCACGAGCCGATTGTAGTCCTGTTCGCAAGGTGCTGTAGAGCTGACGAAGCGCGAGCCCGCGTCGGCCTCATGTCCGTTCGACTTGCAGAAGTGCGATAGGGTTGTGTCTGGGCTGAGCTTCTTGTTCCTCTCCTCTTCTTGCCCGATACCTGACCACCAATGTCCCCGGTCATCGTCATAGGAATCCTGGTTGCCGCCGGGGAGGCGCGCACTCCTGTCACCGCCGCGCTGGTGGCCTCGGCGGCACAGGCCTTCGATGCCGAGGGCTCTCAGGTCTCGATCGTCGTTCGAGATGATCGCCCGCCCTCCGATCGAGAAGCCCTGCGGCTCGAGGCTCGACTGCAGGCCGCCGCCGTGATCCAGCTGGCCTGGTCCAATCCTGCGCGCACCAGGGCGCTCGTTCGTCTGCACATCACCGGCGGCGATCGCTGGATTGATCGTGAGATGGCCTTCATGCCCGGCGATCTCGCGATCGAGCGCGGCCGTGCCATTGGGTTCACGATCGCATCGATCCTATCGTCCGAGACCAACGTGACGGCAGTGGGCGAGCCCGCTGAGCCGGTCACCCGGCCCCCAGCTCCCCCGCCCGGGACGCCAGAGGGCAACGGGTCACCCAATCCGCCGAGCGCCGGGTCGAGAGCGGTGTCGGCTCAGGCGTCGGTGTTCGCCCCTGCCGCAGCCGCAGCCCCTGCCCGGACCCCCGCGCTGGCGCCAGCGTCGTCTTCCGCATCCAGGCGGTTCATTTCTCGCCTGGCGTTGACCGTCGCCGGTGTGGCCACGCGTGGGTTGGGGGGCCCCGCATCGGGGTTGGGCGTGGCCGCGCAGCTGGACGTGGCCCTGACCGCGACCATGTGGGTCCGCGGAGGTGGCGGTGCGCGCCGGGCTGGCGTTCCCCACCTCAACGGGGATGACGCCGTCACCTGGGGCGCTCTGGGCGCGGCGTGGCGGCCCCGCACCCCGACCGAGCAACGACGACTGGGCGCTGGCCTGTGTGTCGATCTTGGGCTGCTTTTTCATGATCTGTCGCACGACGGACCGACGGGAGCGACCACCCATGGCAGTCACGTGGTTCCGGGGGTGACCATCCTCGCCGAGGGTGCCATGCGGATCAGCGGATCACTGCAGTTGATCTTGGCGATCGGTACCGAGCTGGCGTTCGGAGCGACGGAGGTGGAGGTCGCCAACCGAGCCGTGGCCACCATTCCCGTCGCGCGCGGTCTGGCCCAGCTCGGCGTGCGGGTTGGTCCTTGAGCCAAATCGACCGGATGTTAAATCGACCGGACGGGCCCCCCGGATTGCCTGTTGGTCGGTCTTCGGGGGTACCCTAGATCGATGGCACCCGAGTCCGGCGGACGTTCATTTGGCGCGCTGCGCCTCGTCTCCTCGGCCGCACCGGGCACCGCCACGAAGGACACGAAGGAATCCGCCGCCGCGAGAGCCGCGCTCGACGATCAGGATCTGCTGGCAGCCCTGAGATCGGGGCAGCCGCAGCGCGCCGCCCAGCTCTGCGACCGGTTGTGGCCACAGGTGACGAGGACGATCCGCCGGCTGCTCGGTCGATACGACTCTGACCGCGAAGATCTGGCTCAGATCTCGCTGATGGAAATCGTCAACACCATCGCCGCCTACCGGGGCGATTGTTCCCTGGACCGGTGGGCGCAGACCGTCACCGCGCACGTGGTCTTCAAGCATCTGCGTCGACGCAACCTGGAGCGACGCCTCTTTTCCGAGTACCTGATGGATGATATTCACGCCGGGCCCGTCCAGATCGAGCAGAGCTCGGCGACGCGCGAGCTGCTGGGCCAGGTGGCGACCCATCTCGAGTCCATGAACCCCCGCCGGGTCTGGGCTTTCTTACTGCATGACGTCATCGGATACGACCTGCACGAGATCGCCGAGATGACGGGGTCCACCACGGCTGCGGCGCAGAGTCGATTGTCGCGTGGTCGCCGCGAGCTTCACGGACGCATCGCCAAGGATCCGGCCCTGGTCGACCTTCTGCAAAAGGTAACCAGCGCAGTGGTGCCCGAGCGCGCGGAGCGTCAGCCGGGGAACGCGCTCGAGGCAGGGTCAGCGCCGTCGGAAGGGCAGCTGGAAGCGCAGATGAAGGGGCAAGAGGACGGGCGAGGGCGAGGGGAGGGCAACGAGTGATGGGTCGACCCGATCGATACGCGACGATGACCGCAGCGGTCTTGCGCAGGCTGCTGCTCCCCTTTCACGCCAGCTCCGACCGGCTGGGGCCGCCGGACCGGGACAAGACCGTGAGCTTGATCGAGCGCGCCTTGGCGCGCCGAGCGCGGCGGCTGGCGTTGAAGCGGAGACTCGGGCGGTCGGCGGCGCTGGCAGCTGCCGCGCTGGTGCTGGTGGCCACCGGCTGGCTCATCTCACGCCACGATCTTCCGGCACCGAGCGATGCGCTCGCCCCCCACCGTCCGTCGCGCGCATTCACGGTTCTGAAAGACGATCCCGGCGATCTCGCCCGGGTCGGCAACGCCGTCGGCAACCTGCGCCTGCCGGGCAGCGCGGTGGTGGCGGGGGGTGGACAGCCTCCGGTGGGGCTCACCCAGGGCATGATGCTGGACGAAGGAACCGGGTTGCTGGCCCCGAGCGACAGCGAGGTTCGGATCGGTACGGCCGACGGCACCCTGCTAACCCTGGAGAACGCCGGAGCGCTGGTCGTGGGCGAGCAGAGCGAGCACCGACATTTCTCGCTAAAGAGGGGTGCGGTTCGCGCCCGCGTCTCCAAGCTCAAGACCGGCGAGCGATTCATCATCGACACCGACGACGCGCAGGTCGAGGTTCACGGAACCGTATTCCGCGTTTCGATGGTTGGGTCGGATGCGGCCTGTGGTAAGGGCGTGCGCACCCGGGTTTCCGTCGAGGAGGGTGTGGTCAGCGTCCGCTCGGGCGGATCGGAAGAGTTCGTTCCCGCGGGCGGATCCTGGCCGGCAGGTTGTGGGGACCACCCCAAACCAGCCGCCCTGGCGCGGGCGGTCTCCCCGGGTGCGGCGCTCGGCCTGGCAGTCCCGGCCAGGGGTGCGGTCCCGGGGGCGCTTGGGGAGGTGGCAGCGCGTGGCGGCGCGGGCACCATCGCGGCCGCGGGCGGCCCCTACCTGGCAGGGGGGCGGTCAACGCGTGGCTCCGACAGAACGTCGACGGCGGGAGCAGCCGCCGCACCGGCCGGGTCGGCCTTGGCGGCTCAGAACGATCTGTTCGCCGCGGCCATTCGGGCCAAGAGACAGGGGCGGACAGATGATTCGGTTCGATTGTTCTCGCAGCTGATCGGCGCCCATCCCGAAGGTCCCCTCACCGAGGGCGCGATGGCGCAACGAATGAGATTGCTGGCCCGGCAGGATGGGGTTGTCGCCGCCCACGCGGCGTCGCAGTACCTGGTACAGTTTCCGGGAGGCTTCGCGCGGGCTGAGGCACGGCGGCTGGCCGCCGCCCTGCCGCCGTGACTGCAGGCGCGGGGGCAAGCGTGCGGGATCGTTCCCGCTCCGGGCCGCCGGCCCGGCTGGCCGCGTCGCTGATGCTCTCTTCCTCGAAGCTCCTCTCGATCGCCGTGATCTGGGGCCTGCTCTCCGTGGCGCTCCTCCTGTCCTCATGCAACAGCCGCATCCTGTTCGACGTGGATGGCTGCGATCAGGACCAGGAATGTCCCCTGGCGAGCCTGCACTGCGACACCGCCACCGGCACCTGCGTCGCCTGTACCGAGGACGTCCACTGCGCTCAAGCCGATCGAAATCGATGCGACCCCGGGTCACACCGCTGCGCCGAGTGCGTGATCGATTCCCATTGCGGCTTGGGACGTGCCTGCCGGGAAAATCACTGCGTGACGCTGTGCCGGTTCGAGGGAAACGACAGCGCGTGCATGGGGCTCGCGACCCCGCACTGCGAAGCAGACGTAGGCTTCTGCGTGGCGTGCGAGGACAACAACAAGACCTGCGCGCTGGCCTCGGAGCAGGGTCCCATCTGCAATGTCCAGACGGGCCTGTGCGTGGCGTGTCGCTCCGACGCGAATTGCGGCGGGACCAACCCCCACTGCGACAAGATAACCGGCCATTGCGTGGAGTGTCTCCAGTCCGGGGACTGCGCCCCGGCGGCCCCCATCTGCGATCCGTCGACCTCAATGTGCGTGCCAGACCCCGGCAGATGACCGCCCGTCCCGGGGCGACGCA
>Ga0066788_10000069_pt1 | contig 17723 bp, 14 predicted proteins | sample OrgsoiDNA2013048_FD_70943 | JGI IMG/M metagenome (GOLD analysis project Ga0066788, IMG submission 70943) | Permafrost soil microbial communities from the Arctic, to analyse light accelerated degradation of dissolved organic matter (DOM) -... | ecosystem: Environmental > Terrestrial > Soil >... | reverse complement strand
GGGAGGACTCGGGGTCGCGGCGCTCGCGGCGGTCACGACCCTGAACCTGCTTCTTGTCACCGTCGTGCTGGCGCTGGCACGCGTCATGCCAGGCATGCGCGGATGGCTGGCTGGTCTGCTGGTGAGTGCGTTCATGCTCCTATTGACGGTGAGCGTCGGGTGGTTCGCCTGGAACAAGCGCGTGCGTTCACCGATGGCGCGAACCCGACGCACGGTCAAGGAGGACCTCGAATGGTCCAAGGAGCGCTTGGTGTGAACCCGCAAGGCAAAGGTCTGCAAGACAGAGATTTGCAAGGCAAAGATTTGATGGTGCGCCCGGTGTCGAGCGGGCAAGCTCCCCCGACCGCGGCCGATCCAACCGTGGACCGAGGCCAGCACCAGTCTCCTGACCAACCCGCCGAACGGCTAGAGCAGGAGATAGAGCAGATCCGGGAGAACCTGGGAGGCCTGGTAAACGAGCTGGAGATTCGACGACGGCGGTTGAATCCGGTGGCGGTGATGACTCGCAACCCATGGGCTCTCGCCATCGGCGGAGCCGTGGTGCTCGGCGCGATCGTGGGCGCCATCGCGGCTCGCCGCGCCGGGGCTCGCCGGCAGCGAGCCTGGAGCAGCCGCGCCCAGGCCGCAGTGAAGCGGGGCAAGCGGTTGCGGCAAGCCCTCGCCAGGGCCATCGATGAACCGGAGAGGGTCGCGACGTCCGAGCCGCCCATCGCCATGAAGCTCCTGACGGCGGCGGCGACCGCCGCGACGGCCGTGGCGGTCCGACGCCTCGCGAACCAGCTCTTCCCAAACTCGTCGTGAATGGTCGCTCGTGGGCCTGCGCGTCCACCTGGACGGAGCCCATCAGTGGCTCAACCCTCTCGCAGAGAGGAGGTCAGGCAGACGCTTCCGCCATGAACGACTCGCCGAGAGAGCTCCGAAGGCGCTTGGTCGCCTCGCCGTGCAACTGGCAGACGCGGGACTCCGTCACGCCGAGCACATTGCCAATCTCCTTCAGGTTGAGATCCTCGCAATAGTAGAGGGCCAGGACCTGTTGCATCTTCTCGGGGAGGCGCTCGACGTGGTCGACCATCTGCCCGAAGAACTCGCGGCGCGCCGCCGACTCGCAGGGATCGGCGGCGCTGTGGTCGGCTGTTTGCTCCAGGAAGGCGGGCCCCGCGTCATCGAAGCCAACCACCGACCAACCCGATAGCTTCGCGCGCCGCGCTTGCGCCTGCTCGATTGAGATTCCCATGTGCGTGGCGATCTCGCTCTCGCTCGGCTCACGGCCGAGCTGATTGACCAGCTCGGCACTGGCGCGCTTCAATTCGGTCGACACGCGCCGCATGTCACGCGACAGGGAATCGCGCGACCGAAGGCCGTCCAGCATGGCCCCGCGGATGCGGAACTCGGCGAAGGCCTCGAACTTCTCGCCGCGCCCCGGGTCGAACCGATCTGCCGCCTCGAGCAGCCCCAGCATGCCCATCGCGATCAGATCGTCCAACTCGACGTGGGCCGGCAGCTTTCGCAGCAGCCGGCGAGCCACCTTGCCCACCAGCGAGTGATGGCTGGTGGCGAGCTCATTCCTCCGCGCCAGGCTGGCCGGCCGAGGCGGCGTCGTCGTCGGCGAGGCCTTGGCCGAAGATGTTTTGGAAGCGAGCCCCTCTGATCTCTCAGCACCCCTTGTGTTCATGACGGACCCTATCAGCAGGGCCCGTGCCACCTTCCTGACACGTCAAGAACACCGCAAAGCCTGGATCGCTCGGGCCCGGGCACCCGACCACCGTCAACAAAATGACGGTAACGTCATGTCTGCGACCGCCAATCCCTTGACGATCGGAGCTCCGGTTCTGTCAGGGGACCCACGTTTGAAAGCAACTCCGTGGGGGTCTCGCAGGGGGCCTTCCGAGGCCCCTTGCGGCGCCGTGGGCGCGTCAGTGACTCGTCTTGGCCAGCAACTCGGTGGCCCACTTCTCGAGCTTCAACCCGTCGGCGTGGAAGCGTCGGATGCCGTCCGACAGCTTGTCCACCCCCATGGCGTCCTCGTTGTGCAGGAAACGAAAGGTCTTTTCGTCGAGATGGAGGGGTTGCTCGGCGCTGGCCTTCGCCGACGCCACGGAGAGGCGGACCGGCAGCTCATCGGGGCGGGCGGCCAGGTCCGAGAGGATCTCGGGACTGATGGTCAGAAGGTCGCACCCCGCCAGCAACATGACCTGCTCGGTCTTGCGAAAGCTCGCCCCCATGACCTGGGTCCGATAGTCGAATTTCTTGTAGAAATTGTAGATGCGGGTCACAGACGCCACGCCCGGATCCTGATCGGCGGGGATGTCTTTCACGCCCCGCTCCTTGAGGTAATAGTCGTAGATCCGCCCCACGAAGGGCGACACCAACGTGACCTTGGCCTCGGCGCAGGCGACCGCCTGGGCGAAGGAGAACAGCAAGGTCATGTTGCAGTGAATCCCCTCCTTTTCCAGTCGCTCGGCGGCCCGAATGCCCTCCCAAGTCGTCCCCACCTTGACGAGGATCCGATTCCGGTCGACCCCCGCCTTCTCGTAAAGAGAGATGAAAGATCGGGCCTTGGCGATCGTGCCCTCGGTGTCGAACGAGAAACGCGCTGCCACCTCGGTGGAGACACGACCGGGAACGAGCTTCAGGATCTCGCAACCAAAGTTCACGGCGAGCTTGTCGGCGAAGGCCGCCGCCGGGCCGCCCCCATCACCCGGCTGCCCCGGCTGGGAGACGGCAAACTTCAGGGCGTCGTCGACCAGCGCCCGGTAGGCGGGCTGCTGGGCGACCTTGAGCAGCAGCGACGGGTTGGTGGTGGCGTCTTGCGGTTTGTGCTTGGCGATCTCCCCCAGATCCCCGGTGTCCGCTACCACGATGGTGTGCTTCTTCAGCGATTCGAGCGCGCTCATGGGCAGTCTCCTTTTCCCTTTCCCCACAGCATACTCGACGCACCGCCGCGTGACCGGCCGACGAGCGCCCTCACAGCTGGCGCGCGGCCGCTACGACGGCGTCCTTGGTCATGCCCAGCTTCTCCATGACCACGTTGCCCGGAGCGCTCTCCCCGAAGCGATCGATGCCAACCGCGCGACCGTGCAGCCCGATGAAGCGCTGCCAGCCCATGGTCACGCCCGCCTCGACGGAGACGCGACGCTCGCAGGAGGGTGGGAGCACCGCCTCGCGATACTCGGCAGGCTGGCGGTCGAACCGCGAGAAGCATGGGAGCGATACCACCCGGGTACCGGGCCCGAGCTCTCGCGCCGCCGCCACGGCGTGCTGGACCTCGCTGCCGGTGGCGATGAGGATCGTGTCGAGGGCCGCCGTCTCCTTGACCAGCACGTAGCCACCGCGCAGCACTCCGGTGCGCTTGGTGGCCGCCTCCCCCGGGAGAACCGGGACCGCCTGGCGGGTGAGCGCCAGGACCGTCGGGCCGTCGGTCCTCTCGATGGCCGCGATCCAGGCCCCCGCCGTCTCCTCCGGATCGGCCGGGCGGATGACATCCAGATGCATCACCAGGCGCAAGGCCATGACGGTCTCGACCGGCTGGTGGGTCGGGCCATCCTCGCCGACGCCCACCGAGTCGTGGGTGAAGACGTAGATGACGGGGATCTTGGACAGGGCCGCCAGGCGGATGGCGCCGCGCATGTAGTCGGCGAAGACCATGAAGGTCGCCCCGCTGGCGCGCAGGCCGCCGTGATAGGCGATGCCATTCAGGATCGCACCCATCCCGTGCTCACGGATGCCGATGCGAATGTTGCGACCGCCCGGATTGCCAGGCTCCCAGTCGCCGCCGCCGCCCCCACCTTCGACCGGCGCGATGTAGTTGAAGGTCGAGCCGTACAGATCCGCGCTGGCCCCCATCAGATAGGGCACTTCGCGGGCCACGGCCTGCAAGACCGCCTCGCCCGCCTTGCGCGTCGCCAGCTTGGCGTCCGCCGCAAAGAAGGGAACGCGCGCCGACAGATCCGCCGGGACCCGCAGCCCCAGCGCGTCGTCCAGCTGCCGGGCCAACCCAGGGTTCTTCGCTCGCCAGGCCTGGTAGGTGCGCTCCCAGCCGGCGTGCGCCTCCGCCTGACCAGCTCGACGTTGCGCGAAGAAAGCCTTCACCTGATCGGAGACGAAGTATCTCTCGTCCGGCAAACCCAGGTTCTTGCGGGCCTCGGCCACGAACTTGGCTCCGCCCTCTCCATGGGCCTTCTGGGTCCCGGCGACCTGGGGAATCCCCTTGCCGATCAAGGTGTGCGCCAGCACGAAACGGGGCCGCCCGCTCCGGGAGGCCTGGGCCCGCGCCAGCACCTGACGAACCTCCTGGATGTCGTTGCCGTGCTCGAGGTGCAAGACCTCGAAGCCATACGCCTCGAAGCGCTTCGCCGTGTCCTCGCTCTGCGACTTGATGGCCATCGCGTCCAACGTCACGTAGTTGGAGTCGTAGATCAGGATCAGGTTATCGAGCTTGAAGTGTCCGGCCACCGCGGACGCCTCTGAAGCGACGCCCTCCTGCATGCACCCATCGCCCGCCAGCGCCCAGATCGTGTGATCGAAGATGGTGTGCTCGGACGTGTTAAAGCGCGCCGCCAGCATCTTGGCGGCGACCGCCTGACCGACGGCATTACCCACTCCCTGCCCGAGCGGTCCCGTGGTGGCCTCGACGCCGGCGGTATGACCGAACTCCGGGTGACCCGGCGTCGCCGAGCCCCATTGTCGAAAGCGCCTGATCTGGTCCATCGGTAATGGAAAGCCGCTGAGGTGCAACCAGGAATACAGGAACATGCTGCCGTGGCCGGCCGACAGGATGAAGCGGTCCCGGTTGATCCAGCCCGAGTCCGCCGGATCGTGCCTCAGGAGATCGCCGTAGAGCACCGCCCCGATCTCGGCGGCGCCGAGCGGGAGACCGAGATGACCCGAAGCGGACGCCTCGACCGCGTCCATGGACAACCCGCGGGAAATATTGGCGGCTGCTTCCAGCACCTGAAGGTCACTCGTCTCGTTGGTCATCTGGTTGGTCATCTGTTGCTCCTGGAGCTCATGATTTCATGGCTGACCACTGGCCGCCACCGTGGTTCCACCATTATCTCGACCGCCAGGGGTTGACGGAGTGGACCACGAAGGTTCGGTCGCGGTTGCCGGGCAGTTGTGGTAGGCCCAGCACCCGAGGCGAGGAGAAACGAAGGCGATGCAAATCGGAATGATCGGTCTTGGTCGGATGGGGGCCAACATGGTTCGACGCCTGATGCGAGGCGGGCACGAGTGTGTGGTCCACGACGTGTCCGCTCAGGCCGTCCGGGCGCTCGCCCAAGAGGGTGCGATTCCCAGCGCCTCGATCGCAGACTTCCTGGCTCGCCTCTCCACGCCGCGCGTGGTCTGGCTGATGATCCCGGCAGGCCTCGTGACCGGCACGCTGGAAGATCTGGTGCCGCGCCTGCAGGCCGGGGATATCGTGGTCGATGGGGGCAATTCGTACTATCGCGACGACGTGGATCGGTCCACGCGGCTCTCGACGGCGGGCCTGCACTACGTGGACTGCGGAACCAGCGGGGGCGTTCTCGGCCTCGAGCGCGGGTATTGCTTGATGATCGGGGGGGAGGCGGCCGTGGTTCGCCACCTGGACCCGATCTTCGCGACTCTGGCCCCGGGTGTGGGAAGCCTCGCCCCCACGCCCGGGCGAGCGTCGAGCGGCACCGACACCGCCAGTCGCGGATATTTGCACTGCGGGCCGAGCGGTGCCGGGCACTTCGTGAAGATGATTCACAACGGCATCGAATACGGATTGATGGCAGCCTACGCGGAGGGTTTGAACATCCTGCGCAAGGCCAATATCGGGATCGGCGCCGCGGGCCCAAAGGACAAGGGCACGCCCGCCCACGACGCCGAGACCACGCCGTTGCGCAACCCCGAGTACTACCAGTACGAATTCAACCTGGCCGACGTCGCCGAGGTCTGGCGGCGCGGAAGCGTGATCGCGTCCTGGCTGCTCGATCTGACAGCCGTGGCTCTGGCCCGCGATCCTCACCTCGACACCTTCGCCGGGCGCGTCTCGGACTCGGGCGAGGGTCGCTGGACGCTCGACGCCGCCATCGACGAGGCTGTGCCGGCCCATGTCCTGTCCGCGGCGCTCTTCGAGAGGTTCAGCTCGCGAGGCCAGGCCGACTTTCAAGACCGTGTTCTTTCCGCCATGCGCTTCCAGTTTGGCGGACACATCGAGAAGGGAACCGAAACGAAATGAATCAGCCCCGCTCCGATGCTCTGGTCATTTTTGGCGTCACCGGCGATCTCGCCTACAAGAAGATCTTCCCGGCGCTCCACGCCATGAACCGACGCGGCCACCTGGACGTGCCCGTGATCGGGGTGGCGCGCGCCGAGTGGAGCACCGAGCAGCTGCGCGCCCGCGCCAAGCAGAGCATCCGGGAACACGGGGGCGGTGAAGGCGGCCAAGGGCAAGGGGGCGGCGGCGACGGCGACGGCGGCGGCACGCTGGCCGGCCTGCTCTCGCGCATGGAGTATGTGCGCGGCGACTACGCCGATCCGGCCACCTACGCCTCGCTCCGCCAGACGCTGGGCGCCGCGCAGCGACCGGCCTCGTACCTGGCGGTGCCCCCAAGCATGTTCGCCACGGTGGTGGAGGGGCTGGGGCGATCGGGATGCGCCCAGAATGCCCGCGTGATCATCGAGAAGCCTTTTGGCCGCGATCTGGCGTCCGCCCACGCGCTGAACCAGACGCTGCACGGGGTCTTCGATGAATCGGCGATCTTTCGCATCGACCATTACCTAGGCAAGGAGCCGGTCCAGAACCTGTTGCTGTTTCGCTTCGCCAACACGTTCCTCGAGCCAATCTGGAACCGAAACTACGTGGAGAGCGTGCAGATCACCATGGCGGAGAGCTTCGGTGTGGAAGGCCGCGGACGGTTCTACGAGGAGGCGGGCGCGATCCGCGACGTCATCCAGAACCACCTCTTGCAGGTGGTCGGGTTCCTGGCGATGGAGGCGCCCATCACCACCTATGAGGAGGCCCTGCGCGACGAGCAGGTGAAGGTGTTCCGGGCCATCCGTCCCCTCAATCCGGAGAACCTGGTGCGGGGACAGTTCCGGGGCTACCGGAAAGAGCCGGGCGTGGCACCCGACTCGACGGTGGAGACCTTCGCCGCGGTCCGGCTGCACGTGGACTCCTGGCGCTGGGAGGGCGTGCCGTTCTTCATCCGGGCGGGCAAGTGCATGCCGGTGTCGACCACCGAGGTGCTGGTGACGCTGAAGCGCGCCCCCCTGCGGCGGGTGGGCCCGGAGGAGACGAACCACCTCCGCTTCCGCCTCAGTCCCGACGTCACCATCGCGCTCGGGGCCCGGATCAAGAAGTCGGGTGACTACATGGTGACCGAGCCCACCGAGCTCAAGGTCGTGCATCAACCCGATGGTGACGAGATGGACGCCTACGAGCGCTTGCTCGGCGATGCCATGGAAGGCGACGGGACGCTGTTCGCACGCCAGGACGGCGTGGAGGCGGCCTGGGCCATCGTGCAACCCATCCTGGGCGGCGTGACGCCCGTGCACGAATACGAGCCGGGGTCCTGGGGACCGCCGGATGCCGCCCGCCTGACCGCGGACGTGGGGGGCTGGCGAGCGCCGGTATGACGCCGGCCAATCCCAAGGTCCTGGTGGTCGACCTCGGTGGAACCCACATCAAGGTCATGGCGACCGGGCAGAACACGCGGCGCGAGGCCCAGTCCGGGCCCACCCTGACACCGCGGCAGCTCATGAAGGCCCTGAAGGACCTGACCGTCGAATGGAGCTACGATGTGGTGTCCCTCGGGTATCCCGGCACCGCCTTTCGAGGTCGAATCACCGCCGAGCCCGCCAATCTCGGTCCCGGCTGGGTGACCTTCGACTTCGACAAGGCGTTCGGTTGCCCGGTCAAGATCCTCAACGACGCGGCCATGCAGGCGCTGGGCAGCTACCGGGGCGGTAGCATGTTGTTCCTGGGTTTCGGCACCGGCCTCGGCTCGGCGCTGGTCATCGACGGCGTGGTCCAGCCCCTGGAGCTGGCGCACCTGCCCTACAAGAAGGGGCAGAGTTATGAGGACTACGTGGGCGTCCGCGGGCTGAAACGACGGGGAAAGAAGCGATGGCGCGCCCACGTCCTGGACGTGGCGACCCGCCTCGCGACGGCCCTGCAGACCAGCGATCTGGTGATGGGCGGCGGCAATGTCAAGCTCCTCGAGCGGCTGCCGGACGGCGCGCGGCTCGGCGACAACGCCAACGCCTTCAAGGGAGGCTTTCGCCTGTGGGAGGGCGTTGACGGCGGCGGTGGTGCGAGGTCGGAGTCTCGGCTTGCGGGGGGGCGGCGGCTCTTGCGAAATGCCTCGCACACATGAAAGATCACCAGGTGGTCGCCCATCCCCCGGATCTGGCCCTGCTCGCGATCGCCACCGATGCCCTCGACCTGGTACCGGAGGGCTCGACCATCGGCCTGGGGACCGGCCGGGCCGCGTCGGTCTTCATCGCGGCGCTTGGTGCGCGGGTGCGCGAAGGGTTCAAGATCACCGGTGTGCCCACCTCCGAGGCGTCCGAGCGACAGGCCCGGGCCCTCGGGATCGAGATCGACGTGCTGCGGGAAGGCCGCCCGCTGGAGATGATCATCGACGGCGCGGACGAGGTGGCACCCAGCCTCGATCTCATCAAGGGCCGAGGTGGCGCCGTGGTCCGCGAGCGAATCGTGGCGGCCGCCTCGCGACGACAGGTGATCCTGGTGGGCAGCGACAAGCTGGTCACCGCGCTGGGGGAACGCGAGCCCATTCCCGTCGAGATCATCCCCATGTCCATGGGTCTGGTGCTCGGCCGCCTGAAGCCGCTGGGGCTGACACCCACCCTGCGCCGGGCCTCCCCCGGCGGCCCCCCCACGATGACGCAAAATGGAAATCTCACCCTGGACTGTGCCCTGTCCGCACCGCTCGCCACGCGGCAGGAGGCCCGACGGATCGAGAGCGCCATCCTCGAAATTCCGGGAGTCGTCGACACGGGTCTGTTTCTGGGAACCGCCGAACGGGTTCTGGTTGGTTACCCGGATGGCAAGGTGCAAGTCCTGACCGCCGTCTCGACCCACCCTGCGGACGCTCCCGCCACCCCGGGACCAGGACGCTGAGCCGGTCGCCGGAGTTGCCCATGCCTACCGCCACACCACCCACGCCTCCGGCTCCCCCCGCGCCACCAGCCGTCGAGGTGTTGCCCAACCCCGATGCCCTGACCGTGGCCGCCGCGGAGCGGGTGGTGGCCGCTGCCTCCCAGGCCATCGCGGCGACCGGTCGGTTCGTGCTGGCGCTCTCGGGGGGCTCGACGCCGCGGGCTCTGTACCAGTTGCTGGCCACGCCCCCCTATGCGTCCCGGATCGCGTGGTCCCGGGTCCAGCTCTTCTGGGGCGATGAGAGGTGCGTCCCCCCGGACGATCCGTCCAGCAACTTCCGCATGACCCGCGAGGCGTTGCTGGACCTCGTGCCGCTGGCGCCGACGCAGATCCATCGCATCCATGGCGAGGACGATCCGACGCGGGCCGCCGCCGCCTATCAGCTCGCTCTGGAGGCGACGTTTTCGGGAGAGCCACGGCCGCGCCTGGATCTGTCCCTGCTCGGGATCGGCGACGACGGCCACACCGCCTCTTTGTTCCCGGGGTTGACGGCGGTCAAGGAAAGATCCCGCTGGGTCATGGCCGAGTACGTGCCCAAGGTCGCGATGTGGCGGGTCACGCTGACCCCCGCCGCCCTCAACGCCAGCGCGTCCGTCCTGTTCCTGGTCGCCGGAGCCGGCAAGGCCCCCGCGCTGCACCAGATCCTCGAGGGTCCACGCGATCCCGACCACCTGCCGGCCCAGGTGGTGGCGCCGAAGGACGGCCGCGTCACCTGGCTCGTGGACGAAGCGGCGGCCTCGGCCCTCACCGGGGCCTCGAGACATTCGTCGCCGTTTGCGTCGCCGTCTTCGTCGCCGTCTTCGTCCAAAAAGGCGGACGGCCGCCCGTGAGCCATCCCGCCGAACCGGCCGTGGTGTTCCTGTTCGACGTGGACAATACCCTGCTCGACAATGATCGGGTCACCGGAGATCTGCGCCGCCACCTGGTGCGGGAGGTGGGCCCGGGACGGGCGGACTTTTACTTCGAGGTCTTCGAGACCCTGCGCGCCGAGCTCGGTTACTCCGACTACCTCGGCGCCCTGCAGCAGTACCGCCTGGCGCACCCGCGCGATCCCCGCCTGCTGGCGGTCTCGTCCTTCCTCGTGAACTATCCTTTCGCCAATCGGTTGTTTCCGGGCTCCCTCGATGCCATCGAGCATGTGGCCCGCTTCGGCGAGACCGTGATCCTCAGCGACGGCGACGTGGTCTTCCAGCCCCGCAAGATCGAGCGCTCCGGGCTGTGGGACGCCGTCGAGGGACGGGTGCTCGTCTACGTTCACAAGGAGCAGGAGCTGGAAGACGTCGAGCGTCGTTATCCCGCCAAGCACTACGTGTTGATCGACGACAAGATCAGGATCCTGACCGCGGTCAAGAAGGCTTGGGGGCCCCGACTGACCACCGTGTTTCCCCGCCAGGGCCACTACGCGCACGCCGCGGACGTTGCCAGCTACCCAGCTCCCGACCTGACGGTCGAGCGCATCGGCGAGCTGGTCGACTACGATCTCGAGGCCTTCCTCAAGGCCGCCCATAGGGCAACGTCACCGTGAAGGTGCTGCCGCGTCCCGGGGTGCTGGTCACGGCGATGCTTCCACCTTGCAGCTCGACCAGGCGCTTGGTGAGGGCCAGGCCGAGGCCCGTGCCCTCAGGCCTCGTTCCGGCCTTGGGCTCGATGCGCTCGAATTCCCGGAACAGCCGCGGCAGATCCTCCTCGGCGATCCCGACGCCCGTGTCCTGCACCGCCAGACGGCACGCGTCCCGATCGCCCGTGGCCGTCACCAGCACCCTGCCCCCGCGCGGCGTGAACTTGATGGCGTTGGACAGCAGGTTGAAGAGCACCTGTTTCATCCGAACCGGATCGATGAACAGCGCCGGCAAGTCGTCCGCCGCCACGACCTCCAGGTCCACGCCCTGCTTGAGGCCGAGCGCATACCCGAGGTCGCGCGTGGCGTCGAGCAAGCTCCGGGGCGAGACCCACTCCTCGTGAAGCTCGATCCGGCCCGCCTCGACGCGGGCCAGATCCAGCACGTCGTTGATCAGGGCCAGGAGGTGACGGCCGCTGTCGAGGACGTATCCGATCTGCTCCTTCTGCTGCGGTGAGAGCGCCCCGGCGGTGTGATCGTCGGCCAGGATCTCCGAGAACCCGATGATGGCGTTGAGCGGGGTTCGCAGCTCGTGCGACATGTTGGCCAGAAACTGCGACTTGAACTTGCTCAAACGCTTCACCTCGACCAGCGTCTGCTCGTGGGCCGCGATCTCGCGGTTCAGGTTCTGTTGATTGAGGAACAGGTCGAGGAAGACCTGGACCTTGCTGCGCAAGACGTAGGGGTTGATGGGCTTGAACAGGAAGTCGAAGGCCCCGCGGTCGTAGCCGCGCCGAATGTGCTCCTCGCTCTCGTGCATGGCCGTCACGAAGATGATCGGGACGCCGCGCGTGGCCGGATTCTCTCTCGTGTGTCTGGCCACCTCGTAGCCATCCATCCCTGGCATTTGTACGTCCAGCAACATGACCGCGAATTGACCCCTCAAGAGCTGGCGCAGGGCCTCGTTTCCCGAACGGGCCCTCACGAGCTCACAGTCCAGACTGGCCAGCTGTCCCTCCATCGCCAGCAGATTGACGTCGACGTCGTCGACCATGAGGACCCGCGGCCCGGGCTGGCCCGCGGCCCTCATGAGCGACCCTGGGCCGGGGTCCGGGCCGGCAGGGCCGCGTTCAACATCGTGACCAGCTGCTCCGGATCGATGGGCTTGGCCAGATACTCGCTGGCCCCCGCCTCCAGGCATCTCTCGGCGTCTCCCTTCATGGCCTTGGCCGTGAGCGCGATGATGGGCAACGCCCCGAAGCGTGGGTCGTCCCGGATGGCCCGGATGGCCTGGTAGCCGTCCGTCTCGGGCATCATCATGTCCATCAGGACCCCCTCCACGTCCGGATTTTCCTGCAGCAATTCCAGCGCCACCTTGCCGTTATCGGCCGCCAGCACCTCGACGCCCCGGGCCCGCAGCAAGGCCGCCAGGGCGTAGAGGGTTCGCATGTCGTCGTCGGCGATCAGGAGCTTGCGTCCCTTCAGGCGCAGATCCACCGCCGGGAGCGCTGCGGGTGCCTTTCGCCGGCGACGCGTCTCCTCGTTGAGACGTCGCACGAAAAGACGCACCTCGTCGAGGAGTCGTTCGATGGACGATCCCTCCTTCAAGACCACGGCTTCGGTAAACGCCTCCAGCACCTGGGCCTCGACCTTGGTCAGGGCCCGCGCCGTGTAGACGACGACCGACGGCGTCTCGGCGCCACAGGTGACGCGGGCGGCGCGCAGAAACTCCAGGCCATCCATGTCGGGCAGCGACAGGTCGAGGACCATGCAGGCGAAGCGCACTCTCCCGAGCAGCTCGAGCGCCTCCCGGGCGCTACCCACCTGCTCGAGCTCCAGGGTCTCGCCGGCCAGCTTGGTGGCGAGCGAATCGGGTCCCCCCGGGTTCTCCTCGACGATCAGGATGCGGCAGTTCCGGCGTCCGGCCTCGGGCACCAGCGACTGAACGACCCGGATGAGATCGCGGTGCGTGGTCGGCTTCGTCAAGTAGCCCACGGCGCCCAGCGCTGCCCCATGCTCCGCCCCGTCGACGGCAGAGATGAAGTGCACCGGGATGGCAGAGGTGGCCGGATCGGAGCGCAGCTCGTTCATGACGGCCCAGCCGTCCATCCCGGGCAACATGACGTCGAGGATGATGGCCACGGGCCGATGGGCACGATCGCGCGCCAGGCGCAATCCGGTGGGCCCATCGCGTGCGATTCGGTATTTCAGCCCTTGCCCCTCGATCACGTCACCCAGCGCCTGGGCGAAGCGCTGATCGTCCTCGATGATGAGCAGCGAATCCTCGTCGAGCGTCGCCGCCCGCAACGGGTCCCGGGGAGATACGGGAGGGGCGGAGAGCGACTGCGGCGACGGCAGCGGCGGCGGCAGCAGCGCTGGTAACGCCAGCGATCCGGACCAGGGTCGGGGCTGACCGAGGGTCGATTCGGTGGGACACTCGTCGGGCAAGTAGCAGACGAAGGTGCTTCCTGCCCCCAGGTTGCTCTTCAGCTGCAGCTCGCCCCCGAGCAACTGGGCCAGCTCGCGCGCGATGTTCAGCCCCAGGCCGGTGCCTCCGTACCGGCGATCGGGGGCCGCGTCGACCTGTTCGAAGGGCGCGAAGATCCGCTGGTGGTCGGCGGGCGCGATCCCCACCCCGGTGTCCGAAACCGAAAAGGCCAGCGTGTGCTGGGGGCTGAGGCCCTCCCGTTGAAAGACCACCGGCGGCTCCGGTCGATCCACGCGCAACGTGACCTGCCCTTTTTCGGTGAACTTGATGGCGTTGGCCAGCAGGTTGTTGAGGATCTGCTCGATGCGCGGGCGATCGGACATGATGGTGGCGGGAACCCCGGGTGCCACCTCGGTCAACAGCCGCAATTTTCGGTCGGCGGCCAGCGGGAGAAAGACCCGCTCGAGCGAAGCCACCAGGTCCCGCAAAGGCACCGGGGCTACGTGGATGTCGAAGCGCCCCGCCTCGATCTTGGCGAGATCGAGGACCTGGTTGATGAGCGCCAGCAGGTCGCGGCCGGCGCCGTAGATGGTGCGGGCGTACTCGATTTGCTTATCGGTCAAGGTGCCCGACTCGTTGACCGCGAGCAGGTTCGACAGCAGGAGCATGCTGTTGAGGGGAGTGCGCAATTCGTGGGACATGTTGGCCAGGAACTGCGATTTGTAGGAGTTAACCGTGGTCAATTCGGCGGCCTTGCGCTCCAGCTCGGCCCGGGCCTCGTCGAGCTGGATGTTCCGGTCTTGCAGGATCCGGCGCTGGTTCTCCAGCTCCTCGGTCTGCTGGGTCAGCTCCACGTTGGTCTTCTGCATGTCCTCTTGCTGGCTCTGGAGCTCTTCGTTGCGAGCCCGGAGCTCCTCTTCCTGTTCCACCAGCAACTGCGCCTGTCGCTGGGTTTCCGCCAGGAGCCGTCGCGTGGCCGTGCGAGCCCGCGCCACCTCGATGGCGATCGCGATCATCTCGCGCACCGAGAGAACCAGCTCATGGGCCCGCTCCGACCAGGGACTGAAGAATCCCAGCTCGAGCACGCCGCTCACACGTCCGGCCCGCACGATCGGAACCAGAACGATCTCGCGTACCGCGCTCGCACCCAGTCCAGAACGGACCTGGAGATAACCGGGCGGTGGATCGCCGACGACCATGATGTCTTCCCGCAGGGCGGCCTGCCCCACCAGTCCTTGGCCGAGGCCGAAGCTGGCGGCCGCCCCGCGGCTGGCCGCCGCCTCCGAGAACGCGAACTGGCCAATCAGGCGCAAGGTCCCCTGCTCCAGATCGTAGAGCGCGCCCACCCGCGCATCGAGGTAGCGCGCCACGTACTGGATGGCCCGCGAGGCCACGTCCGGCAGCTCGAGCTCGCCACGGAGCTCCTCGGCCAGCCCCACCTGGCCATTCTTGAGCCAGTCGGCCCGGTCGCGCTGCTGCGCCAGGCGATCGAGGCTGGTCGCCATCTGATTGGCCTGAGTCGCCACCTCGCCCAGATCGTCGTCGCCCAGCCCCGGGATGGGGCTGGTGAAGTCACCTCGCCCGAACCTCCTCAGGCCCGTGGTCAAGACGAAGATCGACTTCATGACCCCCCGTCCGAGCCAGAGCGACAGCGCCACCACGAAGATCAGACAGACCGCGCTCACGGTCAGTCGCACGCGGGTCGCGGTGGTCTGCGCCTGCGACGCCGCGGCGAAGGCGTTGGTGAGCTCGCGTCGATCGAAGCTGGTGGTGGCCCGCAGCGCTTCCGTCACGCGCACGTGCTTGGTCTGCATCTCGCTGAGCGCGCCCACCAGCGCCTCGCCCGTTTCCCCCGCCAGCAAACGGCGTGACGCATCGACCGCCGTGCCATAGTAATCGTCCATGGCCCGCGCCAGCCGATCAGCCTGGGCCGGATCAACCGCCCCACGGCTGACTGCCAGATCGTCCTGGAAACGGTCCCGCAGCTCCCGGGTCTTGCCGATTCCTTCCGCATCGTAGGCCGCCACGGCATCCTGAAGACCTCGCCGCAGGCGCTCGAAATCGACCTCCAGGCGCGGCCCCAGCTCCACCTTGGGCAGCAGGCGCTGCTCGATGATCGTCATCTCGTGCGCGGCTCGATTGGCGATGAGGGCGCTGGAGACGATCAGCACGATGAAGGCAAAGGCGGCCGTCGCGACGATGGCGATCAGCTTTGAGCGGAGCGACAGGCGCATGTCGATCTCACCTAATTCAAGGTCAAGACCCTGACACCCTGAAGGTTGGCGGTCGGGGAGACGTAGCCGATTCCCCCGGGGTTTCGGATCACGTATCGGATGACCTCCTCGTCCGAGTCGAGCTCGGGGGGAGGCACATCTCGCCCAGAGAAGACCATTTGCTGCCAGTAGGTCTTGACGGCTGAGACCGAACGCTTCAGCAGCTCGGTCGAGAAGGCATTCCGAACCGAGGAGTCCACCCGCAGGTCGACCGGCCGAATCCCGAACAGGTCCCCCCACTGGGTGACCCTCTTCAAGAACGCGTCCATCACGAACTTGCGACTGACGCTGGTGACCGGGTTCTGCGGGTTGATGATCACGTGAAATTCGGCCGGGGATGCCGACGAGCTCTCCGCTCGCACCACCCCGGGGCGAGGGGCAACCAGCGCCAGTGCCAGCACCAGAACGGGCACCAGCACCGGGAGGATGAGCCGTGAGGGGAAGGATCTCATGGTTCTTGCGGCTTCGCCGCCGCAAAGGGCCTGGGCAAGACCAGGCGCGACCCCTGCGAGACCCCCACGGAGTTGCTTGACGGCGTGGCCGGTCCAGCAAAGCTGGACCTCCCCGTGCTTGGATTGACTACGCCGTCGTCGGAGACGAAGACCCGCTTCAAACATCAATATTTTGGTCGAGCAAGGCATCTAGAAGAAGGCCGTGGTCTTCACGAGGGCCACCCCCCAGTCCTTGGTGAGCGTGCCGAGGGCGGCGTTGTCGTTGAGCTGCTCTTGCAGGCCAGCGGTGCCGTGCATGTAGTGCCCTTCCAGCTTTATGATCCAGTGGCTATTGATATCGAACCGCAAGGTGGCGGCCACGTCGTGCTGCATGTCCGCACGCGAGCCGGCGTGGTCGCCGCGGACACTCGATGCCAGACTGGCGCGAGCGACGTCAGGAAACAGCACCGAGTAATAGACGCCCGGCTGGAGCCAGCTTCTGACCCGGGTGCTCGCCATCACGTACCCTTGCTCGGCGACTCGATCGGGCTGAAGGAGCGTGGCTTGATCGCTCTGGTTGCTCAGATGCCAGCGTCCATACTCGGCGGAGAGGAGCCAGTCGTGCCTCGCGTACTCCAGCGAGAGCAGCCACAACACCGCCGAGATCCTGTAGAAACCGACCGCACTGGTGGCCGGGATCGACAGATCGAAGTCCAGCCGCAGCGCCTGCAAGCTTCCGCCCAGCCGCAACCCGTCGAGCGGAGTCTCCCACAGGAGGCGGCCACCCACGATGTACGGGTTTTGCAACTGGCTCACCTGGACGGGGGCGCCGATTCGGTTCGAGAGATCGATGTAGATGGTCCCGACGTAGGCGCGGTAATCGAGGGCTCCCCCGCGATTCAGGTTCAGGTACCCGTAGAGCTCCATCCCGGTCTGGGCCAGCAGGAAGTCGCGTTCCACGAGCGGGTAGACCGACTGCGGCAACAGGATCGGGACGCGCGCCGAATCGATGTCGCTGACCTCGTTGTACAGGCCAAAGGGAAGCTTCACTCGACCGGCGCGAAATCCCAGCCAGTCCCGCAACCGGTAGTCGAGGTAGAACCAATCCATCTTGGCGCTGTAGTTTCCGAGCGGCCCCAGATCTCGCGCGAAGAGCTGCATGCCCACCCGCAGCTTCTCCGCGACCTGCGAGGTGAAATTGATTCCGACCTCGCTGAGCTCGAAGCTGCCCCGGTGCGAGCTCGCCAGGTAGTTGTTGGCGGTGGTCTTGATGAAGCCCTGGCTCACGAATCCGTGCGCTTCGAAGGACACCGGGAATCCCTCGCCGACGGGCTCGACCGCCCTCGCCGAGGAGCCGACACCGACCAGCCAGAGGGCAGCCGCCACCGCAACGACACGCGGCGCCGGGGCCAGGCGACCAGGCGACGACGCGGACGGGAGGGCGCCGGGTGTATTTCCCGACCGAGAGCGACACCAGATCATGGTTCATTGTTTCATAGTCGATGCTCGGCCATCAACCAGGTCCGATCGCCGGGGTCCGATCGCCTCAGCGAGCCTCGCGACCGAACTGGCCCGTCGAGGCTGGCCGCTGTGTAGCCCACGTCACATCGACGCGATCACGACGGGCCAAGGTGGAGAGAGGTCGATGGCACGTCGCATCCAAGAGGAGTCTGGCTTCCTTCCTGGAAACGATCCAACCTCTAGCTGCACGAGGAGGTCGCGTGAATGGCCGGTGAACGGATCCTGATCGTCGACGACAATCCCGCGAACGTCGTGCTGATTTCGTTTCTCCTGACGGCCCAGGGATACGAGATACGAACAGCAGCCGACGCGTCCCAGACGCTCACGCTCCTGCAATCCTTTCACCCCTCCCTGATCCTGA
>Ga0066788_10000068_pt1 | contig 17724 bp, 16 predicted proteins | sample OrgsoiDNA2013048_FD_70943 | JGI IMG/M metagenome (GOLD analysis project Ga0066788, IMG submission 70943) | Permafrost soil microbial communities from the Arctic, to analyse light accelerated degradation of dissolved organic matter (DOM) -... | ecosystem: Environmental > Terrestrial > Soil >... | reverse complement strand
AACGTGGACTTCGCCGACGTGAGGACCATCATGACGGGAATGGGACGGGCCCTCATGGGAACGGGGCGCGGCAAGGGCGACAAGCGGGCCCTCGAGGCGGCTCAGCAGGCGATCAGCTCGCCGTTGCTCGAGGACGTCTCGATCAACGGCGCCACGGGCATCTTGATCAACATCACCGGCGGTCCGGATCTGACGCTCTCCGAGGTCACCGAGGCAGCCACCTTGATCGAGGAGGCCGCCGACCCCGGCGCCAACATCATTTTTGGATCGGTCATCGACGCCAACGCGGGCGACGATGTTCGCATCACGGTGATCGCCACAGGGTTCCAGCCCTCCATGCAGGAATACGGCATGCCCACGCCGTCCAGGTCAGGTGTCGTCCACCGACGCAGTGGCAACGATCAGATGGCGCTGCCGATGTCGGCGTCAGCAGCGTCGGCCGGGGGAGGGAGCCGCGGTCACGGCCACGGTCACGGTGTCGCGACCGCGCAGCGGGGCGGACCCGCTGGATATGGGACGGGGCACCAGGCGGCGGGCGGCTTCGAAACGGCGTACGCGCCCTTCGGCGCAGGCTACCGCGACCAAGCCGGAGGGCCGCAGGGCAACGGCATCCCGGCGCCGGTGGGAGGGACCGGCACCCTGTCCTGGCACCCCGCGGTGGCGGGCTCGCGTCACACGCCCGCTTACGGCACGCCCATCGTGACGGCGGAGAGCATGTCCGAGGCGGGAGGCGCCGAGGACGTGGAGTTCGACGAGGCGGACTTTCACATGGGCCTCGGTGGGGCGGGTTCGAGTCCAGGAGGCATGGGAATGCATGCGTCAGGTTCCGTGGGCGAATGGGCGCCTTCGCCCGAGCGGCCCGTGATTCGTCCGGCGGTCGCCGGGAATCCCGCCCTTCGGGGGCGGAGCGCCGCTGGCGTCATGTCTCGTGGATCGGGTGGCACGAACGAACTGGGGGTGGAGGAGAGCGAGTTCGACCGCCCAACCTTCATTCGCCGGGGCATCATCCCGCCCGGTTGAGCCGGGACACACGGCGCCGCGCCTCGACAACCTTAACCTTCACAACCTCCTTGGGGGGGCCCTCGATAAGCGGCCATGAATTTGGCCAGCGTCCTCGTTTCTTCCTGCGCGCAGCTTCTGTGGCCCGCGCGTTGCGCCGGGTGCGACGTCATTTTGAAGACCGACCGCGCGGTGTTTTGCAGTGTCTGCACCGAGTCCCTCAATCCCTTGATGTTGGCCTGCCCGACCTGCGCGCTGCCGCAGACGGGGCAGCCCGGCTGGAGCTGGGCCGCGCGGCGTTGCGTGGAATGTGCACGTCGCGGCTTCGCTTTTTCGCGTGCGTTCGCCGGCTTCGAGTATGGCGCCGCCCTGGCCGCCGCCGTCGTGCGCATGAAGCATGGTGGACGCTCCGATCTGGCGAGGCGCCTGGGTCGCCTTCTTGCTCCGGTCCTCAGGGCCGCGCTGGCCCCCGATGGGGACGGGGACGGCGACGGTAAAGGAGGCAAGGGCGACGTTCATGCTCGCGGACCCTCACGCTGGATCGACGCGGTCATTCCCGTTCCCTTGCATCCCCGAAAGCTTCGTCGACGCGGGTTCAATCAGGCCCTGCTGCTCGCGCGGGCCGCCCTGGCGGCCATGCCTGAGGGGAGGATGCTCCGGTTGTCGCCGATCCCGGTCCCGGTCCCGCGTCCGCGCCTCGAGCGCCATTTGCTCCTGCGCATCCGGCACACCCGGGAGCTCGGGCGCTGGGGGCCCAACGTTCGCCGCGTGGAAGTCGCAGGTGCTTTTCGCGTCTCCGATCCCGCCCGCGTCGCAAAGAAGCGCTTCCTGCTGGTCGACGATGTCATGACGACCGGCGCGACCTTGAACGAATGCGCCGAGACCCTGATGCACGCGGGCGCCTCCGAGGTCCGCGTGGTCGCGCTGGCTCGCGCCGTATGAGTATCCGACAGCCCGGCTGTAAGAACCTGTATATTCCGTCTTCTCGTGGCCAAACCAACCGGTGCGACAACGGAGGAGGTCAAGGTGCTGGCGCGCAACCGGCGCGCACGCCATGAGTATCACGTCGACGAGACGTTGGAAGCGGGCCTGGTGCTGGCGGGGTCCGAGGTGAAGTCGATTCGAGATGGCAAGGTGACGCTGGTCGACGGTTTCGTGGATGTGGACAAGGGGGAGGCCTGGCTGCATCAGGTCGACATCGGTGTCTATGACTTCGCGCACGCTCGGAATCACGAGCCGAGGCGGCGACGCAAGCTGTTGTTGCATCGGAGGGAAATCGATCGACTGGCGGGGAAGATCCGGGAAAAGGGCTATACTCTCGTGCCCCTGTCGCTCTACGAGAAAAAGGGGCGCGTGAAAGCCGAGATCGCCTTGGTGCGCGGCAAGCAGCAGTGGGACAAGCGTGACGATCAAAGGAAGCGTGAAGGGCAGCGAGAGATTGATCGCGGGATGTCGATTCGACGTCGCTGAGCGGGGGGCCGCGGGCCTCCAGGCGGGGCAGGCGGGGCAGGCGGGGATCGTCCATCGCGTCCTGTTGCTGGGGCTGGCCGGGATCTTCGCAGCTTCGTCGAGCGCATGCAGTGATTCCGGGCGCCCCGGGGCTGGAAGCCCGGGGAATTCCGGGGGCGTCGGCACGGGTGGAGGGGTCCGAGGCGGCGGCCTGCCCGGAGCCGGAAGTGCGTCGACCGGTGGTGCTGGTGGTGAGCCAGGTCAAATCGGCGAGAGTGCCGGTGGCAACGGCGGCGGCGCCAGCGGAGGCAGTGGCAGCGGGGCCAGCGTCGGTAGCGGTCCCGGTGGCACCGCCATTGGCGAGGCAGGTGGCTCCAGCGTATCCGCTGGGACGGGGGGCTCCGGGGTAGGGAGCACGGCGAGTTGTCCCACCAGCGCCGGAAAGAATCTGGGGATCGCCTCGCACCCATCCGAGGGGGGGCAACACCTGGTGGTTTGCTCCCCGACCAGTTACGGCACGGTCCCGCCATCGTCGGGGCCGCACTATCCCGTTTGGCCGGTCTACAAGACGTACGCCCAGCCGGTGCCGTGGGGCTTCCTGATGCACGGCCTCGAACACGGCGCAGTCGAGGTGATCTACAACTGCCCGGGAGGCTGCCCCACCGAGGTGGCGGCCGCGCAGGCCTGGATAGACTCCTTGCCCGCAGCCGATCCGACCTGCCCTGGCGAAAAACCTCGGGTCATTCTGGTTCCCGATCCCACCCTCGACGTGCGCTGGGCAGCCGCGGCCTGGACCTGGACGCTTCGCTGGTGTGCCTTCGACGCTCCCATGTTTCAGCAGTTCTTCAACGATCACTACAACATGACCTACGAGATGATCTGTCGCGGCAGCTCGGAGGTCGACTGGTCCGCCATGAACTGGTGCCCCTGAGGGACCGGATTACCCTGCGCCGTCCATGACCTCCTTGTGCGGGTCGGCTCGCTGATATCGTCGAGTCATCCGCCGAGCAGTTGCTCGAGAAAAATGTGAAAGTCGGCGGTCGGCGTGCCGAGGAAAGCACGAGCGAGCTGGGCCGCCAATCGCGCCATCGGGGGGCCCTGCTCGCCGAGGCGCCTCAAGACCGCCAGGGCAGCCCCCGCGGTCGGGGTCTGCCGCTGCTCAGCCTGCATGACCAGGGCCTCGAGGGCCACGAAGCGCCGCGCACTGTCCGCCTCCGAGGCCGCCATGATTGCCGACAGCGCCTCGGACGAGGACCGGCGGGACCAGGCCAGCGCCAGCCCGGGCACGGCGGCACTGGCGACGTCGTACGAAGGGTCGTGAAGCGCATTCTCCAGGATCGGCAAGGCCACCGACGGTGCCCGCTCGGCCAGGTGCCCCAGGGCCTGGGCGGCGCTGGCGCGGATGGACTCGCTTCGTTGTTGCAGGGCCTCGCCGAGCAACTGGGCGGCTGGCACGTCGGCTCCCGACAGCTCGCCGAGGCCCACGATTGCCGCCTGGCGCGCGGCCCGATCACCCCCGCGCAGAGCCGCCTCGTAGATCGGCAACACCTCCTTGGCGCCGTCCCCGGCAGCTCCGGCCAGGATTCGGGTCGCCGCCGTGCGCACGATCGGGGAGCGATCGTCGACGCTCTCGCGCACGACATCGAGAGCGGGAGGCGCCAGCTTGCCGGCGGCCTCGACGGCTTGCAGACGCACCGTCTGATCCCCGTCGGTGGTCGCCTGTCGCAACAGCCCGGTCAGCCGATTGGCGGCGGCCGCGGCGACCACCAGGCGGCGCTCGGTGACATCGCCCTGTGCCAGCGCCGCGATGAGGGCCCGCTCGGCCTCTGTGCCGCGCCTCGATTCCCCAAAGCCGGGGCCGCCGGCGCCGCTCTCGCCGAAGGCCTGAAGACCACGAGCCGCCGCGATACGAACAGCGGGATCGCTGTCGGCCAGCAGCTTGAACAGCGTCCCGAGCGCCACCTCCGGGGTTCGCTGCGCCAGCCGCGACAACGACGAGGCCGCCGCCGCCCGAACCGTGACCTCGTCGGAGGACGCCAGCTCGGTGGCCATCTTCATTCCTCCGCCGGGATCGCCGCTCACGAGATCGTCGAGACAGGCGGCGGCCGCCGCCCTGACGTCCCGGGATTGGTCGCGAGCGGCGACACGAAGGTAGGGCGAGGCGGCCACGGCGTTCTGGCGGGCGAGCGCACAGAAGGCGGTTGCCACCGCCGTCCGCGTCGCTGCGTCGGGCTCCTGGAGGGCCCGCGCCAGCGGTGGCAGCGCGGCGGCGGGACGTGTCTCGCCGAGGCGACCCAGGGCCTCCACGATCTGGCGCCTGACCGCGGGTCGCACCAACGTCAGGGCCTTGCCGAGCATGGTGCCCACGGCCGACGGGTTGATCGGTGCCAGCGCCAGCGCCGATTCGGTGGCCGCTCGTTCCACCTCGGCGTTGGGATCTCGCAAGGCCTTGTCGACCAGGGAAAGACCGTCGCGTTTCAAGTAGGCGAACGAGCGGGCGGCCTCGATCCTGATCTCGACCGAGGGATCGTAGACCAGGGCCTTCAGGGGCCTGGTGGCGAGATCGGGGCGAGTCACCGCCACGGCGCCCCAGATGGCGGTGGCCGCCGCCCGTGCGGCGGGAGGACCCTTCATCTCGGCGCGCGCGATCTCTTCGGCCCTGGTTGGCTCGATGAGGAGGGCGTAAAGCGGCAGCGCCGCCGCCCTCAGTCGGGGCGATGACGACTGACCGACCGCCTGTTCCAGGGCTGGCTTCAAGGATGCTGCCGGAGGACCGGCCCTCCTCAGAACCTGGAGCGCCGCGACCCGGGCTTCCTCGGATGCCTTGGGATTGACGACCAGCCGGTCGAGGACTGCCGCACAGGCTGCAGGCGCACCGCTGGCGATCTGCTCCAGCAAGGGTAGCCCGTTGCGGCGCGCCACCCCATCGGGGTTTTCGAGCAGTTGCTCGGCGGCGCTGGCGGCGGCCTCGGGGTTTGTTGCCGCCAGCGCCAAAGTGGCCTCCTCGGCGGCCTTTCGATGAATCGGATCCCGATCGGCCAGCGCCACAGCCAAGATCTCGGATGCCTCATGTGGCGGAAGCGTGCCTATCTCGCGCAAGACCGCCGTCCGGACATCGGGTGATTTGTCCCCGAGTGCGCCGCGGAGTACGGCGGCGTGCGCGCCGTTGCCGAGCCGCCGATCGATCGCGGAGGCCACCTCCACTCCCCGCCGCCGGATCTCGGGAGCCGCGTCGCCAAGCGCGGCCGACAAGATCTCGTCTTCCCCGGCGCGTCCGCGACCAATGGCCGCGAGAGCATCCAGGGTCTCACGGCGCGTGAGCGGCTCGGAGAACGCGTGCTTGAGTGAGGTCACCCCGTCGGCGTCTCCGATCAGCGCCTTGGCCACGCCGCGCGGGACGGGACGCAACCCATTGATCACATCCCGCAACCAGTTGGGAACGGCACCGGGTCGCGCCGGATCGAGGTTACCCGCCAGCTGTCCCGAGGAGATGCGGGCGGCAGCCGCCGGCACGAGACCCGTGGCCGAGAAGCCGGTGTCGGCGAGGATCGCCCCCTCGGGTTGGCTCGACCACCTGAAGAAGAGGCTCGCCAGTCCACGACGCGGCCGCCCCGCTCGCACCACCACGCGCGAAGCGGCCGCCGTGGCCGGCCCGCCGTCGCCGGGACCGCCGCCGACGCGAGCGACGGCATCGCCGCCCGACGGTCCCCGCGCGGTAGGAGGATCAAAGGCGAGCACGTAACCGGGCCGTGAATCGAGAACCATCGTCGCGACCAGGGCCATCAACAAGCCGGCTCCGAACGCGAGCTGGGTCAGGTGCCGGCGCAGGCTCCGCCCGACCACCTCTTGCTCGGGGGGCGACAACGCCGAACCAAGGGTCCGCCGGATCCCGATCAGCTCGCCGATCGTCAACCGGCTGCCCTCCGCCATTCGCGCCCGCAGACGGCGGTGGATGGATTCGGTCCGAGCCCGGTCCTCCATGCCGAACCATTCGACGAACGGTTGCAGGGCCGGGTGGGCGAGGGCCACCCGTTCGTCGGGCCCGCGCCACCGCAGTAGCCCCCGCTCGCTCAGCTGGTGAGCGGCGGTGTGGACCTCCGGGCGGGGCACCCGCGTCCGGCCTGCGATCTCGTCGATCGTGAAGCCCGGAAGACCACCGTCGTCGAGCCGGTGCCCTCGTCGATCGGCGCCGAGGTCGAGGAGCACGCCCCGCGCGGCCTCCTCGACCCCCCCCCGCACCGCGTGCTCGAAGTACATGGCCCGCAGCGTGAGGATGCCACCACATGACTGGTAGCGCCGGATGGTCGTGATCCGAAAGTCCACCATGGCCCGCGCACAAAGTTGAAGCTCCAGCGCCAGAGCACGCTGGTCCTTACACAGGTCGACCGCGATCAGCGCCGGCAGGCCCGCCTCCAGGAAGGTTCCCGCATGGACCGCCGTTCGCTCGAGGATCTCGGCCACTGCCGCCTCGCCCAGCCGCTCGACGTTGAACCAGACACCCGCCGCCGGCCGGTAAGAGGTTGGAAAGCTCAGGCTCTCGAGCCTCGCGAAAGCCTCCCGATCCACGACCAGCACGAGGTGGAGCTTGGGACCCGCGTGCTCGGCTACCGCAGCCACGAAGCTGGCCAGCTCCGCCGCCGCGCTGGTGCTCGCGCCCTCGAACAGGATCTCTTCCAGATGATCGAGCACCACGACAAGCCCGGCGCGAGAGTCGTGCGCCAGCCGACCCAGCAGTCGCGCGCTCGTTCGCGGGGGACCTTCCGAAGGACCTTCTGAGGGATTGTCCGAGAGTCCTTTAGTCGAGGAGCCGGTTGCTTGGGGCATGCCGGCTGGTCGTCGGTCCCCAGCCCCAGCCCCAGCTTCGGTGACGCGCAGGATCTCCGCGTCGAGGCCGCCCAGGTGCGGCGCCTCTCCCAGGTACACGACCGGAATGCCACGTCTGCGCAGCGCCGGCGCCAGCCCTCCCCGCACCAGGGAGGTCTTGCCCACCCCGCTCTCACCGGTCACGGTCACCACGCGCGCGGTCTGGTGAAGCACCTTCTCGACCAGCGCCTCGGTGTCCACGGCGCGGCCGAAGAACACATCAGCGGCAGCCTCGTCGAAAGGCGCGAACCCACGAAAGGGTCCGAGGGGCAACAGCGCGTCGGACGTGAACATCGGCGTGGAAAATATGGTGCCGGGGTCACGCCTGACGGATATCGGATTCCAGCATCTCGGGCTCTTCGTCGTAGTCGGAGATGATGATCTCCCGGTTGTGGGCATCGGTCGACGAAGGGGTGAAGAAGCCCTCGACCAGATCCGCCACCTCTTCGTGAGAGGTACCGCGCTTCACGCTGGCCAGCGCGTAGACGACGTGGCCATCATCGACGACGGAAAGGAAGCCGATCCGGCGGCCGTCCTCCACGGACCATAGGTCCCAGGACTCCCCGGCCTGGGTTCGGGTCACGCGCGTGGCGTAGAAAGTCCGGGGATCGTGTCGCGTGATGGGAGTGATTTTCGGGTCGCGTGGCAATTTGATCGATCTCCGACCGAATCAATCGAGGATAGCGATCGGCGGCGATCCCGGCAAGGCGCGTCGAGACCTGACCGAAACCCGGCTCAGGCCACCGGCGGCAGCTCCGAGGGCAAATCGATCCAGAAGGTGGATCCGGCGCCCGGTGCGCTGTCCACGCCGACGGCCCCCCCATGAGCCTCCGCGATGGCGCGACACAGGTAAAGGCCCAACCCCAGACCGTGCGTGCGTCTGGCCACCGCGGGAGCACGAAAGAACCGCTGAAACAACCGAGGCTGATCTTCGAGGTGGACTCCCGGACCATCGTCGCGAACCGCGATTCGAACCCGCCCATCCGAGGGAAAGCCGGCAACCGACACCGCGATGGAGGCGGGCATGGGCGCATACTTGGCGGCGTTCTCTAGATAGTTGACCAGCACTCCCCGTAGCCGCTCACTGTCGGCGGCGATCACCATGGGGACGGCTGGCAGGTCCAGCGTCACCGCCCGCCCGCGTGCCGCCTGGAACATTTCGACCACTTCCCGGGTGAGGGCGGCGAGGTCCACGGGGACACACTGGACGTGGACCTCGCCCAGATCGACGCGGGCTCCGTCGAGCAGCTCGTTGACCAGGGCCGACAGACGCCGCACCTCCGCGCGAGCCTTCGAGAGATCGTCGATGGTGATCGGCTTGCCTCCCTGCAACCGCTGCTCGCATCGAGCCAGGGCCACCCCGATCCCACCGAGGGCATTCTTGAGCTCGTGGGCCGCGAGCGCCACGATGGCGGTGGCCTCGTCGGACAGAGGGGGGCTGTTGCGTCCTTGCTGGGCGCCCATCAACTCGCTCGCTCGACCAGCAAGGAGACGCCTTGACCCACGCCAACGCACATCGTGGCCAACCCATAGCGGGCGGCGCTGGAAAGGCTCCCTCCACCCCCCCGCCGTGCCAGCTCGTGAGCCAGGGTGCCGACCAGGCGCGCCCCCGAGCAGCCGAGCGGGTGGCCCAGCGCGATGGCGCCTCCGTTCACGTTCACGCGCGCCGGATCGAACCCCATGTCACGGATGCAGGGAATGGCCTGGGCCGCAAAGGCTTCATTCAGCTCGATGAGATCGAGGTCGGCAGCTCGGACGCCCACACGCTGAAGCAGCTTTCGGGTCGCTGGGATGGGTCCGAGTCCCATGTAACGAGGCTCGACACCGGCGACCGCCGAGCCGATCACGCGCGCCAGCGGCCTGGGTGATCTGATCGAAGGAGCCGATGCGCCGGGAGCACCGGTCAAAGCGGCAGCACCCGCGGTGGACGCACGGGTCGCGCCGGACAGACGCCGCAAGCCGGCCTCGGAAGCGATCAAGAGCGCGGCGGCACCATCGTTGATCCCCGACGAGTTGCCCGCCGTCACGGTGCCGCCGGATTTCCGAAAGACCGGGCGGAGCGCCGCCAGATCGGCGGCCGTGATCTCGGGGCGAGGGTGCTCATCGACGGCCACCAGTCGGAGAAGGCCCTGACGGGTGGAGATCTCGACAGGGCAAATCTCGATCGAGAAGCGGCCCGCTGCCTGGGCCTCGGCACAGCGGCGCTGGCTCTCGAGAGCGAACGCGTCCTGCTCGGCGCGCCCGATCTTGTGCATCTCGGCGACCAGCTCGGCGGTCTCTCCGAGGGCATGAGTGCCGTACGCCGCCTCCATGCGGGGGTTCACGAAACGCCAGCCCAGCGTCGAGTCGTAGGAGGTCGTGTTGCCGCGCGCCCAGGGCTCGGCGGCCTTGGCGGTCACGAGCGGCGCGCGCGTCATCGATTCGACACCTCCCGCGATGACGAGATCCGCTTCACCGCTCGCGACGGCGCGGGCGGCGTCGATGACTGCGGACAGACCAGAGCCGCACAGCCGGTTGATGGTCACGCCAGGAACCGTCACGGGCAGGCCGGCCAGCAACGCCGCCATGCGCGCGACGTTGCGATTATCCTCGCCCGCCTGGTTCGCGCACCCCAGGATGACGTCATCGATGCCCGCGGGATCGGCGCCCGTGCGCCGCACGATCTCGGCGACGACGATGGCCGCCAGATCATCGGGGCGAACGCCGGCCAGCGCGCCGCCATGGCGGCCGATGGGGGTACGCACGGCGTCGACGATGAACGCGGGACGGGATGCGGAATCCATGGCAGGGGCACAGTATAGCCGTTGTCCTTTCGCGGGCATGGCTGGCTGCAGGGGTCGGGGGTCTGGCGGCGGCCGCAGTTTCGCGCTGCTTGGCCCGGCTGCCCGGACGCGTCGTGGGCTTCCCGGGCGAAAAGCAGTGAAGGCATGGAGGGCGGTTCGAAGGGTTGTGTTAATTTGCTCCCTTACCTCAGCGCTCGCGCGGAAGGAGAATCGCTTGCGGTGCATGGTCTTTCTTAGTTTTCTATCGGTGGCGGTCCTGGTCGGATCGAGCAACGCGTACGCGCTTCAGGCCCAACCTCTCGATCCCGAGGCCGCTCGCCTGATCGAGAAGGCACATCAGGCGCATGATCTCGGTCGATTCAACGAGGCCATAGAGAGCTACGCGCGTGCCTACCAGCTCACGGGAGAATATGCATTGCTCTTCAGGCTGGCCGAGGCGTACCGCGAGGCCGGGCGTGACGCCGACGCCCTGAGAACGTTCCAGACCTACGTGAAACGGGATCCCCAGGGCGTCCATCGCGAGATGGCCGACCGCGAGATCAAGGAGCTGGAACAGAAAGTGAAGAAGGGCGGCTCGGCCAAAGCGATCGGCGTCGGCGCAGCGGCAGCGGCGCGGGCTCCGAGCCCGGCTCCCGCCGAGAAGGCCGAGAGGAACGAAGGTGAGCCGTCCGCCCGAGCAGCAGTGGTCGTACCCGCACCGGTCGTCGCATTGCCCCCCGCGGTCGTATCAGTCTCCCCTCCGGTCGCAGTGGTCCCACCGCCGATGCCGGCGCCGCCTCCCCCCGCCGTGCAACCGCCAAGGGTCGTCACACCGGCCGTGCCACCGCCTGTGCGCTCGCCCCCTCGGCCCCCCGTAGTGATCTCTCCGTTCCCTCCGCCGACGAGCTCGCCACCGACGGCTCCAGCTCCCGTGGCCGTGCGCAGATCTCCTCCAGCACCCGCGCGCCCCGTTGCGACTGCTCCGGCGCCTTTCGCACCGATTGCCGTCACCGCGAGCGCGGTCCCGGGGGCAGATCTGACCGCCCCATCTCAGCCGCCGAGCCAACCGGCTCCGAGCTCGGGAGAGCCTCCCCTGCCACGCTGGGTGCCCTGGGCGGCGGCCGTCGCGACCGTCGCTCTCGGAACCAGCGCCATCGTCTCGGGGTTGTCGGCCTCGAATCGCTTCGATGACCTGAAGGGCTCATGCGGTCAGACCTCCGTGGGATGCGATCCGAGCCAGGTCGACGACGTTCGTTCGCGGGCCCACCGGGCCACTTTGCTCTGGGCCTTGACCGGCGCCGCCGCGGTCGGAACTGGCGTCGTCGTCTACGTCAACACCAGCGCCGCTGGTGCCTCGGGACTGTGGGCCTTCTGATCGAGGATCACGGACCACCTTTTTCCCGAGCCTCGTGGTCCTGGGCGGGTGTAGCATCCCTGCCTGGGCGTACGGGGTACGCGAAAGGGGGGCATCATGGGGAAGCTTTGGCACGAGAGCGAAGGCAGTCGAGGGGAAGGAGACGGAGCGCGCGGGGACATCCAAGGGGATGTCAATGAGCACTGGACGCGAGATCTGGCGCGGGTCAGAGCTCGCTTCGCCATGGATCCGCCACCCGGTTTCCCGTCCTTGACGGAGGCCTGGAGATCGGACGCGCCCGTCGAGGAACACGAGGCCGAGTTTGTCGACGCGCTCGCCGACTGCCTGGGAGCGGGCCTGTCTCTGCAGGACGCCTTGACCTGCTGGGAGACCGGCGATCTGGCGGCGGACGATTCCGATCCGCTCGCTCCGGACGACGAGGCGCCCTCCGGGATCTCGCCGGTCGCCCCACGCCGCCCGGGAGGCGGCCACCGGCTGCTGGTCCGCTAAGGCGGCTACGCCGTCAAGGAATGGCGCGCAATCGGGGCGGCGAGGTTGGTCTCGCCGCTCGTCACGTACAACATTCCCTCCGTGTGAACCAGGGTCCAGCTGGCATTGCGGTCCGTCGCCACGTCCAGTGCGTCCAGGAACGCGCCCTCCAGGGCATAGATCTCGATCGCGCTGGCCTTGTGAATGACCTTGGCGCGGGCCGCCTTCTGAAGCAGCGCCGGATCGTTGTGCGTGAAGATCACCACCCGCGGTGATGCCTTGCTGGCCTTGTGCAGCCGCTCGGCGGACGGCGTCCCGACCTCGATCCAGGCCCGCAGGTTTCCTTGCAGATCCTTGACCCACACGGCCGGATCGTCGTTGGTCGACAGACCCTTGGAGAACGCGATGCCCTCCTCGTGACACAGGCAGTAGGCGATGATGCGGGTCAAAAGGAAGCGCATGGTCTCGGACGGGTGCCGGGCCACTCGCAAGTCGAGCAGCTGGTAAACGCCGCGCTCGACGTCGGACAGGTCGATCCTCACGTGATAGACGGTCGCCGACAACGCCACGGGCATCCTCCTCGACGAGGCGCCTTCGCCACGCGCGCCACGACGGTGGCCGACCACCACTTTGGGCTCGTCACTTGAGCATTCCGAAAAGAGCGCCCACGCCCGCGGTGATCCCCATCGCGATCGCGCCCCACAGGCTGACCCGCGCCGCGCCAGCCAGGACCCGCGCACCACCCACCAGCGCCGCCACGCCCCCCAGTGTCGCCAGGAACACCATGGACACTCCGGCCACCACCGGAATGAGGATGCTGGACGCCGCGACCATGCAGGCCAGCAAGGGCATGGCCGCGCCGACCGCGAAGGTGGCCGCTGACGCGGCGGCCGCTTGGACCGGCTTCGCCTTGTGCTCGTCGGAGATCCCGAGCTCGTCCCGGGCATGGGCGCCGAGCGCATCATGCGCCATCAATTGCATGGCGACCTGCCGGGCGAGCGCGACCTCCAGTCCTCGCTTGACATAGATGGCCGCCAGCTCGGCACGCTCGTGCTCCACATCGGTCGCAAGCTCGCGGCGCTCCCGGTCCATGTCGGCTCGTTCGGTGTCCGATTGGGAGCTGACCGAGACGTATTCACCGGCCGCCATCGACATGGATCCCGCCACCAGGCCGGCCACCGCGGCCACGATCACGTCGTGGGTGGCCGCATGCGCAGCCGCCACGCCCACCACCAAACTTCCCGTCGACACGATCCCGTCATTGGCACCGAGGACTGCCGCTCGCAACCAGCCGATCCGGTTGGAGCGGTGTCGTTCACGATGGATCCGGCTCCGGGGCATCGGGGCCGGCCACTACTTCTTCGCGGCCTTGTCCTTGGCTGGCTTGGCGTCGGCAGCTGCGGCGCCCTTGCCAGCACCTTTGACCTCGACCGCCGTCGCGGCCATGCGGTACTGGATGGTGACCTTGGCTCCAACCTTGAGATCACCGGTGATCTTGGTGTCCTTGTCTCGCGCGATCTGCCATTTCTCCTTGTCCTTGGCGACGGTGATCGAGGAGTCCGTCACCTCCAGCACCGGGCCGGTGACCTGATAACTCTTGATCGCGTCGGCCCGGGCGATGGGCGTCGCGGCGGCCGAAAGCAACATCGACAAAAACAATCCGCCGAGCTTCGACGTCCGCTTCGGCGTGCGCTTCAAAGTCAGCTTGGGCTGGTACGTCTTCATCGAAACCTTCATGTGCGAATCCCCCTTGGAGTCTGCACAGGATATAGGTGTCGTCGATATTGGTACAGGCAATTGACGACTTCAGGGTAGCCGCTATACCACCCAGGCCCCCTGCCGAAAGACCACGTCGCCGTCGAGCAGCACCTGCTCGGTGACGGCGAAGATGTCGACGTGGTGCCTGGCCTCGCGCCTCTTCAAGGTCGGTTTGTCGTAGACGCCGTGCTTGGCGCCGAGCGACAGATGGATCCCGCACATGCGTTCGTACGTGCCGATGTCGCTGACCAGACGCGTTCGCGTCAGGGCCCGATTCAGGCCGAAGCCAAGCTCCCGAACCCAGACCTCCTCGTCGGCCTCGATGCTGGCGATCACGCGATCGAACGCCGCCGTGGAGTCGACGACCCCCGACACCTTGCCCTCGCGAATCTCGAGGGTGATGGGGCGGGCGGGTAGATTGACGCGAAAATCGGTGTCGCCGAAGACGAAGATCCGCACCCGTCCGTTCACGCGGCGCAGATCGGTCGGTTCGGTGAACACCTCGCCGATGGGAAACTGCCCGCCCACGTTCTTCATCAGTGAGTAGTCGCCCACGTTCATCTTGGCTGGCTCGAAGCTCGAGTCGTACACGAGGTGCTCGCCCCCGCTGTCGATCACGGCCGCGGTCGCGCGATCGATCCGTTGCTTGAGGGCCGAGCCGACCCGGCGAAAGTATTCGGGGTCATACGCCAGCGCGTCGACATAGGTGGCGTATTCGTCCTCCCGCATGCGGGCCAGGTGAGGGTGCTCGATGACCTTCAGCCCCCGCTTGAAGAGCTCGACCCGGATGCGGAACTTTTCCAGACGGAAGCTGGTCGACTGAATCAGCACCACCAGATCGCCAGGTGTGAGTGGATCGAACGCGCGCATGATGGCCTCGGGCGAGGTCGCGTCAAAATCGAGGTGTGCGGCGCCAGGAAGGCAATCGCGGTAGGCCCGGGCCAGGATTCGGGCCAGCCCGCAGCCCGCGTCCGAGACGATCACGGCCTCCCTCTGTAGGCCGTGGGCAATCGCGAGGGTCAGGATATCCTCGACATTCTGGGCGGCGACCGAGGTCATGCCCCAGGATTCTAGTGCGGCTTTACCGCCGCAAGGGTCCGGGAAGGCCCGCGCGGTCGGAGGTCGCCCGGGTGGTTGCGCTTGACTCGGGTTCAGGTGGGCCTATCCTGTTGCCCGAAATGCCTGAAAACAAAGCAGCCGCGAAGACGCCCCGGGCCAAACCCACCAAGGCAAAAGCGGAGGACGCCGCCGCCGCCAGCGTGGACAGCGCAGAGAAGTCTCCGGCTGCAGTCTCCTTGCGCGGAACCTGCACCGCCGAGAAGTGCTCGCTTCCCCTGCGCGCCAAGGGCTACTGCCGCAAGCACTTCATGGCCTGGCGTCGCGGCAAGCTGGGCGGTCACCACCAGTACAAGATCTGCACCAAGGAAGCTTGTCGCAAGAAGCGTGAATTCGGCAGCCTGTGCGCCGAGCATGCTGGTAAGGCCGACGCGGCGGCCTCCGGAACCGCAGCCGCGACTTCTTAACCCGATCTCGGGCTCGTCCCCGCTTCGTGCAGAACATCGTCATCAAGGGCGGCGCCCGCCTGTCGGGTGAGGTGCGGGTTTCTGGCTCGAAGAACGCCGCCCTTCCCATCCTGGCGTCGTCGCTGCTCTGCTCGGGTCGGTGCCTCTACCGCAACGTGCCCGCGCTCGGTGACGTGCGCACCATGCAACGGCTGCTCGACGATCTGGGAGCCGAGGTCACGACCGGGTCGGCTGGTACCACCGTGGTGGACACCTCCACAGTCGACAACGTCGAGGCCGCCTACGATCTGGTCAAGACCATGCGCGCTTCGGTGGTGGTCCTCGGTCCGCTCACCGCCCGCCACGGTCGCGCACGCGTGTCGCTGCCGGGAGGATGCGCCATCGGCGCGCGGCCCATCGACCAGCACTTGAAGGGCCTCGCCGCCATGGGCGCCAAGATCGAGCTCGCGCACGGGTACGTGACCACGCGGGCGCGCCGCCTGCACGGGGCCACCATCGTGTTCGACATGGTGACCGTGACCGGAACCGAGAACCTGATGATGGCGGCCGCCCTTGCCGATGGTCACACCACGCTCGAGAACGCCGCCCGCGAGCCCGAGGTGGAGGAGCTGGCACGAGTCCTCAACAAGATGGGTGCGCGCATCCGGGGCGCGGGGACCCACCTGATCGACATCGAGGGCGTCGACGAATTGCACCCCGTGGAGCACGCAATCATCCCCGACCGCATCGAGGCCGGCACCTTGCTGGTGGCGGCTGCCATCACGCGCGGCAACGTCCTGGTCCGCGACTGCTTGCCCGAGCACCTGGAGGCCGTCGTCGCGAAGTTGCGCGCCGCCGGGGCCGAGGTGACCCCCGAGGACGGAGGTCTCCGGGTGCGGGCCAAGGCGGCCTTGAAGCCCGTCGACATCTCGACCCAGCCCTTCCCGGGGTTCCCGACCGACATGCAAGCCCAGTTCATGGTCCTGGCCATCCGCGCCAGCGGTCAGTCGGTCATCACCGAGACCATCTTCGAGAACCGATTCATGCATGTGCCCGAGCTGCAACGGATGGGCGCCGACATCCAGGTCGAGGGACGAACCGTGATCGTGCGCGGCCCTTGCAAGCTGACCGGCGCCCAGGTCATGGCCACCGATCTTCGCGCCTCGGCGTCCCTGGTCCTGGCGGGTCTGGTGGCGGAAGGCAAGACCGAGGTGCGCCGGATCTATCACCTCGACCGAGGCTACGACCGCCTCGACAAGAAACTGCGCGCGCTGGGGGCTGACGTCCGCCGCTCCAAGGGCGGACTGTGAAGCGAAAGCCAACCAGAGGGCCCGCCCGGGAACCAGCGGCGTCCCGATCCGTCGGGCAGATCGTCGCGACACCGGCCGGCCGCCCGCTCACGCTGGCCCTGCCCCGTGGCCGCATCCTGGACGAGGCCCTGCCGCTGTTTCGGCGGGCGGGCATCGATCTGGGAGCGGTCGACAAGGCCCGCGCCGGGCGGCGCCTGATCATCCCCATCGAGTCGGCGAATCTTCGCGTGCTGATCGTCCGCGACATCGATGTGCCTGCGTACGTCGAGGGAGGTGCGGCCGATCTGGGCATCGCCGGTCGCGATGTGCTCGAGGAGCAAGGACGGGATCTCTACGAGCCGCTCGATCTGGGCATCGGCCGATGTCGCATGGTGGTGGCGGAGCCGGAGGGACGTTCCGTCGATGAGTCGGCGCAGGTCCACCTCCGCTACGCGACGAAGTTTCCGGAGATCACGCGGCGCCATCTGCAAGACCGCGGCATCGTGGCCGAGATCATCAAGCTCTATGGCTCGATCGAAATCGCGCCTCTGGTCGGGCTGGCTGATCGCATCGTCGACCTGGTCTCCTCGGGGGAGACCTTGCGCCAGCATCACCTGCGCGAGGTCGAGACCATTTTTGAGGTCAGCGCCCGGATCTGCGTCGGCCGCGCCGCCGCCAAGCTGCATGGAGATCGCATCGACGCGCTGATCGGCAGCCTGCGCGCCGTCGTCGCGTGACCCTTCGCCTGGCGGCGCGCCCTCTCGCGGTTCTATCTTGCAGTCTGTCTTGCAGTCTGTCTTGCACTCTTGGACCGTCACTGCCAGTGCTAGTTGGTCATGTTAACATATTGATATTATACAGCTTTATATAAATTAGTTGGCACTCTCATGGTTCGCTTGACAGCCTTCGGGCCGTGCTTATCGTAGAGGCCCGGTTTTCAACGAACCCATCTCGAGGTGCTGAGCTCTGATGCCAATTTACGAATATGCCTGCGGGGCTTGCGGCCACACCTTCGAGGAGTGGCAAAAGATGTCGGACCCGCCCGTCAAGACCTGTCCCAAATGTAAGAAGAAGAAGGTCGAGAAGCTCATCAGTCAGACCGCCTTTCAGCTCAAGGGCGGCGGTTGGTACAAGGATCTCTACTCGTCATCCAAGGCCGGAAGCGCTGCCAAGGAGGGCGGCGATTCATCCGCGTCCTCGGAAAGCGGGGGGGGCTCGGACGGCGGCGGCGGCGGCAAGGACTCGGATTCGAGCTCGAA
>Ga0066788_10000067_pt1 | contig 17847 bp, 31 predicted proteins | sample OrgsoiDNA2013048_FD_70943 | JGI IMG/M metagenome (GOLD analysis project Ga0066788, IMG submission 70943) | Permafrost soil microbial communities from the Arctic, to analyse light accelerated degradation of dissolved organic matter (DOM) -... | ecosystem: Environmental > Terrestrial > Soil >... | reverse complement strand
AGATGGCGAAAGAGAAATTCGTAAGGAACAAGCCGCACTTGAACATCGGGACCATCGGTCACGTGGACCATGGGAAGACGACGTTGACGGCCGCGATCACCAAGGTGTTGGCCAAGAAGAACTTCGCGAAGTTCCTGGCCTACGACCAGATCGACAAGGCGCCCGAGGAGCGAGAGCGCGGAATCACCATCGCGATCGCGCACGTGGAGTACGAGACCGTGAACCGGCACTACGCGCATGTGGATTGCCCTGGCCACGCCGACTACATCAAGAACATGATCACGGGAGCGGCGCAGATGGACGGCGCGATCCTGGTTGTGTCGGCGCCGGACGGACCGATGCCACAGACGCGAGAGCACATCCTGCTGGGACGTCAGGTGGGGGTGCCGGCGCTGGTGGTCTACCTGAACAAGGTGGACATGATCGCCAAGGAGGACGCGGAGCTGCTGGACCTGGTGGATCTGGAGCTGCGCGAGCTGCTGTCCAAGTACCAGTACCCTGGCGACACGACGCCGATCATCCGGGGGAGCGCGCTCAAGGCCTTGGAGGGCGATCCGTCGGAGATCGGGGAGCCATCGATCCTGAAGCTGCTGGAGGCGTGCGACACGTTCATCCCTGAGCCCAAGCGTGAGATCGACAAGCCCTTCCTGATGCCGGTGGAGGACGTGTTCACGATCTCGGGGCGGGGGACGGTGGTGACGGGACGGGTGGAGCGAGGGATCGTGAAGGTGGGAGAAGAAGTTGAGATCGTGGGCTATAAGGACACGGTCAAGACGACGGTGACGGGGATCGAGATGTTCCGGAAGCTGCTGGACGAGGGGCGAGCGGGAGACAACGTGGGGGCGCTGCTGCGCGGGACCAAGCGGGAGGACATCGAGCGCGGGCAGGTGCTGTCGAAGCCGGGGAGCATAACGCCGCACAAGAAGTTCCGGGGGGAGATCTACATATTGAAGAAAGAGGAGGGGGGGCGGCACACGCCGTTCTTCAAGGGATACCGGCCGCAGTTCTACTTCCGGACGACGGACGTGACAGGGCTGGTGACGTTGCCGGAGGGAGCCGAGATGGTGATGCCGGGAGACAACGTGAACCTGGAGATCGAGCTGATCACGCCGATTGCCTGTGAAGAGGGCCTGCGCTTCGCGATCCGCGAGGGCGGCAAGACCGTCGGCGCCGGCGTCGTGACCAAGATCCTGGAGTAACGGAGAGCAACTTGATGACACCCAAGATCCGAATTCGATTGAAAGCCTACGACCACCGCCTGCTCGACCAGTCGGCCGGTGAGATCGTGGACACCGCCAAACGGACCGGTGCCAACATCGCCGGGCCGGTTCCCCTGCCCACCAAGATCAACAAGTTCACGGTGCTTCGGTCGCCCCACGTCGACAAGAAATCCCGCGAGCAGTTCGAGATCCGGACTCACAAGCGCCTGCTCGACATCCTCGACCCCACCCAGCAGACGCTGGATGCCCTCATGAAGCTGGACCTCTCAGCGGGTGTCGACGTCGAAATCAAGACCTGACAAGAGACGGACGAACACCATGCAGATCGACATCGTCAACATTGAAGGCAAGAAGGTCGGCGACCTCGAGCTCGCTGACGCCATCTTTGGCGCGGAGGTCAAGGAGCACCTGCTGTGGGAGGTGGTCAAGGCCCAGCGCGCCGCCCAGCGGGCCGGGACCCACTCGACCAAGACGCGAGCCAACGTGCGGGGCGGCGGCAAGAAGCCCTACAAGCAAAAAGGAACCGGCAACGCCCGCCAGGGCTCGACCCGCGCTCCCAACTACGTGGGCGGCGGCAAGGTGTTCGGTCCGCATCCGCGCGACTACTCCTACACGGTTCCGAAGAAGGTGCGCCGCGCGGCTCTGGCCTCGGCCCTCTCGCTGCGTGCCCAGGAAAAGAAGCTGGTGGTGCTGGACGCCCTGAGCTTCGATGCTCCCAAGACCAAGCGTCTGGCCAGCATCCTCAAGGCCCTGGGCCTCCCATCGGCGGTGGTGGTCGACGGCAAGGACAACCTGCAGCTGTCGAGGTCGGCCCGCAATCTGCCGGACTCGAAGTACCTGCCGCCTGAGGGTCTCAACGTCTACGACATCCTGGATCACGTGGGGCTGGTCATCACGGCCGGGGCCATCAAAGAGCTCGAGGCGCGCCTGGAGGCCGTGACCACGGCGGCAGCCGCCCTCGAGGGAGAGGGAGCCTAGCCATGCGCTCACCAGAGCTGATCATCAAGCGCCCTTTGCTGACCGAGAAGGGAACCCGTCTCAAGGAGACGGGAGGTCAGGCCGGCGAGGATCTTGATCCCCAGACCATCAAGTCGCAGCTCCTGTTCGAGGTGCTGCGCGACGCCAACAAGGTCGAGATTCGCCACGCGGTCGAGAAGCTGTGGAACGTGAACGTGACCGAGGTCCGCACCTGCATCGTGCGCGGCAAGGAGAAGCGCGTGGGTCGCTTCGTGGGCAAAACCGGACTCTGGAAAAAGGCGATCGTGACGCTCGCCGCCGGCCAGAACGTCGAATTCTTCGAAGGGGTCTAGCGCCATGGGTCTTCGCCAACACAACCCGATCACGCCCGGCACCCGGGGTCGCGTCTCGCCCGACTTCGCCGAGATCACCAAGGGCAACGAGCCGGTCCGTTCGCTGACCGAGAAGATGTCGAGCAGCGGCGGTCGCAATCATTACGGTCGCATCACCTCGCGGTTCCGCGGGGGTGGCCACAAGCGTCGCTTCCGGATCGTCGACTTCAAACGCAACAAGATCGGGGTGGTCGCCAAGGTGGCCAGCATCGAATACGATCCCAATCGCACCGCTCGTCTGGCGCTCCTGCACTACGTGGATGGGGAGAAGCGCTACATCCTGGCGCCCGATGGTCTGAAGGTCGGGGACCAGGTGACCGCCTCGCGCAACGCCGATATCAAGCCCGGCAACAACCTGCCGCTCCGGTTCATCCCGCTCGGCACCACCATTCACAACATCGAGCTCAAGATCAGCGCCGGAGCTCAGCTCTGTCGGTCGGCCGGTGTCTACGGGCAGCTCATGGCCAAGGAAGGGGACTGGGGCCAGGTGCGCCTGCCTTCCGGCGAGGTGCGACGCGTGCACCTCGAGTGCCGGGCCACCATAGGTCAGGTGGGCAACATCGAGCACGGCAGCGTTCACGTCGGCAAGGCAGGGCGGACCCGCTGGCTGGGACGCCGTCCCCACAACCGGGGCGTGACCATGAACCCAGTGGATCACCCGATGGGCGGTGGCGAGGGTCGGTCCTCGGGAGGTCGGCACCCGTGCTCCCCTTGGGGCCAGCTCTCCAAGGGCCTCAAGACGCGCGAAAACAAACGCACCGACCGCATGATCGTCAAGCGACGCGGCAAGAAGTCCTAAGGAAAGGTCCAGGCATGGCTCGCTCAGTAAAAAAGGGTCCCTTCGTCGACGCTCACCTCCTCAAGAAGGTCGTGGAGTCGCAGCGTCAGAAGTCCAAGAAGGTCCTCAAGACCTGGTCTCGTCGCTCGACCATCATCCCCGAGATGGTGGGGGTGACCTTCGCCGTGCACAACGGCCGGAAGTTCGTGCCCGTGTTCGTCAACGAGAACATGGTGGGACACAAGCTGGGTGAATTCTCGCCCACGCGAACCTTCCACGGCCACTCGGGTGATCGTAAGGCCGCCACCGGCCCCGCCGCGGCGCCACCCAAGAAGTAGGAGAAGGTCGACACCCATGGCAAGCGCAATTCTTCGAGGTTTCAGGGAGTCTCCCCGCAAGGTGCGGGTGGTGGCCGACATGATCCGGGGCCGTCCGGTGGGCGATGCGCTCACGATCCTGCGCATGCAGCGGCGCAAGGCCGCCGACATGCTGCTCAAGGTGCTGGGCTCCGCCATCGCCAACGCCGCCGAGAACGACAAGGCCGACGCGGACAATCTGGTGGTGAAGGCGGTGGCCATCGATTGCGGCCCGGTTCAGAAGCGCTGGCTGGCCCGCTCGATGGGTCGCGCCAACCGCATCATCAAGAGGACATCTCACGTCACCGTCGTCGTCGACATTCCGGAGTAGCCGAGTCGCAAGGCTGATGATCCGACAGGACCCAGGGAATTTTCAGGAAAAGGTCTATTAATGGGACAAAAAACACATCCGGTAGGTTTCCGCCTCGGGGTCATTCGCGGCTGGAGCTCGAAGTGGTACTCGGAGAAAGATTTCGCCAAGTGGCTGCACGAGGACGTGCGCCTGAAGAAGTTCGTCAAGAACAAGCTGGGGCACGCGGGCGTCTCGGCGGTCGAAGTCGAGCGCGCCGCCAACAAGGTCAAGATCAACATCTTCACGGCGCGGCCCGGGATCGTGATCGGCAAGCGCGGCGCCGGCGTCGAGACCCTCAAGAAGGAGGTCCAGGCGCTGACCACCAGCGAGGTCTTCCTGAACATTCAGGAGGTCCGCAAGGCCGAGACCAATGCGCAGCTGGTCGCGGAGAACGTGGCGACCCAGCTCGAGCGCCGGGTGGCGTTTCGACGGGCCATGAAGAAGGCGGTGCAGACCGCCATGAAGTTCGGCGCCAAGGGCATCCGGCTGGCCTGCTCGGGGCGCCTCGGTGGCTCCGAGATGGCTCGTTACGAGTGGTACCACGAGGGGCGCGTGCCGCTGCACACCCTGCGGGCCGACATCGAGTACGGGACCACCGAGGCCCACACCACCTACGGTGCCATCGGCGTGAAGTGCTGGATCTTCCGCGGCGAGGTCTTGCCGCAACGGGGCCAGAAGCTGGCCTAGAGACAAGGACCAAGGGACCAAAAGGGACCAAAAAGGTAAAGGACAGCGAAAGGTCTACGAAATGCTGGCTCCGAAAAAAGTCAAGTGGCGCAAGCAAATGAAGGGAAAGATGCGTGGCATCGCCAAGGGTGCCACGACCGTCGATTTCGGCGAGTTTGGCCTGCAGGCGTTGACCTGCGGGTTCGTGACCTCCCGCCAGATCGAGGCGGCGCGTATCGCCATCTCCCGGCATGTCAAGCGCGGTGGCAAGCTCTACATCCGGATCTTTCCGGACAAGCCCCTCTCCAAGAAGCCGGCCGAGACCCGCATGGGTAAGGGCAAGGGCAACCCGGAAGAGTGGGTGGCCGTGATCCGACCGGGCCGGGTCATGTATGAGCTCGAGGGCGTGGACGAGACCCTGGCGCGGCAGGCCTTTCACCTGGCCGAGCACAAGCTGGCGGTTCAGACCCGCATGATCGCGCGGGAGCAAATCCTATGACCGGGCTCTCCGCCAAGGACCTGCGCGGCAACGAGCCGGACGAGCTGCGGCGCACCCTGCGCAAGATCGAGGAGGACCTCTTCAAGCACCGCATGAAGAAGGTCACCAATCAGCTCGAGAACACCATGCTCATCCGTCAGGCGCGTCGCGACATCGCGCGGATCAACACCGTGCTCGGCGACAAGCTGCGCGCGGGCGGGGCGGTCCCCCCGGCCGGCGATGCGACCGCGGTTCAGACGACGACTCAAACGAAGCAAACCGGGACCTCCGGTAAGGAGAAGTAGACGTGGCCGAGGCTGAAATCAAAACCGAGCCGTCCGCAGGACGGCCCAAGTCCCGCCGCCGCGAGCTGGTCGGCGTGGTGACCAGCGACAAGATGCAGAAGACCTGCGTCGTCACCGTGGAGCGTCGCCTGTCGCACGCCAAGTACGGCAAGCTGATGACGAGCCGGAAGAAGTACAAGGCTCACGATGAGAAGGACGAGTACAAACTGGGTGATCGCGTGCTGATCGTCGAGGCGCGCCCCCTTTCCCGCGACAAGCGCTGGCGCGTGGAAAAACTGATCGAGCGCGCTCAGGAGGCGTGAGCCGAATCTTCGTATTCGAGCCCACGGACGAACATGGTTCAGACGACGACGACTCTCGACGTGGCCGATAACTCGGGTGCCAAGAAATTGATGTGCATCCGGGTGCTCGGCGGCACCAAACGCAAATATGCGTCATTGGGGGATGTGATCGTGGTGTCGATCAAGGAGGCCATCCCCAACGCCAAGGTGAAGAAGGGTGACGTGGCCAAGGCCGTGATCGTACGGACGCGCAAGGAGGTGTCTCGCCAGGATGGATCCTACATCCGCTTCGACGCCAACTCGGCGGTCCTGGTGGACAAGGACAATGAGCCGATTGGAACCCGCATTTTCGGGCCCGTGGCACGCGAGCTGCGCGCCAAGAAGTTCATGAAGATCATCTCGCTGGCGCCGGAGGTTCTGTGATGCACGTTCGCAAGGGTGACCAGATCGTCGTCATCGCGGGCAAGGAGAAGGGGAAGCGCGGGCGCGTGCTGCGGCTCCTCACCTCCAAGAGCCGCGTGGTGGTGGAGCGGATCAACATGGTCAAGCGCCACACCAAGCCTACCCAGCGGAGCCCGCGCGGTGGAATCGTGGAGAAGGAGGCGGGCCTTCCGGTGTCGAACATTTCGCTCTGGTGCGCCAAGTGCTCGGGACCGCGGCGGGCCCGCGTGGAGCTCGACCCCAACGGCAAGAAACGGCGCGTCTGTGCCAAGTGCACCACCGCCTTCGAGACGGAGTAAGGAACGACTGTCATGGCCGAACAAACAGAGAAACCCGACAAGAAGCGCCCGGTTCTGACCCCGGAGCAGGAGGCCGAGGCCGCCGCCAAGAAGGCGGCCCGCGCCGAAGGCAAGGCCTCGGGCGCCAAGGGAGGGAAGGCCGGCAAGGGCGGAGGCCGGGGCAAGGGTGGGGGAGCCAGCCACGAGCTGGCGGCGGACCGGGTCCGGCGGGCGGCGCCCCCTCGCCTGCGTACGCTGTATGACAACGAGATTCGCGCCAAGCTCCGCCAGGAGTTCGGTCTCAAGAACGTCATGGAGGTGCCGCGGGTCGAGAAGATCACCATCAACATGGGCCTGGGCGAGGCGGTCACCAACCCCAAGCTCCTGGACACCGCGGTGGAGGAGCTGTCCGCGATCACCGGTCAAAAGCCCGTGGTGACCAAGGCCAAGAAGTCGATCGCCGTGTTCAAGCTGCGCGCCGGCCAGAAGATCGGGGTGATGGTGACCCTGCGGCGGAACCAGATGTACGAGTTCCTCGACCGGCTGGTGAACTTCGCGCTGCCGCGCGTTCGCGACTTCAAGGGGGTGTCTCCCAAGGCCTTCGACGGGCGCGGCAATTACACGCTGGGTATTCGCGAGGACATCATCTTCCCGGAGATCAACTACGATCGTCTGGAGAAGCCCAAGGGTATGAACATCACCTTCACAACCAACGCTCGCAACGACGAGCAGGGTCGCGCGCTCCTGCGCCACCTGGGAATGCCGTTTAGGACCTGATCATGGCAAAAACCGTCGACATGCACCGCAAGCCGCCCAAATGGCGGGTCCGTCATCGCAATCGTTGCAAGCAATGTGGCCGGGCCCGCGCCTTCTTGCGCAAGTTCGAGATGTGCCGCATTTGTTTCCGAATGTACGCCTTGAAGGGCGACATTCCGGGCGTCATCAAATCGAGCTGGTAGGTGAGGAAACATGACTGACCCGATTGCAGATTTCCTGGCCCGCATCCGCAACGCCATCCTGGCGCGACATGCCGAGGTGATCTCGCCCTCGTCCAAGCTGAAGGTTCGGATCGCGAACCTCCTCAAGGACGAGGGGTACATCGCCGGTCTCGACGTGCGCGAGACCGAGACCTTCCCGCAGCTGGTGGTCCGGCTGCGCTGGGCCGATCAGCGGACCAACGCCATCACCGGGCTCCGTCGACGCTCGCGCCCCGGACAGCGGACCTACGTGGCCAAGGACGCGATTCCCAAGATCCGGTCGGGGCTGGGGATCGCGATTCTGTCGACCTCCCACGGTCTCATGACGGACCGGGCCGCCCGCAAGGCGGGCGTGGGCGGCGAGTTGCTCTGCGAGGTTTGGTGATGTCGCGCATCGGACGAAAGGTGCTGGTTCTGCCCAAGGGGGTCTCCCTGTCCCAGAAGCCCGGCACGGTCGGGGTCAAGGGCCCGAAGGGTGAGCTCTTGAAGGCCATGCCGGCCGGCGTGAGCGTGAAGGTGGAGGGTGACAAGCTGACCGTGCTGAGGGCCGACGACTCTCACGAGAATCGCTCCAAGCATGGCCTCATGCGCGCGCACCTCGCCAACATGGTCAAGGGCGTCACCGAGGGGTGGACCCGTGAGCTCGAGATCAACGGGGTCGGCTATCGCGCCGAAGTCACCGGAGACTCCGTGACCATGGCCCTCGGCTACTCCCATCCCGTGGTGTTCAAGTTGCCCAAGGGCGTGACCGCCAAGGTCGAGAAGAACCGCTTGACGCTGACGAGCTCGGATCGGGACCTGCTGGGGCAGACCGCGGCGAAGGTCCGTGAGTTGCGGCCCCCCGAGCCCTACAAGGGTAAAGGCGTCAAGTACGTCGAGGAAATCATCAAACGCAAGGTTGGCAAGGCCGGCGCCACGAGCGGCGGCTAGGTTCAGGCTGGGAGCCCCACATGTTGAACAAGAAAGAAAGTCGGAAGAAGCGCCACCGTTCCTTGCGCAAGCGCGTCTCCGGTACCAGCGAGCGGCCCCGGTTGGCGGTCTTTCGCAGCACGCGCCACATCTACGCGCAGGTGATCGACGATCTGGTCCAGCGGACGCTGGTGTCGGCCACCGACATCGAGGAGGCGCTGCGAGCCGTGAAGGCGACGAAGAAGGATCGGGCCAAACAGGTGGGGGTGGCCGTCGCCAAGAAGTGCCTGGAGAAGGGCATCGACAAGGTGGTCTTCGACCGCGCCGGCTACAAGTACCATGGACGCGTTTCGGCTCTGGCCGAGGGCGCCCGTGAAGCGGGTCTCAAATTCTAAGGGCTCTGCCGTTCAACGAGGATCGAGGATAGAAAATAGATGGCAATCAACTTCGAAGACGTCGGCGAGCTGGTCGACAACGTGGTGTTCATCAACCGGGTCGCCAAGGTCGTAAAGGGCGGACGTCGGTTTTCGTTCTCCGCGCTCGTTGTGGTCGGGGACCAACGGGGTTTCGTGGGGGCGGGTCTCGGAAAGGCCAACGAGGTTCCGGAGGCCATTCGAAAGGGGACCGAGCAGGCCAAGAAGAACCTGTTTCGGATTCCGCTCATCGGGGGGACCATCCCGCATGAGGTGCAAGGCCATTTCGGGGCCGGGAGCGTCCTTCTGCGCCCAGCCAGTGCGGGCACCGGCGTGATAGCCGGGGGGGCGGTTCGCCCCGTGCTGGAGGTGGCGGGGGTCCAGGACATCCTCACCAAGTGCATTGGCACATCGAACCCCCACAACGTCATCCACGCGACCATCGATGCGCTCCAGCAGCTGCGCAGCGCCGACGACTTCGCGGGCCTGCGGGGCAAGCGGCTGGACGAGATCCGCGAGTAACCGATTTCCGGAGACAGACCATGGCCAAGAATCTCAAAGTCACGCTGGTTCGCAGCGGAATCAATCGACCCGAGCCCCACAAGCAGACCATCCGGGCCCTCGGGCTAACCAAGATGTGGAAATCCCGGGTTTTGCCGGACAACCTTGCGGTCCGTGGCATGATCCGGGCCGTCTCCCACCTGGTCCGGGTCGAGGCTGCCGAGTAACCTCCCATCCGAAACACCCAGTTCACACGACACGCGACTGCGCGATTCAAGCGAGAATGACAATGGGAACCACGCTGCACACTCTGAAAGCTCCCAAGGGGGCGACCCGCAACCGAAAGCGCATCGGCCGTGGACCTGGCTCCGGAACCGGTGAGCAGTCGGGCAAGGGCGTCAAAGGACAGAAGGCGCGAACCGGTCACCACGGCGCACGCCTGGGCTTCGAGGGCGGGCAGATGCCGATGCAGCGTCGCTTTCCCAAGAAGGGCTTCAAGAATCCCTTCCGACAGGCGCCCTTCGCGGTCAACGTTTCGGACCTGGAGGCACGCTTCGCGGATGGCGTGGTCGATCTGGCCACGCTACAAGGGGCCGGTCTGGTCCCGCGCAGCCAGCGCGCGGTCAAGGTTCTGGCCGACGGCGAGCTGACCAAGAAGCTCATCGTGCGGGCCACGGCGTTCTCGGCGGCCGCCAAGGAGAAGATCGAGCGAGCCGGCGGCACGGCCGAGGTCGTCGCGGACACGGCCGAGGTCGTGACGGAGTAACCATGGCATCTGGCCTGGGAAATATCGGCAAGATCCCCGAGCTGCGTAAGCGCATTTTTTACACCATCGCGCTGCTCGCGGTTTACCGGATCGGCGCGTTCGTCACGACGCCGGGCGTGAACCGCTCGATCATGGCCAAGATCGTCAACCAGGGATCAGGCAGCTTTCTCGGGCTCTTCAACATGTTCTCGGGCGGCGCGCTCGAGCAGATGTCCATCTTCGCGCTGGGCATCATGCCGTACATCAGCGCGTCCATCATCTTGCAACTCCTGACCGTGGTCATCCCCAAACTGGAACAGATCCAGAAAGAGGGTGAGATGGGCCGGCGTCGCCTGAATCAGTACACGCGGTATGGCTGCGTGATCCTCTCCCTGATTCAGTCCTTCTTCATCTCGCGCTGGCTGGAGTCCAACAATCGCGCTTACGCCCAGTTCGGGCAGGTGGTCATCGATCCCGGGTTGGGGTTCAGGGTCATGACCATGATCTCGCTGACCACCGGGACCGCTTTCATCATGTGGCTGGGCGAGCAGATCACGGAGCGAGGCATCGGGAACGGGATCTCCCTCATCATCTTCGCTGGCATCGTCACCGACATGCCGGACGCGGCGGTGAAGCTGTTTTCGAAGGCCCGGACCGGCGACATCACGGCCTTCGATCTGGCCATCATCGGAATGGTCATCGTGCTGGTGGTCGCGGCCATCATCTTCTTCGAGCGAGGACAGCGAAAGATTCCGGTGCAGTACGCCAAGCGGGTGGTGGGACGAAAGATGTTCGGAGGCCAGACCACCCACCTGCCGTTGAAGGTCAACACCGCAGGTGTCATTCCGCCCATCTTCGCGTCGTCGATCCTGATGTTCCCCCAGCAGATCGCGTCGTTCGTCCAGACCCCCTGGATGAACCGGATCTCGGAGGCATTGCATCCGGGCGACTGGCGATACAACGTCCTTTACGTGAGTCTGATCTTCTTCTTCTGCTACTTCTACACGGCGGTCACCTTCAACCCAGTTGATGTAGCTGACAACATGAAGAAATACGGGGGCTTCATCCCCGGAATTCGCCCCGGAAAGGCCACGGCGGCGTACATCGACAAGGTGCTGACCCGCATCACCTTCGGCGGCGCGTGCTACATCGCCACCATCTGCGTCCTGCCTTCGCTGATGAATGACAAGCTCAAGGTCCCCTTCCACTTCGGCGGGACCGGTCTCATGATCGTGGTGGGGGTGGCCCTGGATACCGTGCAGCAGATCGAGTCTCACTTGATCACGCGAAACTACGAGGGGTTCACGGGACCGCGCGGGCCGCGGATCCGAGGTCGCGGGACGCGCGTGACGGGCGCAGTTCCTTCGTGATCGATGCGGGGTTGGGGCAGCATGGGAGCGGGCGCCCCTTTCGAGAATGGGTGAAAAGCTCCTGCTCTTTGGTCCTCCCGGAGTGGGGAAGGGAACCCAGGCGATTCGGCTCTCTGCGGCGTTACGCGTCCCTCACATTTCCACGGGAGATATCTTGCGAGCCTCTCTGCAATCACACACGCCCCTGGGAAACGCGGCGCGCAGCTACGTCGAGACCGGGAAGTTGGTTCCGGACGACATCATCGTCGAGGTGGTTCGCGACCGACTGTCCTGGCGGGACGCGCGTGAGGGGTATGTCCTCGACGGGTTCCCACGGACGGTTTCGCAGGCCGCAGCGCTGTCAGAGATGCTGGGTGGAAGCCCGCCCGGCGTCGATTCGGTCGTGGTGCTCGAGGCCAGGACCGAAGAGCTGGTGGAGCGCCTCTCGGGTCGGCGCATTTGCGAGAGCTGTCAGGCCAGCTACCACATCAAGGCCCGCCCGCCCAAGCGCGAAGGCACCTGCGATCGGTGCGGGGGTGCCCTCATTCACAGGGCGGACGACGAAGAGGCGACGGTGCGTTTCCGACAGGAGGACTACCTCCGTCAGACCGCGCCGGTCATCGACTACTTCGTCGAGCACCGATGGCCGGTGCGTAGGGTGGAGGCGATCGGGGACATCGATCAGGTTTTTGGTCGGGTTTATGCGGCGGTTTTCTGGCGCTGAGCCGAGAGACGAAATGGGAATTCAACTCAAGAACCGGTCTCAGATCGCCAAGCTGCGCGAGGCGAACCTGGTGGTGGCCGACGTGCTCGATGTCCTGGAGGCCGCGGCCAGGCCAGGAATGAGCACCTGGGAGCTGAACGAAATCGCGGCGCGCCGCCTGAAGCAGCTCAAGGCCGAATCGGCCTTTCTCGGATACCACGACTACCCGGCCGTTCTGTGCACCTCCGTGAACGAGGTGGTGGTCCACGGAATCCCCCGCAAGGACGTGGTCCTCAAGGAGGGCGATCTGCTGTCCATCGACTTCGGGGCCTTCAAGGATGGCTGGTGCGGCGACTCCGCGCGCACGTTGCCCATGGGCAAGATCTCGGCAGCCGCGCAGGCCCTGGTTGACGCAACGCGGGATTCGCTGGAGCGGGCGATCGAGCAGTGCGTCCCCGGCAATCGGCTCGGGGACATCGGTCACGCGGTTCAGTCACATGTCGAGCCACTCGGGTACTCGGTGGTGCGGCAGTTCGTGGGGCATGGGATTGGCCGGCGGATGCATGAAGAACCCCACGTCCCGAACTTCGGCGTGAAAGGCCGGGGACTACGCCTGTCCGAAGGGCTGGTGGTCGCCATCGAGCCGATGATCAACGCCGGGGGGGCCGAGGTCTTTACCGAAGAAGACGGCTGGACGGCGGTCACCAAGGATGGTAGCCTCTCGGCCCATTTTGAGCATTCGGTGGCAATCACCGAAAATGGGCCTCTGGTGCTGTCCAGACCGTAAGCCAATCGCGGCTCAAGCTCAATGCAATCGAAGCGGCAGACGCAGCAAAGCATCCAGAAAATCATCCGGCCCGGTGGAGACAGATATGAAGGTCAGAGCGTCCGTGAAGAAGGTTTGTGAGAAATGCAAGGTCATCCGTCGGCGAGGGGTCTTGCGCGTGATTTGCGAGAACTCCCGCCACAAGCAGCGGCAGGGCTGATGTTGGCCGAACCTACCCGGCCCCGAACCAGACCCGCGACGACCCCTGTTTGACCACGAAGCCGACCAGCCGACCATGAAAGGATCCATCTAGATGGCACGCATTTCAGGTGTAGACCTTCCGCGCAACAAGCGGATGGAGATAGCTTTGACCTATCTTTATGGTGTTGGAAAGGTGCTTTCTCGCCAGATCCTGGCCGCCGCCAACGTTGCTCTCGACAAGCGTACGGACGATCTCGACGACAACGAGGCCCGCCGGATTCGCGAGGCGATCGAGCAGCGTGGGCTCAAGGTCGAGGGAGACCTGCGACGCGACGTCGGGCTCAGCATCAAGCGATTGATGGACCTCGGCTGCTACCGGGGATTGCGGCACCGAAAGGGGTTGCCGGCCCGTGGCCAGAGAACCCACACCAACGCTCGCACCCGCAAGGGACCCCGCAAGGGTCAAGCCATCAAGCGGAAAGAAACCGCCGTTTGAACGGCGTACCAATCCAGCGACCGACCTGCCCAATCTGAGTTAGAAGGACGAACATGGCGACCACCTCCGAGAACAAACCGAAGCCCAAGGCCAAGAAGGTCAAGAAGAACATCCAGAGCGGCATCGCTCACATCACGGCGTCGTTCAACAACACAATCGTCACCATCACGGATGTGTCGGGGAACGTGGTGTCGTGGTCGTCAGCTGGCGTGAAGGGTTTCAAGGGCTCTCGGAAGTCGACGCCATTCGCAGCCCAGTTGGCTGCCGAGGACGCCGCTCACAAGGCCATGGAGCACGGTATGCGCGCTCTCTCCGTGTTCGTGCGAGGGCCCGGTTCGGGACGCGAGTCGGCCCTGCGGGCGCTGGCCGCCACCGGCTTCAAGATTTCGCTGATCCGTGACCTCACGCCAATTCCCCACAATGGATGTCGGCCACCCAAGCGGCGCCGTGTTTGATCGGGGACGGGCTCGCAGGACTTTGCAGGATCGTTGCGGGATCTTCGGCAGGGTTTTTTTGCAGGATTTTTTGAGCGAGGGATTGTTCAACAATGGCTAATTACTCCGGACCGGTTTGTCGCCTCTGTCGGCGCGAAGACATGAAGTTGTTCCTCAAGGGGGACCGCTGTTACACCGACAAATGTGGCTACGAGCGCCGGGCCTACGCTCCCGGCCAGCACGGACAGGCGCGACGCCGAAAGGTCTCCAACTACGGCGCGCAGCTGCGTGAGAAGCAGAAGGTCAAGCGCATCTATGGCTTGGCCGAGCGCCAGTTTCGAGGCTACTACCACAAGGCGATCCGCATGAAGGGCGTGGCCGGCGAGAACCTGTTGCAGTTGCTGGAGCGCCGCCTCGACAACGTGGTGTATCGCCTGGGTTTCGCCTCCGATCACGCGGAGGCCCGCCAGTTGGTGAGGCACGGGCACTTTCGTATCAACGGGCAGAAGGTCAACATCCCTTCCTTCCTCTGTCGAGCCAATGACGCGGTCGAGGTCAAGGACACCTCCAAGAAGGTCACGCGGATCCTTGAGAGCCTGGGTGCGGTCGACCGACGGGGCGTGCCCCGATGGCTGGAGCTGGACAAAGAGGCCTTCAAGGGCCGTTTGACATCCTTGCCCAACCGTGAGGATTTGACCCTTCCGATCCGAGAGCAACTTATCGTCGAGCTCTACTCGCGGTAATGATGCTCCGTTTCGCATGAATTTTCGCAGGCACGCAGAGGAGAGACCACAAAAATGGGCACCGCCGCAAGTATGACCGCAAGCCACCTTTCACAGAATCCGTTCACCTCTCGCAACTGGCGAGACCTCATCCGTCCGCGGAAGCTCGAGGTGGACCTGGAGTCCCTGACTCCGACTTATGGAAAGTTCACCTGCGAACCGCTCGAGCGTGGCTTCGGAACCACTCTCGGGAATGGCTTGCGGCGAATCTTGCTGTCTTCGTTGCAGGGTTCGGCGATCACCGCGCTGAAGATCGAAGGGGCGCTGCACGAGTTCACCTCGATCCCCGGGGTGGTCGAGGACGTGACCGACATCGTCCTCAACCTCAAGGAAGTCCTTCTCAAGTGCGTGGACGCCAAGCCGAGGGTCCTCCGCCTGGACAAGGACGGAGAGGGGCGCGTGACTGCCGGCGACATCCAGGTCACCGACGGCGTGGAGGTCCTCAATCCGGACCATTTGATCTGCACCTGCTCCAAGGGCGCCAAGCTGCGCACCGAGCTCTACGTCGGGATCGGCCGCGGCTACGTTCACGCCGACAAGAACAAGACGCCCACCACGCCAGTGGGCGTGGTCCCGATCGACTCCTTGTTCTCCCCCATTCGCAAGGTGAACTTCCAGGTCACCAACGCCCGCGTCGGGCAGCAGACCGACTACGATCGATTGACGCTGGAGGTGTGGACCAACGGCGCGGTTCGCCCGGAGGACGCGGTGGCGTTCGCCGCCAAGATCCTGAAGGACCAGCTGAGCATCTTCATAAACTTCGAGGAGGGCTCGGAGCCCGCCCACGAAACTCCCGTCTCGGAGGAGCAGCAGAAGCTCAACGAGAACCTCTGGAAGTCCGTGGACGAGCTGGAGCTGTCGGTGCGGTCGGCCAATTGTCTGCAGAATGCCAATATTCGCCACATCGGCGAGCTGGTGCAAAAGACCGAATCGGAGATGCTGAAGACCAAGAACTTTGGGCGCAAGTCGCTGAAGGAGATCAAGGAGATTCTTCAGGAGATGGGCTTGTCCCTGGGAATGAAGCTCGAGGGCTGGCCCGGCGACGGTCCGCCCAAAAAGGCCTGACCAGGACGCCTGACGACGAGCAAGTCCGATGAGCAAGTCCGATGAGTACGATTGGGGCCAGGTCGCGACACAACTGTAGCAACCAGAAAATGAAGAGCCGTCATGAGACATCGCAGAGCAGGGGTTCATCTTTCCAGAACATCGGCGCATCGTAAGGCGCTGTTCTCCAATCTGGTCGCGGCGCTGCTGACCAATGAACGCATCCGCACGACGGATGCCAAGGCCAAGGAGACCCGGCGCCTGGCGGAGAGGACCATTACCTGGGCCCGTCGCCTGGGCGACGTTCTGGTGAAGAAGGCCGACCGGCGCAGCGCGGATGAGTCGGCGCGCGTGGTGCACGCCGTTCGAATGGCGCGCCGCATTGTGCGGGACCGGACGGCCGTGACCAAGCTCTTCGACGAGATCGGACCTCGTTATTTGGCGCGCCGCGGCGGCTATACCCGGATCGTCAAGGTGGGGCAGCGCCCGGGGGACGCGGCGCCCATGTCCCTGCTCGAGCTGATCCCCGACGCCGGATCGGCCAAGGCCGAGCCTCAGACCCAGACCGGCAAAGCGGGCAAGTCGGAGAAAGCGTCCGGCAAGGGCTCCTCCGCCCAGGCGAAAGCCGGGGCAGAGGGCAAGAGCAAGGACAAAGGTAAAGAATCGGGCAAGGGCGATGGGTCTTCGAACAAAGGGGCGAAGGCCTCCTCCAAGAGGAAGTCGAAACCCGCCGGACTGTCCGACGAGTAGGTAGCCTCGAACCGGCCGTACCAGAGCCGGGAGCCCCCGGTGCCCCGAGCAGCGGCTCAAATGGGGCGCCGTTGCCCATCTTTCTCGCGAGGCGGCTGACTTCAGTTTGCCCTGGCACCTGTCGAATCTCCTGGAGCCGAGCCGTACCGCTCTCGGCCAAGGAGATCGAGATGAATGCAGCAGCCGAGGCCAAGAATCAGGTCGCGCCACACAAGCGGCAGGCAGAGCGCCATGCTCTGGAGATCGCAGTCGATCTCGACAGTGATTCGAATTTTTACACCGGTCTGACCCAGAACATCAGCACGGGGGGGGTGTTCATCGCGACCCACCAGATCAAGCGCGTCGGTGATCACGTCCGCCTGAAGTTCACACTACCCGGAACCCCGCGTCCGATCGAGGTCGACACGGAGGTGCGCTGGATCCGCGAGAACTCGTCGCTTCATCGTACCGACGGCGCCTCGGGAATGGGCGTACGGTTCATGAACATGTCCGCCGCCGATATCGCCGCGATCGAGGGCTTCCTCCAGGACCGCGACTCGCTCTTCTACGACGACGAATGATCGAGAGAAGGTGTGGGCGGAGCGCAAGCGGCGCGAGACGCCTAGGGATACCCAAGTAACAATGCCGTTCAGTTGAGAGGCCTCGGACCTCGGACTTCCCGGGGAACGCTCGAGCGCGCGGTCGATTGCAGGCGGGTTGACGGGGTGGGGGGGATTGGCGGATAAGCGGAGGGGTGGAGACGGCAGGGGAGTTGCCGGGACTGGGGGGCTCGCTGGCGGTATCGCTGGTGTCGCTGGGGATTGTTTGCCTGATCGCTTATGTGAGCCTGAGGTTCTTGAGCCGGCGCGGTGTGGGTCGGGCCAACGGTCCGATCAAGGTGCTGGCGCGATGCCCGCTCGAGCCGCGGAGATCGCTGTATCTGGTCGAGACGTCCGGTCGCTCTTTCCTGGTTGGCGTCGGCGATGGTCCGATGACCATGCTGGCCGAAGTGGGGACCTCGGAGCTCCTCTCGGCGACGACGATCGCCCCGGCACCGGGGCCGGCGCCGCCGGTGGGTCGCTTTTCCGGGGTGCTGGGCGGTCGCGCGGGATCAAGTGAGTGAGGGGCGCCTGTCATGAGGCGCCCGGCCCCCAGAAGATTGGCGTTGCTCTCGATCGTCGGGACCATCGCGAGCGAGCTGGCGACGCCCGGCTGGGCCCACGCCGCACGGGCCACGGGAGCGGCGGCGCGGGAGGCAGCGGCCACCGGGCTGAACACGGATTCGATGTCCTCG
>Ga0066788_10000064_pt1 | contig 17927 bp, 17 predicted proteins | sample OrgsoiDNA2013048_FD_70943 | JGI IMG/M metagenome (GOLD analysis project Ga0066788, IMG submission 70943) | Permafrost soil microbial communities from the Arctic, to analyse light accelerated degradation of dissolved organic matter (DOM) -... | ecosystem: Environmental > Terrestrial > Soil >... | reverse complement strand
TGATATGGCGGGCATATTCGACCATCCTTCACGGCCCGGTTCTTTCAGGTTTCTTTCGGGTTTCTCCCAGAGTTCCAGCGGAATTCCGCAAGGAATCCGAAAGGAATCCGCCAGAAATTCAATAGAAATATGCCTCGATTATAGGTTTTGACCTTTTCCGGTGATTAGTCAGTCGGACTTTCTATTCCCGTAAAAAATCTTTCGTAGCCTACGAAACGACTACGAAAGATGCCTCTTGAACAATACCATATTTGTGGGTCGGCGATAGTAAGGCATCAGTGTTGGGGTATCGCAGTGAATGAATATACTTTGCCTGTTTCCGGTGATGCTAAGTTGAGAAAACCAAAAGCAGGAAGATATTTGAAAATAAAGCAGGGACAGGTGGGAATTTGTATTCACATCTTGGGAAATCCTAACAAGCCTCTTTTGTAAACGTTTGCGACTTTATCTATTAAAATGTCGATTAGTTCGGGTTGCATAAAATCAAAGTCATCCGGAACATTAAGGCAGACGATCTTCTTTTTATCGTAATATTCGGGGTATTTAATCTGGGATCGGATTCAAATATCTTCTGAGCCGTTGCGCTCCTCATTCTATTTACGGTGCACACAAAGAGTATTTTAATCTTTCCCTTCATTAAATTTTATTGTGCGGCCGGTGAAATCTAACCGCTAAACTCAAACACCCACTCCCAGTCTTCCACCCGCCTTCGCTGCGCTTCGGTGGGCAAAGTACTTCCAGTCTTCCATACTGGTTTTGTTCCATACTTGTTTTAAAGTTTGTCTAAGAGCTCAACCACCTTCTCCCGCTCCATGATCAGGTAGCCCAGCCGGTCATTACTGATGCCGTCTTTGAGCTGGTAGGGGAATTCGAGCAGACCGTTCCTGATGCCCGTTTCAAAATACTTAAAACAAATATTGGGATATTGTTTTAATTCTTCCCCGATTTCATAAAGATGGGTGGATAAAATAAACAGGGAGGATTTTATTTTGATCAGGCCCTTGATAACAGTGGAGGAACATTTCATGGCGTCCTGGACATTGGTGCCTTTAAATAATTCGTCTATTAATACCAGCCATTTTTTCCGGTCGCTGATCTGGATAATGGTATTCCGTATTCGCTTTACTTCATTAAAAAAATAACTTTCGCCTTTCACCAGGTTGTCCACCACATTGATATTGCTGAGTATGCCATCAAACAGGCTGATCCTCATCTGATCTGCGGGAACGCCCATGCCCAGGTGGGCCAGGAAAAGGGCTGCTCCGACGGATTTGATAAAAGTGCTCTTGCCGGCCATATTAGCGCCTGTCAGGAAAAAGAAATTGCTTTGCGGATCCATTTTGACATCGTAAGAAACAGCAGACGGCAGCAAAAGATGATGAAGGGCCTTCATTTCAATAAACGGAAATTCTGAATCCAGGATTTCCGGCATAACGAGATTATATTCTTTTCCTGCGATGGCCATGGAATACCAGGCATCCAGTTTACCGTAGATTTCTATCAGCGAAATCGCGGCGGGTTTGAAATGGTTCCGGATATAATTTCCATATTCCACCACCTCATTTGGCTGAAGTTTATCGCCGGTTTTTTTTTCCGAGAGTGCATGCAGCAGGGGAACGTTCAGCAGTTTTTCGGCACGGTTCAACAAATCATTTAATAGCGGCGGACAGGTTTGTTTTTCGCGGATGGAAATAATCGATAGCATGCCGCGAATGAAATCCGCGAAATGGGAAATGGAATAACGTGTGAGGGAATAGTCGGGGGCATGCAGCAATTGATACATGCGGGCGCTCACGGGATCATGGGAAGCGGGGATCTTGTCCAGCGGGGTCTCATAAAATCTTTCCATCACCATGACGGTTCCGTTCGAAATAGAAGATGCCCACTCATTTTCATGTTTCAATATGATCCGGAGAATTTCCTGTGTTTGCAGGATCTTATCCATCTGACTGAAAGGATGATTGAAGAATTCGAGCAATTGAATTCTGCCACCAACAGTACGGGTATGATCCAGCTTGCTGAAAATAGAATAGTCATCCCCCGTTTGGAAAATAGAAAGGTCTGAATACGTTGTATAGTCGATTTGCATAATAAAAGAATAACTGCTTATCGCTGGAATTCCAAACGCTTTCCCATCTGTGATTCATCAAACTGTGCATTTCCATAAACCAGGCGGCCGTTTACAAAAGTATTTTTGATGGATGCGGGAAACTCTGACCCTTCCAGGGGACTCCAACCGCATTTATACAATATATTACGGGCATGCACATCCGAAAACTGGTTCAAATCCACAATCACAAGATCAGCATGATAACCTTCTCTTATGAAACCTCTTTCGCGGATCTGAAAGCAAATGGCTACTGCATGGCTCATTTTTTCAACCAGTTTTTCCAGAGAGATTTTTCCCTGCTTCACATAGGAAAGCATCATTAGCAATGAATGCTGCACCAGGGGCAATCCGGCGTTGGCCTGGAGGTAGGATCCGGCTTCCCCTTTAATGGGCTCCAGTTGACCGGACGGATTCCTGAAATATCCTTTTTCTGCCAAGGTATGAGGCGCATGGTCCGTGGCAATCAGATCGAGGCGGTCATCCAGTAATGCTTTCCAAAGTGCCTCGCGATTTTCAGGGGCCTTGATAGCCGGGTTACATTTGATCTGGTTTCCCAAACGAGCATAATCATCCGAACTAAAATGCAAATGATGAACACATACTTCGGCAGTAATCCGTTTTTCTACGAGGGGAATCATATTGGTGAACAGACCGAGCTCTTTTTCTGTTGAAAGGTGAAAAATGTGCAACCTGGATCCGTGTTTTTTCGCAAACTGCACAGCAGTCAGCGAGGATTCGAAACATGCATCAACGCTTCTGATCAGCGGATGGTCAGCCGCAGTTAATTCCCTGTTTTGTGATTGAAATATTTCCATGTTTTCCCTTATAATCCGTTCCGATTCGCAATGCGTGGCAATGAGTACTTCACTACCGGCAAATAATTTATCAAGCGTCAGATAATTATCTACAAGGAGGTTTCCGGTAGAAGAGCCCATAAATATCTTTATTCCGCAGATTTCATTTTTTTTCTCATTCGTCCTCAATGCTTCTTCCGAATTATCATTAGATGTACCCATGTAAAAAGAGTAATTAGCCAGGGAGCTTTTACTCGCAATAGCATACTTTTCCTCCAGCAAATCCTGTGTGAATGCGGGCGGAAGGGTATTGGGCATTTCCATAAATGAAGTCGTGCCTCCTGCAACAGCCGCCCGCGACTCGGTAAAAATCGTTGCTTTATGAGTTAGTCCCGGTTCACGGAAATGAACCTGGTCGTCAATGCAACCCGGCAATAAATGCAAATTTTCTCCGTTGATTTCCTGAACCGGAAAGGATACAGAAATATTATTTGCAATTTTTTCAATGCGGCCATTTTTTATCAGTAAATCACTGTTGAATCTGCGTCCTTCATTAACGATCGAAATACTCTTAATCAGGTAATTTTGCATATCTTGAATCGGAATCGTAACCTCTTAATGATGCAATTTATTAAAACGGTTGCAAGGCATATTATAATTCTAATCCTGCCCTGCTTCGGCTACTGCCAGTCAACCTACCTTCCACAGGGATCCCAATATGAACATTTTTTGGACAGGATCGGCATCAAGATGCAAACCAACCCCGACCTGAATATTTTTACAGTAAAACCCCTGAGTCGGAAGTTGTCCGTAAACATTACCGAACAGGCAGATTCCCTCAGCGCCATTTTTCCCGAGGGGGACGCCCTGCACCTGGAGAAAACCGACCAGGATAACGCGCAAAGCCTCCTGATGAATAACAGCGAATGGGTAAGCGGAAACCAGGAATCCTTTCAAAGTAATCATCCGATTCTTAAAACTATTTATAAAACAAAAGCGAATTTTTTTGAAGTAAATGAAAAGGATTTTTTCCTCGCGATCAATCCTGTTCTGCAGTTTCAGTTGTCGAAACAAACAGGAAACGATAAACAGGTTTACCTGAATTCAAAGGGACTTACATTTCGTGGAAAGATTGCCGATCATGTGGGCTTTTCAAGTTATATAACGGATAACCAGGAGCGCGGACCTGATTTTTTTACCCGGCGTGTTTACGGTACTAACGGCTACCCGGCGGTTCCGGGTGTAGGTTATTTCAAGAATTTCAAGGGTGATACCACCGCTTTTGATTACTGGGACGCGCGAGGTTCAATCGATTTTGATTTCTGGAAGTATTTTACGCTGCAATTCGGGTATGATAAAAATTTTATCGGTGACGGATACCGCAGTCTTTTTTTAAGCGACTATGCGTCGCCCTATTTATTCCTGAAGCTTGATCTCCGGATCTGGAAATTGAACTATACAAATATTCTGATGGAACTGATCAGCCAGCACCATCCGGGAGATTATTATTATCCGAAGAAATATGCGGTGGTTCATCACCTGAGTGTGAACGCGACCAAATGGCTCAATGTTGGTTTATATTCCAATATTGCTTTCGGCGGGGTAAACCAGTTTGAATTTTCTTATCTAAATCCCATTATCTTTTTACCGGCAGCTCAGCAGGAAAACGGAAGTCCCGATAAAACCACAGTGGGTTTTGATTTCAAGGCTAATATTGCACACAGTGTTCAATTATACGGGCAACTCCTGTTCAACGAATTTGTTTGGAGCCAGATCAAAAATTACTCTGCCGGTTGGTGGGGAAACAAACAGGGATTGCAGCTGGGCGCGAAATATATTGATATGTTCAAAGTGAAAAACCTCGACCTCCAGGTGGAAATGAATGTGATGCGTCCATATACTTATTCGCATAGTGATACCGTTGCGAACTGGTCGCACTATAATCAGCCACTGGCTCATCCATTCGGCGCCAACTTTGTCGAACTGATTGGTATTCTTCGATACCAGCCCGCATATCGTTGGAATATTGAGCTGAAATGTATATATAATAAACAGGGACTGGATTCAGCTGGTGAGAATTTTGGAAGTAATGTGCTGCTCAACTATAATACGCGTCCGCGTGAATATGGTTTTTATATCTATTCCGGCGTACCTGCCACGGTGGTCAACGCCACGGCATATCTCTCGTATCAGTGGAAGGAGAATTTATTTCTTGAAGGCACCATTATGCATCGCACATACACAGTTTATGATCCAACCGCGGGCACTACAAAAACAAGCTCCACGATGTACACTTTCGGAGTCCGGGTGAATATGTTCCGTAGGCAGTACGACTACTAACACAATAACACAAGTATGGAAGTATGGAGGTATGGAAGTAGTTATTTAGTTTTAATAATTAATATTTACTTCCATATTTCCATACTTCCATACTGGTATCGCTAGCCTTCAAAAATTAGTGAGAAAACGATCATCCGCGACTTGAGTTTATCTATCGTGTTTGAATATATCAGGTTTGGATCCCGGTGATGAACATTGATAACGCCATTACTGATTTTAAGTTCCGGGGAAAGAATAAATACCGGGAAAAAAAATTGAAACCCAATTCCCGCTTCAATACTAAAATCATAGGGATTCAGTTTCACCAGGTCATCCGCCTTACGAGCCGTGGCATTGGAAGAAAGATCGTATTGATAATTTACACCGCCTAATACATAAAACCTGAAATTCTGCATTCGGTCCGACAGGAACTTGACCTGCAGGGGAAAACCTAGTAGAATCGATTCTATCTGCTTGGTGGCGACTGTCTGTTGGCCGTCCGGGAATGTGGTACTATAAGTAAGATTTTTATAAGAGAACATAAGCTGTGGAAACACGACCCGGAATTCCAGGTGCGGACTGATATTGAAAGTATGCAGACCAGCCAAGCCAAAACCACCTGTATTTTCCGGGTTAATTGACAGAATACTATCACTCCCCAATAAATTGGGATGTGGCGTTACCTGAAAATGTGAAGTGTTGAAAATTAGTGCAATACCCAGGTGATAAAACTTGTCATCATGGTCGGGCAGGTTGATATTATCCCTTAGCTGGGCCCTGAGCTGCATTGAAAATGACAGGATGATAAAGACGGATAGGATCCGGATATACCCTTTTTTATTCTTCCCTAAAACATGTGAACTCATAAGTAGCAGTCAATCAATAACTTACGGTTTTAAGTGATATACTATCCGGTTTGAATCAAAATAACGACCAAAATCATGAATAATTGCTGCTGTCAAGGGTAATAACATTCCTTTGATATTTATCTAAATTATATTATTTGGTGCCGCAATAAATGGTACAGATACCCAAGCTGAGTTTTTTGAAATAGGTATCCTTATAACCCGCCTTGTCGAGGATTTCGATGAATGTTTTACCCTCGGGAAAGGCATTTACAGAGTCGTTCAGGTATTTATAGGCGTCGAGGCTTCCTGAAACCATTTTACCGATGCGGGGCGCAATCACTCTCAAATACACTTTATAAAAAGTAAGAAAATAGGTATTTTTTGGTTTTGAAAACTCCAGGATCACCAGTTTACCTCCGGGCTTTAAGATCCTGTATATTTCCGACAAGCCTTTTTCCAGGCTTTGAAAATTGCGAACTCCGAACGCTACGGTCGCCGCATAGAATGACGCATTCGAGAAATGGATGTTTTCTGCATCACCCAACTGCAGGCTGATTTTACCTTTCAGATTATTTTTTTCAACTTTTTGACGGCCCAGTTCCAGCATGGCATTAGAAATATCTATACCGATCACTTTATCGGGAAATAAAATTTTCATTAGCATAATCGGCATATCTGCAGTGCCCGTAGCCACATCCAGGACAGTCTTCGGCTTGATATCACTTAATTCTCCGATCGCTTTTTTACGCCATGCTCTGTCGATCCCTCCACTGAGAAAACGGTTAAGGAAGTCATAACGGAAAGCGATCTTATTGAACATCTCTGCCACCTGTTCTTTTTTGGAATCAGTTGAATTTTTGTATGGGACAATGCTATCGTGTTGATATTCCGTCATGGGCTGCAAAATTAACCTGTTCGATGCATGTTTTTCATGAAAAATATGACTGCACAAACCGTTCCGACGGGAATCATATCTTGCAGTATGGAGATTCGTTCAGCAAAATATGTAATCAGCAGCCCTTCTTACCAGACCTGTCCGGTCACAGACCTTCCGGAATATGCATTTATCGGGAGAAGTAATGTTGGAAAATCGTCCCTCATCAATATGATTACCGATATTGATAAACTGGCCAAAACGTCGGCCGCACCGGGTAAAACCCAGCTAATCAATCATTTTACTATTGAAAGTATCGACGAGAAACGAAATGTTTCAAAATGGTGGCTGGTTGATTTGCCAGGATACGGATTTGCCAAGGTTTCTATATCCCAACGTAAACAATGGGAATCCATGATCGAAGATTTTCTAAAAAAAAGGGAAACGCTGGCGCATGTGTTTTTGCTCATCGACAGTCGCCATGAACCGCAAAAGCTGGATCTGGACTTTGTAAATAAGCTGGGAAAATGGGAAATACCCTTTACGTTGATATTTACAAAATCTGATAAGGAAAACCAGCGTACTGTCGCTGCTAACGTAAAAGGATTTCTCCAGAAAATGCGAACAACCTGGCAATTCCTGCCACAACACTTTGTTACGAGTGCGGAAAAGAAATTGGGTAGGGTTGACATTCTCCGGCTGATCGGCGAGATGAATGAAGACTGGAAGAAGACTGCCGGCAATAATTAATTCACTACTTTATTTGCGCAACTGCTGCTGGCAAATGCCTCCGGTTTGGCTTTGAATGCAAAGCCCATTCCCAGAATATATCCCATGGCTTCCTTCAATGCATCGTTGCTCTTGAAATGCGGGTTGGTGTTGATATCAGCGTGCACTTCCATGTCCACATTATACAAGGTGAACAAAGGACAAAGTTCATAGGCAATCTCAATACTCTTTGCTACTTCCACCAACATACGTTCCTTAATACTGTAACGCGTTTTTGTTTTTTCGTTGTGGATAAACATGAAGCCACCATGCCCCTCCCGTAAAAAAACAATAACAGTGGCAAATTCGGTTTCGACACCCTTTACCTGGGAGTCGGTTCCAATACAAACTTTAAGATGAAATCCATTTTTTGTTTCACGCCGGATGGCGTTCTCCACTTCGCGAGCAATTGGTAATTCTATAAGGTCGCCATTAAATTTTCGCCATAGCATATGGAAATAGGTTTTTCGAATTTAACGAAAAAACATGTCAGCAAAAAAAATATATGTTATTAATGAATGATCTTTTGTGTAGCAGAGCCGAATTCGCCCGACCACTGGAGCACTAGTACCCCTGAAGAAGCAAAGCTGGTGCGTATTTCATTGAATCCAGGTTTTAACATACCCTGTGTGAGTAAGCGCCCGCTGATATCAAACAAACGAAAAGAATAGTCTCCTGAACTGATAAGCGAAAGATAACTTGGATCCTGTCTTTCGATTTTTACCGAATTATGCGGGGAAATTGTCTCTTCAGCATTTTTCCGGTATCCGATATAGTTAGGAGCGCCAGCGATCGAAGCGGTATCACTTTGAACATTTTGAACGCCGGTGGAAGGATGTCCGTTTTTCCAGTCCGCCTGTTTGTAAAATGGTATACCCATCAGGGGAGCCTGGTTTGAAAATATATTGCTTTCGCCGCCACTCAGTTCCGTAATCATACTACCATAAGAATCATAGACGCTTTGATGTTGCAAACCCAGTGTGTGACCAATCTGGTGTGTGGCAGCAGCGGCAATAAATGAGGCATTATTCGAGAGGGGATCCATGAATACCCAGGCTGGTGTGTCATCTCCCCAAACAAATGAACCAATAGCCGAAACACCAGAAGCAGGGCCATACCAGCTTCCATTCGGAGTGAAAATAATCCGCGTACGCTGATGTACCGGTGCTCTTTCATAGACCGCGGGATCAGTGGTGATATTCAGGTTAAATAATTTGAAATGTTCTGCAATCATTTTATGAATCCAGGTTACTGAAGCAGGACTTAGTCCGGATGGCGCAGCCACTATTTTACCCTGTTCGTTCCAAATGGTTCCGTCTACTTCGGCCCCGTCAAAATCCAGGTAGACAGTCGCCGACGCAGGTGTATAACTGTTGAGTATGGGTGTTTGTGCAAATACGTTAACATGTATCAACAGCATAAGTAAGGCGATGATATGGATAGAATTTTTTTTCATTCTGCTACCAGGAATCTTTGTTGGGTTTCTATAAAATAATAATGCTGATCTTTTTCAACCAGCATCATACCTTCCGGTTCGTGCAGCTTCATGAGACGGCCCGAATAGTAAATATTTCCTTTTGTGTCTTTGTATCGGGATATATTCAGCATTCCGCCAGGACGGCTATCTACTCTTATCAGCAGGGAAATAACTGACTTGCCATGGTTCGATTTATTTTGAATCTTTCCATCCAGTTGAAAGCCGGGAGCCAGTTCGATTGAAATTAAATCTGACGATTGGAATAGTGATTCCAATGCCTGGTTGCTCACTTCGATTTTATTTGAATAGGGAAGGCTCGTAGACGGATCTGTTTTTTGTGCTGAAAGCATGAGGCTGAACAGCAGGCAAAAACCGCTTAAAATCATTTTCAGGGTATTCATCGGATGGGGTAGCAACATTCAGTATGCTGCTATGATAAAAACGAATTTATGGACTGGGAATTGTTCCTGATTTGGGAATTTCAGAACCAGCCATTCAGAGATATTAATGGAGAGAATTGAAAATGTGCTTCTTATAAAATTAGCCGGAAATGAATGTAGAAAATCTTTTAATATTCATTCACAAATAACCCGATTAATACTGACCTGTTCCTAACAATACAAGCGTGCACGCTTCAAGTGTTTGAATTCCTTTGTCCTGGAGGATTCTCTCAAATTCAGGGTTTTCGGCACCCGGATTAAATATGACCCGACGGGGATGCTGGTCAATGATAAAATCGTAATAATTTTTCTGATTTTCAGTATTCAGATAGAGTGTAACCGTATCAAGATCCGGAATAGGCGCCGTCTCCGACTGAATCAGGACATCGGCAACTTTTAAAGTCGATTTCCCAATGGCGATTACGGGATGGTTAAATTCGCGCAATTTATTGACCGCAAGAAAACTATAGCGGGTTGGTTTGGCAGAAGCGCCCAGAACCAGGGTTTTTTTAGAAGTCAGGGACATACATATATAACAATGGGATAGCCGAAAAGTTTATTCATAAAAGCTGGTGAAAAATGGATTTATTGGGATTCAAGCCTATAATTTAGGGGCTGTACTTTATATGAATTTACGGGAATACTATCTTTTGTGGCCGGATCCCATTTGCCTGAGTTAGTAATGATCCGCAGTGTCTCCTGATCCAAGGAATATTCCACCGATTTTTGAATATATGGATCAGCAATATTGCCATCTTTGTCTACCCTGAAAAAAATTCTAACCTGGCCCTGAATTTCTTTTGTTTGCGCTCTTTCCGGGTATTTGAGGTTTTTCATCAGGTAACGCTGCCATTGACTTATACCGCCGGGGTATTCTGATTCCTTTTCATTTGCCGAATCCGAATTTTTATTTTTCTTTCGTTCCGCTAAAAGATCAATTGATTTTACGAGACTGTCCTCCGCATAGTCATTTTGCCAAATCGTTACAATGCTGTCTGTCGGATAAGTTTTTAGTTTAAAGAAGGCGCCGTTTTTTTTACCATGGTCATAGATTCCGGTTGAATCGAGATATCCCGTTTTATCATAGAAACAGAATCGGCCATCCTTTATGGTTCCATCGTGGTCAGCATACCTGGTTGATTTAACAAGTGGCCCCCAGGTATAATAATAGTCCCATTGCCATCTGGAACTATCCGATTCGTGTATCCATAAAATATATTTTGAAGAATCAAGCGCGGTCTGATTCATTTTTGCATCCAGAGCAAAGAAAGAATTTTTGTCTTGGGCAGAGGTACTGAAAAAAATCAGGGTAAAACAAATGATCAGGAAATGTTTCATGCGACAATATAGGTCAAATGTGCAAATTTGCAAATGAGCAAATGTGCAAATTTAGGCATTTGAATGTTCACTAGAATTTACGTCCATGTGTACATCGTATCAGCGCACGAACCATAAAAGGGAAAGGTTTCATGATTCGGATCAATAAAGTTGACAAGAAAGGATTTCCGAAAAAGCTCTGGATGAAGCGGCCGGTTCTTAACCTGGAAGAGAATTCACGATTCCAGTTTTTTTGATAGATATTTTCCATGACTCCACGCGAAATCCGATTTTCCAAAAATGCAGAGATGGATTCAGCTGCGATTTTGGAAGCATGCAGGGCCATGCTCATACCATTACCACAGAGCGGAGTAATCATACCTGCAGCGTCGCCAATACATAATACGTGATTTTCAATCTGGGTTTTCTTTGCAAAACTGATCTGGGCAATGGTTACCGGCTCATCATATAATACATCTACTTCATCAAGCAATTTCCGAAGAGCCGGATTCTTTTTCAGGATTCTCTCTTCCATTCCGGGAATGGATTGCTGGTTCATTTTCAAATTATTGGATGTCGTGATATAACAGAGACAATATCGTTCGCCTTCAATCTTTGAAATACCACAATAACCATCCTGGAAATTGTGCAACGCGATTTGTCCTTCTGGTAGCTGAGCCCTTACATGATATTTTACACCAACATAGTTCTGATGATCGTGTTTTAAGAATGACCTTTTCCATTTCACATCGAGGTTGGATTTCTTACCATAACAGGCACATGAAACTGAAGCCGTAAACAATCCGTCACTGGTTTCGATCCGGTGATTGCCATCTTCAAAATGGATATTGTTGACTTTCGTGTTTTCGAACAGGTTAACACCTGCCGAACGGGCAAGGACGGCAAGGGCTGCATCCAATTTGTACCGGCTGATGCCAAAGCCGCCTAATGGAAGGGATTCGGTAATAGATTCTCCATTGGGAGCCGTTAGATAAAGCTGGTGAATTTTTGGTAGTGCCCAGATGTCAAGTGGAAGGCCCAGGCTGACCAGGAAATCCCAGCTTTCCATGCTGATGTATTCACCGCAAACTTTATGAAATGGATAGCTTTCTTTTTCGAACAGGCATACCCGGTAGCTCTTTCGCGCGAGTAATATCGAAAGAGAGAGACCCGCGAGGCCACCTCCAATAATGGCGATATCATATTTCCGGGTTTCATTCATGAAAGAACAATTACCAGCCAGCGGAATGCCCATCTCCAGCGGATTGTATAGTTTGTAATCCCCGAGCTCTTCAACAATGCCTGCAATTCATTTTTTTTAAATCCCCGCATCACCGACAAAGGGGCATCATTTTTTACAAGGTAGGACCGCGAAAAAAGCGATGTCAATATACGGATGGAGTGATACGCGACAGGGTGACGGTGCAGGTCATTAATAAAAAAACCATGGCGCGCGTTTTCGGCCATCCAACGGAACATATCAATGAGATCATTTTCCCTGAAGTGGTGGCAGAATAAGGAGCAGAATATAATATCGGGCTTTGATTCAAAATGAACGTTTTTATAATCATTCACCAGAAAATGAATGGGCTTTTCCCATCTGATATTTTCTGCGACATGAATGCAATCGGCATTAATATCTATGCCTGTAAACGAGAGACCATTATAAAAACCACCTGCCTTCTTTTCAATAGCTTTCAGATTATCCCCTCCACCACAGCCAATTTCACATACGTGTAGGTTCTTTTCTTTTTTAGCCAAACGATAGAACCCATCTACGGTAATCGCATGTCCACCCAATTTTTGATTGATAATCGATAATTCATAGAGATTCCTTTGAATATCTCTGGCAGGTATGCCAGGCTGATCAAGCAATTCAAGTGAGTCTGCGCGAACGGAAAAGTCCATATTGTAATGTAAGAAGTTCAGGCCGGCCTAAAGGGTTGAAAGTATAATGATTTAGAAATTCAGGAAGCTGATCCGATAATAAAAGTTTCCATTGTCAAACCCGGACCGAAAGCGGCTCCAAAGACTTTTTGTCTTTCCGTATTCTTTATGCCGGATAAAATTTCTTTCAGAACAAATAAAATCGTTGGAGAAGACATATTTCCAAAATCTCTGAGGATCTGGTAAGAAATATCCAGTTTTTCTTTTGGCAGGGAAAGACTCTTTTCAATGGCTTCAAGGATTTTTCGCCCACCGGGATGAATGGACCAATGCGTAATCTCATCCAGGGAAAATCCTTGTTTAGCCAGCGCATGGTTAACAAGTTTTTCAAAATCTTCCTCAATCAGTGCGGGTACAAAACTGCTCAGCGTCATAGCAAATCCTGTAGAAGATAACTCCCAGGACATATCCTGCTTACCCTTAGGCATTACTTCTCCGTAAAACCCAATAAGGGGGAAGCCCTCTGTTTTATCCCCGGCTCCTGTTACGAGTACGGCTGCCGATCCATCCCCGAAGAGCAAACTGGAAGTAATATTATCTGTTGTCGCTTGTTGCTGAAAATGTAAGGTGCACAGCTCTGTACAGACAATCAAAACTTTGGCGTCCGAATCGGACTGACAAAGTGAGTCTGCGAGTTTCAAAGCGTGAATGGCTGCATAGCAACCCATGAAATTAACCGATGTTCTAAAAATATTTTTTGGCAGATCGAGCAGTTCCATCAATTGCAGATCCAGGCCCGGTGCGCTCAATCCTGTGCAGGTTACCGTTATCAGATGTGTTACTTCCTGAATATTCACCTGGTTTTCGAGACAGTTCCGGATGGCTCTGGCAGACAAGCCTACCGCATGCCGGTTGAAAACCTTCATTCTCTTTTCAAGAGAAGGAAAAGGTTCCAGATTTTCAGACGGCGGGTAAAAAGTCCATCCGGCAGGCTCTTCGCTATAATCAGGGAGAACGGAATAACGGCTCTGAATGCCACTCTGCTGATATAAATATTTCAGTGTTCTTCTTTCCTTTTCATTAAAAGCATAAATACGGCTCATGAAATGCAAAATTTCACCCTGCTTATGTTTGAACTCCGGAACGGCTGTACCTATTGATTTTATCTGGCTCAATCTGTCAATTTAATAATTATGAAAGTAATGCATCAGAAATACAATAATAAAGCCAACGCAGGTCAGGCTGGAGGCAATAATATTCATTTTCATCGTGTGCCTGAAATCAGCCAGATAGGGATTTTTCCAAACCTGAGCGGCCCATACTATAAAGTATACGAGAATTGGCGCCAGGCAGGTTGATAAAATCAAAAATTCTTTTATTTCCAAAGAGGACAAGAAATAATAAGACAGGACCATAAAAGCGATACCATAAATGATACCGCAAAAAACAAATGTTCCCCGGATTCCCAGTAAGGCGCTGATTGTTCTTACCCCGTCTTTTGCATCCGCCGTATGCTGATATATTTGGGTTAACGGATAAAAACCTCCAATGAGCAGGGATGCAGAAATCATTCCCAGGATTGGGACACGTGTTGATAACAAAGGATGGCATCCGTGGTATACCATAAAAAATACGAGGGCGCCCTGACAAATTACAACCGTAAGAAATCCTGCAACAGGATATTTTTTTAATCGTACTGATCGGGCACTATAAGCCCTGGAGGCGAGTATATAAATGGCCGCAGCCAGAGTAAAATAGAAACTGATAAAAAGTCCCAAAACCAGTGCCAGGACGTCCATTCCCATGCTGAAATAAAGTAGTTGCCGGGTGGGTTGAAGGGGAGATTCCAGTCCACCTATACTGCCCTCATCCCGGTCCATATAACTGTTAAATCCATTGCTGGAAGGATAAATTAAAATATGGAGTATTATAAAAACCAAAAAGGCCCGCCCGGCATCCGGATTTATCACCTGGCTCAACGCGAACCAATAAACGGGCATTAGGAATAAAGAAAAATGAAAACGAAGTAATTGGATCGTGGAGCGCTGAATCATCATTTCAAAGCGAATTGATCGAATGGAAGTTAAGATAATGATACCAGATGAATTCCGGACATGGGCATGGGTTATAACTAGGTGTTTTCTCTTAGCCACGGAAATTCTTCCCGGCGTGGGAAATGCAAGGTCTTATAACTTATTGATTCATAAATGTTTAAGCACTGGTATAGATTTCGATTCCAATAGTTGTCCTTAATCCATATTTATGAAAACCAGAGTTCTTAGTAAAATAATTATCATCCTGTTGCCCTTTGTTTTGTCATTCTCAAAAATGAATGCTCAGGTTGCTTCCTGGTCTTTCAATAATATTTTAACAGGAACCGGATCAGCAAACAGCACTGCCGGTAACGCATCCCTGGGCAGCACCATCGCCGCAGGGGGAGCTTTTAATGGCGGAACAGTTTATTATGGTGAGGGCCCATGGCCAGCCGGCAGCATTGATCTCAATGCATACCTTGAATTTTCCATTACACCAACCGCCGGTCATACGATTACCATTTCAGGCTTGTCCATGCAGATTCGCAGAAGCACGACGGGTAGTTCCGGTGCCGGACCCAATAATTGGTCCCTTCGAAGCAACCTGGATGGTTATGCTACAGATATTTCAGCCGGCGTACTAACAACAAACAGCGCACCGGCGACTGTTGTGCCGTTGGGTGTTGCATTCATGAATCTTCCTTCAAAAATCATTTTTCGTTTATACGGATACAATGCTACCGTTTCTTCAGGAGGACTGAACCGTTTTGTGTATGATGACATAGTTGCAAATGGTTCTTCTGTTTTACCACTCGTATTTGAATATTTTAATGTAAAAGCCGGTCACCAGGAAGCTGCCATATCATGGAAATTGGGTGGAGAAGGAAATCTTTCATCCCTGATCATCGAACGAGCCTTCAACAATGAAAACTTTGAAGCGATAAAACATTATAATATCGATCAACTGAATTCTGAAACAACTTTTGAATATATTGATCAGCTGAATAACCCATCCGGTAACTATGCTTATCGAATACAAATGATTTCGGCTGAAGGACATTCCTCTTATTCATCCATACAGGAAATTTCTTTCATCAATGAAAACAGTTTTCGACTGCAGGCCATTAATGCAGGAAACAGTGGCACGCTGAGTTTTCGAGTTGATGTAGAAAAAGCCGGCAACTATGTGTTTAGTTTACTGAACCTAAGTGGAAATAAAGTGGCGGTGAAATCGACGCAGCTTAGTGCGGGAAACCAGACGATGCAAATGGACAACAGGCCAATGAAATCCGGTATTTATATCCTGACGGGAGAAAATGGAAATCAAAAAATCAGTACCAAAGTAATGGTACTTTAACTAATTAACTTGGACGGTTATTATACAAGCATTCGCAGGGGCTCCTCCAGGAGCCCTTTTAGCGTTTGAAGAAATGCAGCACCCGTCGCTCCGTCCACTACCCGGTGATCGCAGGTCATGGTAAGTTTCATCACATTGCCAATAACAATTGCCTCTTTTTTTACAACTGGTATCTGCTGAATAGTACTAATCGCAAGAATGCAGGAATCCGGCGGATTAATGATGGCTGTGAATTCATCCATTCCGAACATACCCAGGTTTGAAATTGTAAAAGTGCTTCCTTCCCAGTCTGCCGGTTGTAATTTTTTATTTTTTGCCCTTGCTGCAAACTCTTTCACTTCAGCGGAAATCTGTGACAACGATTTTGTATCTGCAAACCTGACAACCGGGACCAATAAACCATCTTCCACTGCAACTGCCACACCGATATTCACATGATGATTCACGCGGATTTTATCTCCCATCCAGCTGCTGTTGACAGCCGGATGTTTTTTTAGTGCAAGGGCCGTGGCTTTCAAAACGAAATCATTAAAGGATATCTTAACCGGGGAAGTTTCATTTATTTTTCCCCGGCTGGTGACCGCCTGATCCATATCTACCTGGATAGTAAGATAGAATTCCGGTGCAGAAAATTTAGCTTCCGCAAGGCGTTTTGCGATTATTTTCCGCATTTGCGAAACAGGCACATCATCAAAACTTACCTGTCCTGCGGAAACGGAAGATATAGCAGCAGGCTTTTGGGATGCAGGAGCAGCTGATGCAGCAGGTGAATATTCAGCAACATCTTTCTTAATGATTCTTCCAGAATCACCGCTGCCATGAAGTTGGGAAAGGTCAATGCCTTTTTCTGAAGCAAGTTTCTTTGCAAGGGGTGAAGCTTTAATTCTTCCATTGCCATTCAGGGAATGCGAACCAGAAGTAACAGGTTCGTTCGGTGCCTTTGAAGCAACGGGCACTGCGGCTATCTCTTTGTCAGCGACTGCCGGAGCAGTTCCTTTATTTTTTGAAGTATCGACTATTTGCTGCACATTCACTTTACCTTCTTCACCGATAATTGCCAACAAATCATTTACAGCAATCTTCTGCCCTTTTTCAGCTCCGGTAAATAACAATTTGCCTTCCTTATAACTTTCCAGTTCCATCGTCGCCTTGTCCGTTTCTATGTCAGCGAGTATATCTCCTTTTTTTACCTGGTCTCCCACTTTTTTGTGCCAGGCTGCAATCACACCTTCCGTCATCGTGTCACTGAGACGTGGCATCAGAATAACTTCCTGCATGGAGGATAAATCCAGCCCGGATGCAGAAGCTGTTTTAGATGCAGGGGCTGATGCAGCTACACTTGGCTGCGAAGCCGCTGCTGCAGTTGCGGCTGGAGCGGCTGGAGCGGCCGACGCGACAGGCGCGACAGTTGCGGCCGGAGCAGTAGATCCGCCCGTCTTTAACAGGGTGCTGATGTCTTCGCCGGGTTTTCCTATTATCGCAAGCAAATCATTAACCTGAATTTTACCACCTTTATCAGTACCGGTAAACAAAAGGGTGCCATCCTTATAACTTTCCAGATCCATGGTAGCTTTATCGGTTTCCACTTCTGCCAGCAGATCGCCCTTCTTTACATTGTCGCCGACCTTTTTATGCCAGGCAGCGATCACACCTTCCGTCATCGTATCACTAAGTCTCGGCATTAAAATAACTTCAGCCATATA
>Ga0066788_10000063_pt1 | contig 18034 bp, 13 predicted proteins | sample OrgsoiDNA2013048_FD_70943 | JGI IMG/M metagenome (GOLD analysis project Ga0066788, IMG submission 70943) | Permafrost soil microbial communities from the Arctic, to analyse light accelerated degradation of dissolved organic matter (DOM) -... | ecosystem: Environmental > Terrestrial > Soil >... | reverse complement strand
CATGCGATCGGCGTACTGTTCAAAGCCTTCTTTTTATTCATCTCCGTGATCATCACGTTTGCCTTGGTTATGGCTCTTATCGGCCTGACATTTACTGGTGCAGGAGTGCTCCCGTTGAAGAATTATTTTATCCATGGTTTCTGGCAGAATATTTTGGTTTGGGGCGTGCTTATTCTGTTTCTGCTCCTGCCTGTTATCGGCATCTTAACCTGGCTGATCCGTCGTATCATCGGCGTACGCCGCGGAAGTAATTACCTAGGTTATGTTTTCGGCGGGCTCTGGGTGATTGGCCTGATCAGCTTTATTTTCCTTCTGGCAAATTTTAGCAGGAATTTCAATGCACGCAATGGTGAAAAAACTGAAGTTGGCATAACCTCTCCTGCAAATGGAAAAATGATTGTGAGAATGGATGATAGCAGAGCTGAATTTTATGAGTCCGACTGGATGGGTATTAACTGGCATCATAGAGGACCTTTCTTTGATGTTACTGACGACAGTGTAGTTATGAATAATGTGCGGATTGATGTAGTTAAAAGTGAAGACAGCAGCTGGCACCTGGGTATCGAAAAACTCAGCCGTGGCAAAACCACAGCAGAAGCGCTGAATACCGCATCTGCTATCAATTTCGATGTTAATCAGCATGACAGCCTGCTTACACTGGCCCGTGGATTTGCCATCACCCCGAAACAACAGTTCCGGAATCAGCAGGTGCTGGTTATAATCAAGGTGCCGGTCGGCAAAAAGATTTTCCTATCAGAAAACCTGGACGACTACCATTGGTTTAACATGAACAGGAAATGGCGGAATAACGGAGTGAATATGGACTGGGAATACACCGATGATCACGATAATTCCTGGGATTCCAATGTAGAATATATCATGACGGAACACGGCCTGGAAAGAACCGGAAAAAAGGACAACGATGAAAACGAGGAACTGAACAGAAATTCGGCACCTGACAGTAACCAAAAGAAAAAAGACAATCCAAACGGCGATTACCGTTACCATAAACCAAAAACAACCAAGACCTTAAATGCGCCGGCTCCGGAAAAGACTCCTGAGAATACAGATACTGAATCCAGTGAATCCAGTGCAACCCTGGTTTTATTGGCTAACCTGAGTTAACCAGAACAGTTAACCTTGTATGGTCCCATTCCGTCCCGCCCGCAGCGAGAGTAGGAAGGGGCCATATTATTTATTGGCTGCCTGAAGCGCAAGTTTTAATTTCGCGCACGGTTTATTAAATGTTGGACAGTTTATGAAAATCACACCCTTTACGCATAAACACCTTGAACTGGGTGCAAAAATGGCTGAATTCGCAGGATATAATATGCCGATCAGTTACACAGGTATCAATGACGAACATCTGGCTGTGCGAAATAATGCGGGCATTTTTGATGTGAGCCACATGGGTGAATTTATTTTGAAAGGACCGAAGGCCCTTGATCTCATACAAAGTCTCACTTCCAACGATGCTTCCAAATTAACCGAAGGCCAGGCACAGTATAGTTGCCTTCCGAACGAATCGGGGGGCATTATTGATGACCTGTTGGTCTATTGTATTAAGAAGCACGATGTGTATATGCTGGTGGTAAATGCTGCAAACATTGAAAAAGACTGGAACTGGATCAAAAAAAATAATACAGAAGTCAGGCTGGAGGATATTTCCTCCAAAACCTGTCTGCTCGCTGTTCAGGGTCCCAACGCAACAAAGATTTTGCAACCCCTTACTAACATGGACCTCATGAATCTGAAATACTACAATTTCGTAAAGGGATCTTTTGCGGGAGTGGATAATGTTCTGATCAGCGCAACCGGATACACCGGAGCCGGAGGAGTTGAAATTTATTTTGAAGACAAGAACGATGCGGCTGATAAAATATGGGATGCCATTTTTAATGCAGGAAAATCCCTGGGTCTTAAACCTGCGGGTTTGGCCGCCCGTGATACCCTGCGACTGGAAATGGGTTATTGTTTATACGGAAATGATATCAATGACAGCACTTCTCCACTGGAAGCCGGGTTGGGATGGATTACACGTTTCACCAAACCTTTTGTGGGCCGCGAACTGATTGAAGAGAAAAAGACCAAAGGCATACAAAAAAAATTAATTGGATTTGAAATGCTGGACAAGGGAATTCCGCGTCACGGTTACGAGATCAAGGATTTTTCGGGAGCTACGATTGGAGAAGTTACTTCGGGAACACAATCTCCTTCATTAAATAAGGCCATTGGTTTGGGTTATGTACGCGATACTTTTTCTAACCTCGACGCAAAAATTTATATCAAGGTCAGGGATAAACTATTACAGGCCCGGGTTGTCAAACTTCCATTCCTTTCTTAAACGGCTGTGGATTTCGAAGAAATGAAATGATTTTTTATTGAACTTATTTTGACCGATGCCAAACACCAGACCTTTTTTACATACATCCCTGTCACCCGCCTTGCTGCATTTGTATAATGTATCCCAGGCTACCGTTGTCATAATAGATGTATTGCGTGCCACTTCGACTATTGCAACCGCACTAAATAACGGGGCAAAACATATTGTTCCGGTGGATAGTGTCGCAAAGTGTATCGAGCTGGGACGACAAATCAATTGTATCACCGCAGGAGAAAGAGACGGTAAGATCGCGGAAGGTCTCAGTTATGGAAATTCCCCATTTGAATATAGCCGGGAGTTTATAAATGGGAAGATCCTTGTGCTTACCACAACCAATGGAACACGCTTGTTGCATATGGCGTTGGATAAAGGCGCGAGGGAAATAGTCACCGGCTCTTTCGCTAACCTGAATGCAGTTACGGAATATCTTGTTCAGCAGAAAAATAATGTAATTCTTGCCTGTGCCGCATGGAAAGACCGGATTAATATCGAAGACACATTATTTGCAGGTGCAGTGATTGAAAAAATCAGAGGACATTTCAATATCGAATGTGACGCATCCCATCTCGCTGCAAATCTTTACAACATAGCAGCAGGAGACATGTTTGGTTTTATGAAAGAAAACAACGCCTCCCATTACAACCGTCTGATGTCGTATGGACTGGAAAAAGATATTCGCTATTGCCTGGAACCCAACACGGCAAATGTTCTGCCGATATATGAAGCGGGGAAATTGAAAATTTACTGATTCAATTCCCAGGTATTCATTTTTCTTTCGAATATTTCAAGGGGCAGACAACCGTCTTTTAAAACTTCGTCGTGATAGGCAGCGATATTAAATTTGTTTCCTAATTCATTGGTATAACGCGTTCTCAATTCACGGATCATCATGGAGCCGGTTTTATAACTCAAAGCCTGTGCAGGAATTGCTATATATCTTTCAATCTCTGCCGTAGCGCCCTCTTCACTGATCGGCTCGTTTTCCATCATGTATTTGATGGCTTGTTCGCGTGTCATTTTTTTCAGGTGCATACCCACATCAACAACTAACCGGATGCCCCGGTGTATCTCGTCCCCTAAAGCACCCATGTATTGAACAGGGTCAGTATAAAGGCCAAGTTCTTTTCCCAACGATTCTGAATAAAGAGCCCAGCCTTCACCATATGCCCCGTACCAGGCAAATCTTCTGAATTTGGGAAGCAGCGTATCTTCCATTTGTAAGGAATTCTGGTAATGATGGCCCGGAATGGCTTCATGCAGAAAAAGCGATTCCATTCCGGAAGAGACATTAAACTTACTGGCATCCAGGATCGGTACATAAAATACGCCCGGTCTGCTCCCACCCGGGTCTCCCGCTATGTATTCAGCGCTGGCGCTGGCCGCACGAAATGCTTCTGTCTGTCGAATCTCAAATTTCATTTTCGGAGTATGGCCGAAAAGTTTTTTAAGATTGGGATCTATCGTTGCCTGAATTTTTCTAAAGGCGTTTAAAACATCTTCCGGTGTTTTATAAGGCGTGAACCGCGGATCCGTTTTTATATAAGTAAAAAATGCAGGAAGATCGCCCTGGAAGCCGGTTTGCGCTTTTACCATTTCCATTTCAGCCCGGATTCTTTTTACTTCTGAAAAACCGGTCTGGTAAATTTGTTCAGCAGTTTTATTGGTGGTTGTCCAGTAACGAATCAGGTAATCATATAATTTAACTCCGTTCGGCAATTCATCAAACCCAATGCTGCTGCGGCTTTTGGGAAGGTATTCGGTTCGCAGGAAATCCGCCAGTTTCTGATAAGATGGCACAAGAGTCTTGGTTATCAGTTCGTTTAACTGGTAAGATATCTTTTGCTTATCCTCATTACGAATTGTTGCCGGCATAAGCCTTAGAGGAGTATAGAATATGTTTTTTACGGTATCTGTTGCCGTCATGTCCTGCATTTCGGGGATCATTTTTTCAACGAGATACCGGGGAAGAATATACCCGTTTTGTAATCCTTTTCTGAAATAAACTATGGCGCTGTCGGTCCAGGCCTGAAACTTACCAGCCCGGGAAATCCAGTTGTTATAATCCTCAACTGTTTTAAAAGGCTGGATACCTGTTCCACTGCCCATTTGGCCCAGGAATATGGGAATTCCTTCAAACTGATTAAAAGGCATGTATTGGATATTAGGCATCGTAACATTGTTGATCGCCAGGTGTAAACCGATCCCTTCAAGATCCATCTTTAATTCCCTGTCAAGAACATCATAGCTGATCTGGTCGTTTTGGTTGAGTTTCTCCCGGTCAAATACAATGACTTTTTCGAGATAGCCCCCATAGAAATTACGAAGGGTATCCAGGTAACTATCCGTAAAATCCACAGGAAGCTGGTCATTATAGCGGTTGTCGCCATTTTGCGTGGCCTCAATAGGGAAATATTTCATCCTGTCATTGTAGTAATCGTTGAGAACCACCGCAAAGTCTTTATTATCAGGTATTGACCGGTCGGGATGCATAAGTTTACAGGAAGAAACAATACAAGAGATCAGCAGAAATACGTATGCAGAAAATTTCATTCAGATAATTTGGGTGTCAAAGCTAAGCAATTCATTAGTTAAGGAAAGAAGAACAAAATAATTTTAAGTAGAGAAATGCTGGGAATTTATTTTTTCACATATCTTCGCCGGACTAAACTGCTAGCCACCCGTATTTCCTACCTTATGCATCCCTATTACGTATTCATCAAAACTGTATTTATCAACTAAAATTTACTCTGACAGCGGATTGGTACAACAATTGCTATCTGCGTTATATATATTTTTAAGTATATCGATTATTAATTAACTCTTCTTAAAATGATTCTTATGAAGCTTAGGTACATTCTACTTTTCTCCGTTTCGTCACTGTTAATGCTCTCCTGTGTGAGCACAAAAAAATTTAAGGAAATGCAGGCCAAATTGCAAGGCCGCTTCGATTCATTAAGCGCTGAATATGCAAAACTTCAGGGCGAATTGAAGACTTGTAACGATCAGACAGCTTCCCTTACTACTAAGAACACAGGATTACAGGGACAGGTTGACGAATTGAACAAACAAATTGCTTTCCTGAGAGACAACAATACTCAGGCCCTGAAACAACTGGAAGATATGTCAGTAATCTCCGGTTCACAGGCTGAAAGCATCAAGAAATCTCTTGAAAACATAGGCGCTAAAGATGCGTATATCCGCGATCTTCAGTCCGCAATGGCACACAAAGATTCTATGAACATGGCACTCGTCATGAACCTGAAAGGTGCTGTCGGAAACGCAAACGATTCTGATGTAAACATCAAAATTGAAAAAGGCGTTGTATTCATCGACATCTCCGACAAAATGCTTTTCAACAGCGGCAGTTATACCGTTTCTAAAAACGCCAAAGGTGTTCTTGCCAAGGTAGCCGCAGTTCTTAAAAACCAGCCTGATGTTGAATTCATGGTTGAAGGAAACACCGATAACAAACCTTACAAAGGCGGTGTTTTAGTTGACAACTGGGATCTGAGTGTTAAACGTGCAACTTCTGTTGTTCGCATCCTGGACAAAACCTACGGAATTCCTCCGGCAAAAATGACTGCTGCAGGTCGTGGTGAATTCGTTCCGTTAATGCCGAATGATACAAAAGAAGGTCGTTCTGCTAACCGTCGCACAAGAATCGTGATTCTCCCACTGTTGGATCAGTTCTTCAATCTGCTCGAAACCAAAAAAGGCTAAGCCAGTTTCATACGAATTCATTTTAGAGGTCCCCATTTATGGGGACCTTTTTTTGTCTTATGTGATACAGCTAAATTTTGATTTTTAGTGTGGTGAATGTGGAAGGGTAGAGAATGTAGGAATTCAAAATGAAATATGAAAATGACAATGTGGAAATTACGGTGTTACGTAAAACACGGTTTCTAACTTTTGCAAAGAGGTTTCGTTTTGCAGGGGCTTGATTTTTGAATTCCTACATTCTCTACCCTTCCACATTCACCACACTATAAGGGAAAATGTAGGGCGAAAATTTAATGTCAATTTTTTTTTAGTATCCTCTAACATTTTTCCCTTCTATGTAATTTATAAACGCCCTGTTAACGACTTTGTTCCCCCCGGGTGTGGGGTAATTGCCTGTAAAATACCAGTCGCCTGTATTGGTCGGGCATGCTTCGTGAAGAGATTCGATGGTCTGATAGATCACCTGAACCGGTGTATTAATTTCCGGAGGAGTTATCAACTCTGCAATTTTATCGGAGATTTCCTGTGTGGTAAATGGTTTGTACACCTGGCGTACAATATTCTCGGTTTGTAATTGACCCATACGCTCCAGTTCTTTGCAATGCTCGTACATTTCGGTAAGGCATCTGTCCTTTCCGCGTTCATGCATAAGAGTTATAGCCGCCCGGAACGCAATGAAATCACCGAGCTTGCTCATATCTATTCCATAACAATCCGGATAACGGATCTGTGGCGCGGAGGAAACAATGATAATTTTTTTAGGTTCAAGTCTGGCCAGCATACGTACAATGCTTTCCCTCAGGGTGGTTCCTCGTACGATGGAATCGTCGATCACCACCAGCGTATCAACACCTTTTTGCACAGTACCGTACGTAATATCATATACATGCTGAACCATCTCATTACGGCTGGCATCAGCTGTAATGAAGGTGCGCATCTTGACGTCCTTGGTTGCAATTTTTTCAATCCGGATTTTCCGGTTGATCATTTGCGAAAGTTTTTCTTCTGTCAGATCATTACCCCAGGACATGATCCGTTCAATCATAACCTTTTTAAGATAATCATCCAGACCCTTCCACATGCCGTAGAAAGCAACTTCAGCTGTATTGGGTATGAAGGAAAATATACTGTTTTTCAGATCGTGATTTACTGAATTGAGAATCTGCTCACTCAGATTATAACCCAGTGCGATTCTTTCGCGGTAAATTTTTTCATCACTTCCTCTGGAAAAATAAATACGCTCAAAACTACAGGCGCGTCGTTCTTTGGCGGGGATGATTTGTTCGACTGAAAAACGTCCGTCTGATTTTGCAATCAATGCATTACCAGGCATTAATTCCAGCACTTCATTTTCTCCCACATTAAAAACTGTGCGGATCGCCGAACGCTCTGATGCAGCAATGATGATTTCATCATTCGCAAAATAATAAGCAGGCCGGATTCCATGTGCATCGCGAAAAACGAATCCGTCTCCGTTACCAACGAGACCGCCAACTGTAAATCCACCATCAAATAAGGGGAGGGCTTTTCTCAATACCTGTTTCAGATCCAGTTCTTCCGGCACATCTTCGTCGGCTTGTACAATGAAATGATGAATCACTTCCATCATGGCGGCCAGGTCGCTTTGTTTCTGAAATTCTCCGGGTTCAATATTTATTAAAGCAAATAGTTCGTCTGTGTTTACCAGGTTGAAATTTCCTGCCAGCGCGAGATTGCGGGCCGGGATAGTATCTCTTTTTATAAAAGGGTGACAAAATTCAACGTTATTTTTCCCCTGAGTTCCATACCGGAGATGGCCGAGCAGCAGTTCACCCATTACGGAAATATGACCCTTTAAAAGTCCCGGATGTTTGATAATATCGGGCTGATATTTTTCAAGATCCTTTACCTCGTCATTAATTTTAGAAAATATATCAGCGATCGGTTGATTATTATTACTGCGTATTCGATGCAGAAAGGGGTGCCCTGGTTCTATATTGAGTTTTACGGAAGCAACGCCCGCGCCATCCTGCCCGCGGTTGTGTTGTTTTTCCATGAGCAGGTAGAGCTTATTTAAGCCATACAATGCCGTACCATATTTTTGGAGGTAAAAGGAGAAAGGTTTGCGAAGTCTGATGAATGCCAGTCCGCATTCATGTTTAATTTCGTCGCTCAATTTTTTCTTTTTAAAGGCGACAGACCAGGGACCCGCCGCTCAGGTTTCCGTTTTTCATGCCATCAGCCGTATTTAAAGGCATTTGAACGAAAGTGAAGCGCAAAGGTAAATCATTTTTACACAAAAACGAAAGCCGGAGGGGAAGTATGGGAGTATGGGAGTGGAGACATTATCCGTGAACTGCCAACCGCCAACCTTACATCAATGCGGTACTGGTATTCATAAAATGAATCAGGGAAGCTGCGTTTTTAAGTTTTAGTTTCTTAAGAATATTATGACGGTGAACTTCTACCGTTTTTATTGAAATTTCTAGTTTCGCTGAAATATCTTTTGATGAACTGCCCTGGCGGATCAGGTTGATTACGTCCATCTCCCTTTCAGTGAGCGTATTAACAGCTGACATAGTATTCGTATCCTCAGCGTTTTCTGAAATAAGATCCTTCATCTCTTCACAAACATATTTATTTCCCTTGGCGACTTCCAGGATGGCAGTCACCATTTCCTCGCGTGATGAATTTTTGGTAACATAACCGCACGCGCCAAATTGCATCATTTTTTTTGCATAAGCAGGTTGGGAATGCATGGTAACGCCAATAACGCGGGATTCGGGGGAAACTTCCCGGATTTGGCGGGTTGCTTCAATTCCTGAAAAAGGGACCATATTGATGTCCATCAACACCACATTGGGATGCTTTTCTTCACTCATTTTTACTGCTTCTTCTGAATTGGAACAGGAGCCGATCACTTTAAACCGGGAATCCCGGTTCAGGATATACGTCCAGGTCTCTCTTATCAGTTTATGGTCATCTGCTATTAGTATACTGATCATATCCGGAAGGTTTTCACTGGCATTTACTGGATTTATGATACGAATACGAGTTACCTATTTGTAATTTACTATAAACAGAATGAAAATCGAGATGATGAGAGCGGATTTTTCTATTTTCTTGTTTCCGCTCATTAATTTGAACTTGTAAACTGGCGGGTCTGCCATTTCGAAAGATTTCCGCAGTTACGATAATCCCCATCGATCATGATATAGTATGTCGATATTCTGCTCTGGAACCAGGTTTGTAACACTTTATTCTTTTTTTGCTCCAGGGCCCGCTGGGATATGCGGTTATAGTCGTCCTTCAGATTTTCGCGGTGAGGCTCAGATTTGGAAATAACATAAATAATCCTGACACCTTTCTTGCCTCGTTCATCGGTAAAAACAGTTGGCTGGGAAAATTGTCCTGAGCTCAGGTTGGATTTTTTAAGAAGTAGCACCATTTCCTTGTCCAGTTCGTCAATTTTTAGATAATTGGATCCGTCGCGGGCCATCAGGATACCGGCTGTGAATTTCGCGTTTTCATCATCACTGTATTTTGCAACGGCCTCGCCAAATCCAATGGAACCGGCTACAAGTTGCTGACGGATGGAATCCAGCTTCTCAGTTGCAGTCTGTATTTCTGGTTGCGTAATCTGCGGGATACGGAGAATATGGCGGATAACTGCATCATCCCCATTACGACTTACCATTTGAATGATATGGTATCCAAACCGGGTCTTTACTACAGGCGAGATCTGCCCTTCCTTTAAACGAAAAGCCGCATTAAGGAATACCGGATCCCATTGTTTTTCAAGCTTGTTGACCTGGTACATGCCACCCTTATCCTTACTTCCCGGATCATCGGAATATAATGTTGCCAATGATTCAAATTTTTTGCGACCGCTTTCAACATCAGTTTTATAGCCATTGAGTTCTTCGATGGCCAGCAACTCAATATCCCGGCTGGCTTTTGGATAAACTACAATTTGCCCGATTTGTAGTTCGGATTCATAAAACAGGAGGCTGTCCTTGGGGATCTTTTCGTAATATTCTTTTACTTCAGTCGGGGTGATTTTTATTCCTTCAACAATTTTATTCCGCATACCCTGCGCCATGCGCTGCTCCTTAATGGGTTGACGGAATTCTTCGCGCATCTGGTAGATGGACCTGCCGGCAATCTGTTCCAGGGCTTCCTTGCTCCCGTATTGTGAAATGAAATACCGGATTTTCTGATCTATTTCCGCATCTATTTCTTCTTCTGTTACCGGTATGGAGTCTTTTTCGGCTTGCAGAACAAGGGCCTTCTGGACAAGCATTCCATCGAGGATCTGGCAGCCATCCTGTTCCTGGCCACCTTGCCTTTTAATATCCTCGTTCGCGATGAAAATTTCGGATTTCAGAATGATCTTATCGCCAACAATACCTACGATCTTATCTGCAACGACCTTTTGCTGTGCCAATGCAACCGATGCAATCAGCAAAGAAAGAACGGCAAAAAATATTTTCTTCATAAACGGGAATCTGGACGTTCAAAAATACACTCTCCAATTGTCAATTGTTAATTGTCAATTGTCAATTTGGTTAACAATTAACAATTAACCATTGACAATTATAAGGTTCGCTTCACCTCTTCTTCTTCATAGGCCTCTACTATGTCTCCCACATGGTAGTCAGTATAGTTTTTGATAACCAGACCGCATTCCATGCCTGACGGTACTTCCTTGGCATCGTCTTTAAACCTTTTCAGCGAGGCCAGCTCTGCCGTGGCGCCTTCTCCGATGGGATAGATCACTATACCATCGCGAACCAGCCTGATCTTTGAATTCCGGTATATCTTTCCGTCAAGCACATAACAACCTGCAACAGTCGCTTTGTCGAACTTGAATACATTCCGTATTTCCACATTAGCCACCACTTTTTCCTGGATCTTCGGTTCCAGCATGCCTTCCATCGCACTCTTCACTTCCTCGATGGCATTATAGATAATGGAATAGGTCTTGATCTGCACACCTTCGTTTTCGGCGAGCCTTCCAGCCTGAACGGATGCTCTCACATTAAATCCGACCACAACAGCATCTGAAGCCGTTGCGAGCAACACATCACTTTCTGTAATCGCACCGACGGCTTTATGAACCACCCGGACGGCAATTTCTTCTGTTGAAAGTTTTTGGAGTGAATCACTCAGGGCTTCGACAGACCCATCCACATCTCCTTTGATGATCAGGTTGAGCTCTTTAAAATTGCCGAGTGCCAGACGACGACCAATTTCGTCGAGTGTGATATGTTTCTTGGTACGGATGCCCTGCTCACGAGCCAGCTGACCGCGTCTGTTGGCTGTTTCCTTGGCTTCCCCTTCATCCGCAAAAACTTTGAATTTTTCACCAGCCTGAGGAGCACCATTCAACCCGAGTAATAATACCGGCGAAGAAGGCGGTGCATCTTCAATTTTCTTATTTCTTTCATTGAACATGGCTTTGATACGGCCAAAATACTGTCCGGAAACCACGAGATCCCCGCTTTTCAGTGTTCCGCCCTGTACCAGTACGGTCGCCACATAACCTCTGCCCTTATCCAGGGAGGCTTCAATCACAGTACCTGATGCTTCCCGGCTTGGATTAGATTTCAGGTCAAGAATTTCCGCTTCCAATAAAATCTTTTCGAGCAGCAGATCAACATTTAAACCTTTTTTGGCTGAAATTTCCTGGCTCTGGAATTTCCCACCCCAGTCTTCAACCAGGATATTCATTCCCGCCAGTTGTTCCTTTATCTTCTCCGGATTAGCTCCGTCTTTATCAATTTTATTGATTGCAAAAACCATCGGCAGATTCGCCGCCTGCGCATGCGAAATGGCCTCCTTGGTTTGCGGCATGATCGCATCATCTGCTGCAATGACGATGATGGCTATATCAGCTGCTTTGGCACCACGGGCACGCATAGCCGTAAAGGCTTCATGACCGGGAGTATCAAGGAATGTGATTTTTTTACCATTGGCCGTTGTAACCTGATAAGCACCGATATGCTGGGTAATACCACCCGCTTCACCCGCTACAACATTGGCTTCACGGATAAAATCGAGCAGGGAGGTTTTACCATGATCCACGTGACCCATGATCGTAACCACCGGTGAGCGGGGCTGCAGGTCCTCGGGTGTATCTATGATCTCATCTTCCTCCAGTTCGAGCGCATCATCAATACCAATGAATTCAACGGTATATCCAAACTCTCCTGCAACCAGTTCAATGACGTCGGCTTCCAGGCGCTGGTTAATAGACACCATCATACCGAGGCTCATACACTTGCTGATGATATCCGCGTAACTCACGTCTATCAGGTTGGCTAATTCACTCACACTAATAAACTCCGTAACCTGGAGCTTTGTACTTTCCTGTTGTTCGTTGCCGCTGGCTTCCGCATTTTCTTCCCTGCGTGCACGACGGTATTTGGCTTTACTTCCTCTTCCGCGTCCGCCCGTTCCTGCCAGCTTGGCTTGCGTTTCACGGATTTTTTCCTGAATTTCTTTTTTATCTATTTCTTTCTGGTCTCGGGGGCTTGCCGTACTGCGGTTCGTGGCGCTTGCCGGTGAACGCAGGTCACGACGCAGAATGGGTTTTGCACCACTGCTCGGACGTGTCGGATCGCGCTGTACCGGAGTTCCGATGCCTGAAGGCTTTCCGTTATTATTTCCACCGCCTTCCCTTTTTTCTATGGGAATGCGCTTTCTCTTCCTTTTTTCGTCTATCTGTTTTGGCTTCTCTGCTTCAGCAGGTGGCAGGTCGATTTTTCCGAGAATACGAGGTCCCTCAATCTTATCTACTAAAATATTTTCTATGGTTGCTTCGTCTGCTTCTTCCACTTGCGGATCACTGGCTTCTGCAACAATCACTTCGGGTTCTGCAACGGGTATAACCGGTTTTTCTTCTGGTACGACGATCTTTTCTTCCGGTTCTTTTTTCTTTGCCGTTTTCTTGGGTCTTGTGGAAGAATCGATCAGCGAAAGATCAATTTTATCAATAATTTTCGGCCCTTCTATTTCCGGCGCCTCGATTTTTATGGTTTCCGGTTCTTTTTTCGGTTCTTCAACCTTCGCTACCACCACTGGTTTCACTTCTTCAACGACAACCGCCGGCTCTTCTTTTACTGGTTTCTTTCCCGAATCTTTCCTGAATAGAACGGTTTCGTCTTCTTTTTTACGCTTTGCTTCCACACTGCCTTTCGGAAGGTCAATCTGGTTGCTCTTGATCTTAGCTACTTTATCGCCCTGAAATTCCTGTTGGAGTGACCGGTACATGTCATCGGTCAGCTTGGCTGTCGGTTTAAGATCGTCCTTACTAAATCCTTTGGCGACCAAAAAGTCCACCAGCGTTTCCTTGCCGATGTTGAACTCCTTGGCTGCTGCCATTAAACGTGGTGTTGTCGTTTCTGCCATATGAATTGTGTCCATGAACTGCCGGTCCGTCCATGGACCAGCGTCATGTTGTTATAAATAATTTATAATGAAGAACTCCCGTAATCATAAAATCATGATTATAGGTTTATTCTTTTTCGAATTCTTCTTTCAGTACGCGACGTACTTCTTCAATAGTTTCCTTTTCCAGATCGGTTCTGCGCTCCAGTTCTTCCACTGACAGATCCAACACACTATGGGCCGTATCGCAGCCAATTCTTTTCAGTTCATCAATGATCCAGGTCTCAATTTCATCGCTGAATTCATCCAGGTCGATATCGAATTCTGTTGTCTCTCCTTCATTATCCCTGAATACATCAATTGAATATCCAGTCAACTCCTGGGCCAATTTAATGTTCACCCCTTTTCTTCCGATCGCCAGCGAAACCTGGTCTGGTTTTAAATAGACATTTACATGCATCTTTTCGCTGTCTATGTCCATGCTGGTAATCTTGGATGGCGTTAAGGAACGCTGGAGCAGCAACTGGATATTATTCGTGTAATTGATAACGTCTATATTTTCGTTTTTCAGTTCCCGCACAATCCCATGGATACGGCTTCCTTTCATCCCTACACAGGCTCCGACAGGATCAATCCGGTCATCATAGGATTCCACAGCCACCTTAGCTCTTTCACCGGGCTCACGTACGATTTTTTTGATGACGATCAGGCCGTCAAAAATTTCAGGTACCTCTATTTCAAGCAGCTTGGCCAGAAACAGGGGACTGGTACGGGAAAGAATGATCACCGGGGAATTGTTCTTCATGTCCACCTTCTTGACCACGGACCGGATACTTTCTCCTTTTTTGAAGTAATCCTGGGGTATTTGCTCTGACTTGGGAAGAATCAGTTCATTGCCTTCTTCATCTAAAAGCAAAATTTCTTTTTTCCAGACCTGGTAAACTTCTGCATTGATGATTTCACCAATACGCTCGCTGTACTTTTTAACGAGTACATTTTTTTTCAGGTCCCCGATGCGGCTGGCAAGAGTTTGTTTTGCTGCCAGGATTGCCCGGCGGCCGAAATCGAGGATTTCGATTTCTTCGTAGAGGTCTTCTCCAACTTCATAGTCCGGTTCCAGTTTGACGGCATCGCTGTAAGCGATCTGCGCCAAAGGATCTTCCACTGCACCATTCTCAACAATCGTTCGCCTCCGCATGATTTCAAGGTCTCCCTTTTCAGCATTCACAATTACGTCAAAATTCTCATCACTGCCGTATTTTTTGCGCAGCAGGGTTTTAAAAACGTCTTCTACCACTTTCATCATGGTAGGACGGTCAATATTTTCGGCTTCCTTAAAATCCTGGAAAGCTTCGATTAAATTGATACTTGCCATGGCTTCCTTTTTATTGGTCCAGCTAAAAAACTATCTGGATCTTTGTTGATTTTATATTGTTAAATAAAAAACTATGCGAACTTATTTCCTTTTTCTTCGGTTGCAATTTTCCATTAGAAACCTTACCAGTAGCCACTTCCAGCACAATGCCCTCTTCATTCACAGCCATTAACAGACCTTCTTTCAGTGAACCATCCTGGAACTGCACCTCTACCTGGCGGCCAATATTCTTTTTATACTGACGCAGCAATTTCAGAGGTTCATCCAGTCCGGCAGAAGAAACTTCCAGCGAAAAATCATCGGCAGGAAAAAATGCGGCTTCTTCCAGTTTCTTATAGAGTTTTCGGTTTACCTGAACACATTTCTCAATTGTGATGCCGGAATCCCCATCCAGAAAAACCTTTACATTATTTGTCGGTTTGATCCGAAGGTCCACCAGGAAATAAACCGGTTCCTCAACGAGGATTTCCTCGATCATTTTCCGAATGCTTTCAATTTGGGTTTCCTTATCCATATGAAAAGAAGAAGGGAACGATTGCGTTCCCTTCCTTTTGTTTCACTATACCGGCTGCAAATTTAACGGATTTATTCGATTTCACCCAAATATGCTATTTAAATTACCCTCAGTTTTTAACAGGGATTCTGCCGCAGCTGTCCTAATTTTGCATTTTATGAATGTTTTCGTCCTCGCCATATTATTTTACCTGTTATATCGCTTTATCGCGGGCTTCCTGATTCCGGTAATCCGGACCACCAGCCATGTTCGCCAGCAGTTCAACGCCATGAACAAACAACCTGGTCAGGAAGATCACCAAAGCTCAACGCAAAACGCTCAACGCTCAACGCAAAACGCTGAACGCTCAACGCAAAACGGTCAAAGCCCTGGTTCAGGTTCGGGGACTTCAAAAGTGGGGGAATACATTGATTTTGAGGAAGTCAAGTAAATTCTGGCCAAGGGCCAGAAGTTACAGTGTGGAAGTATGGAAGAATGGAAGTGAGGCCAACTGTAAACCGTCAATTTCCAACTGCCAACTGCCAACTGTCAACTGTCAACTGTCAACCCTCTCACCACAGTATATCCGTGATATAGAACCCCGGCGGTAGGTAAAGCCCTTTCAAACCTGTTTTTATGGCGCCTTCCACATTGATAAAGGCATCATCCACAAAAAGAGTTTTTTTCGGATCCAGTTTATTTTCCTCAATAATCAGTTCAAATCCGGTTGGGTCTGGCTTGCGGTGTCCCAAAGAATGAGAAAAATAGGCTTTTTCAAACAGGTCTTCCAGTTCGCCTGAAAATGTATCCCTGTAAATCTCACTGAACTTGTCATAGTGAATGGCATTCGTGTTACTGAAAAGAAAAATCCGGTAGCGGGATTTTAATTCTTTAAGCAGATTTATCCTTTCCGGGGGAAAACGCATGAGCAGGGCATTCCAGGCATTAATGACGTCTTCATCGCTGGCTTCGCCGGTAATCAGTTTTTTTATTTCCTTAAGAAAGTCTTCGTCCGATAATCTTCCGGCTTCATGATCACTGAAAAAAGATGCAGCGAACCCATGCCCGAAGTAATTCTCGACATTTTTTATTCCCAACTTTGTAAAAGCATGCAGGGTCTGCTTTACATCAATGTCCATTATCACGCCACCTAGGTCGAAGATTATATTTTTTACATTTTCCATTTTATACGCTTAAAGCCCAAAGCCTAAAGCCTAAGACCAATACAGGGCTAGAACTCTTAATGCTTTACAGAGTGGTTCAGGCAATTTGTAATTTATTTTATTTATTTAATTTTCATATACACCGGAAAATCAATCTTTCGCCTTTTGCTTTAACCCTGTATTAGTTTTAGGCGTTAAGCGTTAGGCTTGTACGGGCTTACTCAGTCTTTGGCTTTTTGCTTTAAGCTTGAATTGGTCTTAGGCTTTAGGCTTTGAGCTTTAGGCCCAACACCTAAAAGATCCGCAGTCATTACGTCCCGCGAATTACCTCCGACAAATACTTTGAATGCACCGGGATCATACACCCATTTCAGATCGCTGTTTACATATTTCAGATCCTCTGTAGTCAGTGTGAAACTGACTTCTTTACTTTCACCCTTCTTCAGATATACTTTCTGGAATTTCTTCAGCTCCTTTACCGGCTGTGTAACCGTCGCGACCATATCCCGGATATACAGTTGAACGGTTTCTTCCCCTTCGTAATTTCCACTATTGGTGACCGTTAGTTTAACCGATACCGGGATTAACGGAGAAATATTTGAATTGCTGAGGTTAACGGGGCTGTATGAAAATTTTGTATAACTCAGGCCATATCCGAAAGGATACAGCGGATCGTTGGTCATGTCCAAATAATCCGATTTGAACTTCGTGTTGGCATCACCGGTAGTATAGGGACGGCCGGTATTTTTTGCGTTATAATAAATAGGGATCTGACCCTGGTTAACGGGAAAGGTCATGGATAATTTTCCGGATGGATTGTATTCTCCGAACAGTACATCCGCGATGGCATTGCCGGCTTCTGTTCCGGGAAACCAGGCATCCAGGATTGCACCCACATGATCATTTTCCCATTTGAGTATCAACGGTCTTCCGTTGAACAACACGACGACCACCGGTTTACCTGTTTTCACCAGGGCCTTTAATAAAGTTTCCTGGCTTTCGGGTATCGTGATTTCTCCGCGGCTCGAGGATTCTCCGCTCATGTCCGCAGCCTCACCAACTACGGCCACCACCAAATCTGCTTTGTTTGCTGCTGCAACGGCTTCGTCTATCATGGTTTCCGCTGTTCTGGTTTCAGGTTCAATTTCAACACCCAGCTTGTTGGTGCGGAACACCAGGATGCTGTCGTCAGAGATATTCGCTCCCTTGGCATAAATAATATTTACATCATGCGCCACATTTTTTATTCCCTCCATCACGGTGACAGACTTTGACGGGTCGCCCGATACGGACCAGGTACCCAGCATATTCCGGTGATTGTCTGCGAGCGGACCAACAAGTGCAATGGTTCCGGATTTTTTTAATGGTAGTAGCTGATCGTTATTTTTCAGTAACACAAAACTATGTGCCGCCACTTCGCGGGACAGTTTACGATTATCCGGTGAGAGCAGTTCTTTAACCGCTCTTTCTGTATTCATCCTGTTATAAGGATCTTTAAATAATCCGAGTTTATATTTTGCTTCCAGTAT
>Ga0066788_10000062_pt1 | contig 18080 bp, 15 predicted proteins | sample OrgsoiDNA2013048_FD_70943 | JGI IMG/M metagenome (GOLD analysis project Ga0066788, IMG submission 70943) | Permafrost soil microbial communities from the Arctic, to analyse light accelerated degradation of dissolved organic matter (DOM) -... | ecosystem: Environmental > Terrestrial > Soil >... | reverse complement strand
GCATTCCACAGGACCATGAGGGCGTCGCCGATGTACTTGTCCACGGTCCCGCCGGTCGCCTCGACGGCCTCGGTAGCCGCCTGCAGATAGCGTCCCAGCGCCTCGGCCAGCCGGGCAGGGGTCAGGGATTCGGCGTGGGTCGTGAAGTCGGCGATGTCGGTGAACATCAGCGTCACCTCGGTCAACTCGGCGCCCAGCTTCGGGTCCGTGCCGCTTTCGTAGAGTCGGCGCACGAGATCGATGGGGACGTACTTCACCATGGCCCGCAGCGCGGTCTTGGCGCGCTCGACACTCTCGAGGGCGCTCCCGATCTCGACGAAGAGGGAGTTGGCCCCTCCGGGAGCCGCGGGCTGAAATGAGAAGCGGCGCATGGCGTCCGTGGAATGAACCAGCGCCCGCACGCCGCGGCCGATGGTGCGGGCGCCGAGCAGGCCCACCGCCATGATCGCGACCACCACGATGCTCAGCAGCACCAGCAGCCGATCGCGCGTCTTCGAAAGCTCACCGACGTAGGCACTCTCGGGCACCACGATCCCCACCAGCCACTGCTGGGCCCGCCCCTCCGCCACCGGGACCAGCGTGAGCAAGAACGGCCGGCCTCCCACGTTCATCCGCTGACCGCCGCGATCGCCCTGGCGCGCCGCGGACAGGGCCGCCGCGACGGGGCCCGGCACCACGCGCGGCGCGACGCGCAGATCGCCGTCCGGGTCCGGTTGTCCCTCGGGGCCGACCTCGACGTAGGGATCGTCGGGCGACAGGCGCGTGATCAAGCGCCCCAGCGAGTCGCAGATGAAGAGCTGATGCGGATCTCCACCCGGGGCAGCGGCTCCGATGCGATCCAGCGCGTCACTGACGATGCCGGCCCGCAACACCCCCACGAACCGGGTCGACGCGCCGACGGTCGTGAAGATGGCCTTCTGGACGGTCATGGTCTTGCGCCGCAACCCGCGGGCCATTGTCGCGTCGAGCTCGCTGTAGGCCAGGTCGCTCCACAGCGCCCGACCGCGCACATCGCGGTTGGCCGCCGCGCGGAACGTGTCGTGCAACGTCGGGTCGGTCTGGCTGCCAGGCGCGACGTTCCCGATCGAGCGGCGACCGAGTCCCCCCGCCCGCTCGCGGAACACCGAGAGCTGCCTCCGCCCGGTCGGGGCCAGGATCGCCTCCCCCTCGGGGTCGTAGCTCTCGAGCGTGGCGCTCGTGAGCGTGAGATCGGTCAGGGTGCGCAGCGCGATGAGCTCACCGGTCAGCGCCCGCCGGACCGATTCGGCATCGGCCGCGTCGACGATCCGAGCCGCCAGGGCCTGCTCGAAGTCCTCCATGGCGTGCTCCGCCACGCCCAGGTCCGCCTCTACGGCCGACGCCACCGCGGAGGCGCGCGAGGCCCGGGCCGTCTCGGCCGTGCTGATCACCGAGCGGCCAGCCGCCCGCACCGCCAGCAGCAACACTCCCCCGGCCAACAGCGCCAGCCCCCCCACCACCAACCCAAAGAACCGGGGCAGCGTCAACCTCCCATTCGACATCACCCGCGCCCCCTCAGACTAACCGGCCACGCCCGTGGCCCCTCCGCACTCGCGCGGTCAGATCTGCACCTCGCCCCGCTTGCGGGGAGAAGTCGGCGTCGAAGGCGCCGGGAGAGGGGAACGGCGCAGCAACCAGCGGGGAAGACCTCTCGACGCTGAGGACGTGCATTGGGCGCTGCGATTGGCCACATGCGATTCGGACCACCTCCCAAGAGCGCAGCGCCCCTCTCCCGGCGGCTACGCCGCCGACCTCTCCCCGCAAGCGGGGCGAGGTGAATCAGAAACGGCCGGAGCCACGTGATCGATTGTCTTCACTCGAGGGAGCTCATCGGGGTCAGGGAGAGGACAGTCGACGCCCAGGGCGCCGGCAAGGTGTCTGACCATTTACCTAGCCGCCGGTCTCGAAGCCGGGGTAGAGGGTCATGCCACCATCCACGTAGATGGTGGCTCCCGTGATGTAGTCGGAATCATCCGACGCCAGCCATACGGCAGCCCGGCCCAGCTCGGCGGGCTCACCGATGCGCTTGTAGGGAATCAGCGTCATGAGCTCATTGTAAGCAGCGGCGGTGTTCCAGGCGCTCTCGTTGATGGGGGTGCGTACGGCGCCCGGCGAGATGCTGTTGACGCGGATGCGGGCGGGCGCCACCTCCTGAGCGATGGACTTCATCATCATCATGACGCCGCCCTTGGACGCGGCGTAGTTGACGTGCCCGGCCCAGGGGATGATGTCGTGCACCGAGCTGATACACAGGATCTTCCCCGCGGAGCAGGAGACACCGCTCCGGATGCCCTGGCGCTTGAAGGCCCGCACCGCCTCGCGCGAACAAAGGAACTGACCCTTGAGGTTGACGTTCATGACCAGATCCCACGCGGCCAGGGTCAGGTCCTCGAAGGCGGCGTCCTTCTGCAGGCCGGCGTTGTTGACCAGGATGTCGACCGCCCCGAAGTTGCTCACGGCCCGCGCGAACATCGACTGCACCTCGGCTTCGTTGCTCACGTCGGCCCGCACGGCGAAGGCCTTGGCCCCGCAGCGCCGGATCTCGTCGACCACCTTGGCGGCCTCCTCCTCCCGCGAGACGTAGTTCACGACCACGTCCGCCCCCGCGTGCCCGAGCGCGATGGCCACCGCCCGGCCGATCCCGGAGTTGGCGCCCGTGACGATGGCCTTCTGTCCGTTCAGGCTTTTCACGATGGAACAGGCCGGCTCGACGGCCGCGGGCATCCCTTGCTCTGCGAAGTAGTCCTTGGTCGGTTTCATGGTCATTTCCTTTCCTCCACTCAACTACGCCCGTCGGCACCGCTGGTTACGAAATGCCGATCGCGTGTCCCCGAAGAATTCGTCGTCGTCGACGTCGACGATGACGTCGAAGACGAGGACGTCTGCAAGATCACCCGCTCGAGGCGCAGCAACTCGCCCAGCGACCAGGCCTGGAAGGGAGCGCCGCCGGGCAGATGCGGCGCCAAGGCGTCGGCCACCTCCGAGACATGCCCGAGGCCGGCTTCGCCCAGATGCCGGCGCAGCGGAAACAGGAACCGCTCGCGCGCGGCGCGTTTGCCCTCCGGTCCGTCGCCGTGGACGCGCAGGTAGGCCTCCACGAAGGGGCCCATCAGCCACGGCCACACGGTTCCCTGATGATAGGAGCCGTCGCGCTCCGCGACACCCCCCCGATAATGCGGGGCGAAGCCGGGCTCCTCGGGCGCGGCCGAGGCCGCCGTTCCCCAGGTGGCCGCCGTGGCCAGCCCGTTGAGCCACAGCGCCTGGACCTCGACGGGCTTGCCGATGCGCGGGGTGATCTCTCGATCGCCCACCCGGGCATCCATCCAGGTCAGTTGCTGCCCACGCACCCCGGGCGGCCAGCAATCCGTCTTCGGTGGCACGAATCCCGTAACGGGTGCCGCGGGCATATCCCGCCAGGATGGCCTCGCAGGCATCGACCAGTCGCCTGCGTCGGGTTCCATCCAGGTTGCCACCCGCGGCTTGCATCGCCTCACCCGCCGCCACCACGTACCACAGCGACCCATCGACGGTGTTGTATTCCGGGTGACCGCTCGCGTCCGGAAAATAGTTGGGCAGCATGCCCTCCGAGACCAGCCCCGCCCAGGCGGAGAGAACCTCGAGGGCCTCGGCCACCCGGCCGGTGGCCAGGCACAACCCGCGCACCGAGATGAAAGTATCGCGCCCCCAGTCTCCGAACCAGGGATAGCCGGCGATGATCGTGCGACCGCCGCGACGGGTGACCAGATACTGATCGGCGGCCTGAGTCGAGGCCCCGGCTTCGTTCCTCGCCGTACGCAAAATGACGATACCATAAAGGTTGATGCCGGTACACCCCGCTCGACGAGACCGCGATGGTGGAGCTCCCCGGATAGGGGCGATAGCGGAGGAACGCCCCGGCCGGGGTGACGCCGATCTCGGGATCGAATGAAAACTGGGGATTTTCGTGCATCAGGGCGTGAAAATCCCGCCCGGCCAGGGAAGGTGCGAGAAGCTCTCTATGTACCGCTCCCCCTCGCCGCCGACCACGTCGGGGGCGTAGCCCTGTGTCGAGAGCCCCCACTGCCCCCCCCGGCGTCTCGACCAGCACGTCGGCGCCGTTCACGAGGACCATCCTGCCGGTCGGCGGCGTGGTGGCGGCGATCAGCCAACCGTGATAGCGCCGGGTGCGGAGGCCAGCCGCGGTCCCGGAGGCGAAGCCGCCCAAACCATCGGTCTCCAACCATTCGTTCTTCATGACGTTCCTACGCCACCTTGCTGCTCAGGTTACACGCCTCGCGGACCGGAATTTCGGCGTAACCAAACCACCTTGCCGTCGTAATCGAAGCCACGGAGGAATTGAACATGTTGACCAATCTCGTGAAAAATGGAATCGCTCGGGCCCAGGCGCTGGGGGACAAGATCTCTTTTGTGGGGCCCACGCTCGCCCGACTGACGGTGGGGGTGGTGTTCATCGGGACCGGCTGGGGGAAGCTGCACAGCCTGCCCGACGTGACCGAGTTCTTCGCCAGCCTGCACATCCCGGCTCCCGGGCTGCAGGCCCGGCTGGCCGCAGGCACCGAGCTCTTCGGCGGCATCCTCGTACTGGTGGGCCTGCTGACGCGGTTCGCGTCGCTGCCCCTGGCGCTCACCATGGTGGTGGCCATCCTGACCGCCAAGCGCCCGGAGCTCACGGGGCTGTCGGCCTTGCTGGGGTTCGAGGAGTGGAGCTACCTCGTGTTCTTCATCTGGCTGGCGCTGGTGGGACCAGGGCCGCTGTCGGTGGACGCCCTGCTGGCACGCCTTCGCGGCCGGCAGCAGACCCCCGCGGCGCTGCCCAAACCACTGCTCCGGCCTCAGTCGTAGGCGCAGGTCCAGCGTTGCTGGACCTGCCACCCCATCGAGCATCGCAGTGGATCTGGTGGACGCGCCCGGCGCCACCATCTTGCCCCGGGCCACCTGGGCCGGCTTTGCCGGGTTGTGGTGGCACTGCGTGTCATTCGGCTTGAAGTCAGCATTCCCCTCTTGGTCTTCTCGGCCCTGGTGCCGTCCCGGGTGGCGGTGATCAACGTGGGACGCCTGGGCGCGGCGGGACCCTGCCGGTCGGTCCTTCGTAATCTCCCCCCCCCGACGCACCAGGGGTGTAGGCTCGGAAAAGCGCGAGCACGAGCATGAGCGGTATCCACTCCCACGACCATTCGTCTCACCAGCCTCACCCAAAGCATTCCGCGCCCGGGGCCCGGAGGTCGACACAGGCATCTGCTCCGGCGTCGCGCCGCCGTTTGGTCCTGGCCCTGATCCTGACGTCCAGCTTCCTGGTGGTGGAAGTGGTCGCTGGCATTCTGTTCGGAAGCCTGGCGCTGCTTTCGGATGCCGGGCACATGCTCACCGACGCAGGGGCGCTGGGCCTGGCCATCTGGGCCCAGACCCTCGGGACCCGGCCCCGCTCCGACCGAAAGACCTTCGGGTACCGACGCGCGGAGATCCTGGCGGCAGCTGCCAATGGGGTGGTGCTGGGTGTTACCGCCATTGCAGTGATGGTCGAGGCCGCCCGTCGGCTCGCATCCCCGTCCCATGTGCAGGGCGCCCCGATGCTGCTGGTCGCGTCGCTGGGACTGGTCATCAACCTCGGGGCCGCGTGGCTCTTGTCGCGGCAGGCTGGGCAAGGACACGGACACGGACACGATCTGAATCTTCGGGCCGCAACCGTCCACGTGATCGCGGATGCCGCGGGGTCAGCCGCCGCCATCCTGGCCGCGACATTGATACTGGTATTCGGATGGAGCGTCGCGGATCCGATCACCTCCATCTTGATCTCGATCCTGATCCTCGTCGGAGCCTGGCGTCTCCTGCGCGACGCGACCCACGTCCTGATGGAGGGAGCCCCGGTGGGCATGGACGTGGCTGCGCTCGAGCGCTTGGCCCGAGAAACACCGGGCGTACGTGAGGTCCATGACCTTCACGTCTGGTCCCTGGTCGGCGACGCCCCCGTCATCACGGCGCACGTGCTCCTCGAGCGCGGTGCCCATGGTGTCGAGGTTGCTCGCGATGTGGGCCGCCGCATAGAGGACAAAGTCGGCCGTTCCCATGTGACGGTGCAACCCGAGGCCGCGTCTCCCGATGAGCAACTGGTGCGGCTTCGCCGGTGGGGCGAAACCCGAGAGCCCTGAGGCTGACGCACGGACATTTGCAGATTCCTCGACGTTTTTGTCATATTTTTTGAGGGTGCCAAGAAGTTCCCACTTATCTCAAAGACGAGTATTGTTTTCGTGGCGAATTTCGTAATATTACGCCGACCAACGAGCTTACGTCCTGCTACTGGGTATAGCGCGCGGCCTTGGCGCACCTCGAGGGGAAAAAGATGAACGTTGAAGATGAGTCCCGGATTCGCGAGCAAAGTCGCAGCCTACTGAGCGCGGGAGACCTGTTCGCGTCCGACCAGGAGGCAGCTCAGGAATCCGGCGCGCCCCAAAGCGCGCTCGCCTGGCTCCGCCTGGCTGTGGCGCTGGCGTGTGTCGGGCTGGCGGTCTTCCTGACCGCCCACCGTTTCCTCGACCATGTGATTCATCATGTGTGGAACCAGTCACGCAACAGTCCCTCGGCGCTGATAGTTCCCGTCTTGGTCGTCGAGTTCATGTGGATCATCGCGCACGTCCACACGGGCGGACCAGTCGCGCGCCTGAAAATCGGACTCGGCGCGGCCGTTTTTTGCGTGGCGCTCTTTTCGCCCAATCCGCATTTCGTGGGCGGCTCAAGCTCGGCGCGGTCGCTGGACACGCGCCAGCTGGTCGCCCTGGTGCTTTCAGCCTGGGTCTTCATCGACGGTTGGCGCGACCGGCGAAGTAACTTGCGTCACGACCAGTCTCACGATCTGGCAAGCCAGCGCCCTTAGGCATTTGAAGGCTCGCCTTCAGAGAGGCCCGAGGCCCGAGGCCTCTTTACCGACCGCAGTGCCCTGAGAGACCGGGTGAATGAATAGGTCTTTCCCGTCCCGAAGATCTGCCGGGGACGATCCAGACCAGGCGTCTTTTTCTGGGCGCGTCCGGCCAATCGAGCATAGGCTGCATTCGGCGCATAACCTATTCTCATACTTTTGCTGGAGTCGGAACCATGCTGACAAGAAGCAACGAAACGGCCAGGAGCTGGGCGTATGTTCTGATGGCGGGGTTTACGATTGCAGGTGTGGGGAGCTGCGACAGCAGCAACGCCACCCCCGGCGCGGATGCAGGACTGGTTGACGATGGCGCCGTCCAGCGCCCGGTCCAGAAGCTGACCATCCTCCACACCAACGACATCCACTCGCATTTCATGGGCGAGGGGCCAGAGGCGGACTACTCCCCCCAAACCCTGCAGGACGACACGACGGTGGGGGGCCTTGCCCGGCTCGCGTCCGCGATAAAGACCGCGCGAGCGGCCGCCGCCACCGATGGGAAGCCGGTCCTGCTGCTGGATGCCGGTGACTTCATGATGGGCACTCTGTTCGAGACCCTGGCGCTGACCGACGCGCCCGAGCTTGGGTTCATGGCAGGGATGGGCTACGACGCGACCACCATCGGCAATCACGAGCTCGACTGGACGCCGAAGGCTCTGGCGGGAATTCTTCAGACCGCCGCCACGGCGGGGGCCATCGTCCCCGTGCTGTCGAGCAACCTGACCTTCAGCCCCACCGACCCGGGGGACGACGACTTGGAGGCAGTCGCCACCGCCGGGATCATCAGGACCAAGCTCATCAAGACGGTGGGCCAGCTCAAGGTCGGATTCTTCGGGCTCATCGGCCAGGACGCGTATACCGTGACGCCCCAGGCGGCGCCGCTGATCTTCGAGCCGATCGTCACGGCGGCGACCCGCATGGTCAATGAGCTGCGACAGCAGGACAAGGTCGATCTCGTGATCGCCCTGTCCCATTCGGGGATCGACAGCACGGGAGCTGGGGAGGACAACGTCTTGGCCACCATGGTCCCTGGCATAGACGTGATCATCAGCGGCCACACCCACGACAAGCTCATGCAGCCCTTCAAGGTGGGCAACACGCTGATCGTCACCGCCGGGGCCTATGGGCAATACCTGGGGAACCTGCAGCTCTCGGTGACGCCGGCGATCACGCCAGGAGATCCGGCCAACATCGTCATGGACGACTATACCCTGCAGAACATCGACGACACGATTCAGGGAGACGCTGAAACCCAGCAGCAGGTCGACGACTGGATAGCCAACGTGGACACGCTGCTCGCACCGTCGCAGCTCAGCTACAAAGGGGTGGTGGCCAGGACCGATTCCGATCTGGCCCTGCCGACCTACGCCGAGGCGCCGATCGGCAATCTGGTCACGGACGCCTACCTCAAGATCGGCGCCATGCTGCAGCCCACCGATCCACCGGTGATCGCCGTGGAGGCCAACGGGCAATTGCGCGCGCCTCTCCTCAAGGGTTCGACCGGCAACATCTGGTTCGCGGATCTCTTTCGCGTGACCCCGCTCGGAATTGGCCCTGACCAGCACCCTGGCTTTCCTCTCGTCACCTTTTACCTGAGCGCCCAGGACATTCGGTCTGGCCTGGAGCTGGACGCGGCGGGCCCCCTCCTGGTGGCCGATCAGTACTTCCTCCAGGTAGCTGGATTGAAGGTCCAGTACGACATCACCCTGCCCCGCTTCGGGCGGGTCACGAGCTTGAGCCTGGTGAACGACAGCGGGGAGACCTCCCTCGACGTCACCGATACGACCCATTGTTACAAGGTGATCGCAACCAACTACGTCGCCGGCTTGCTGGGCGTGGTGAAGACCTTCACGCAAGGGTTGCTCTCGGTGGTCGCCAAGGACAAGACCTGTCTGGCCTCGGTCGATCCCACCCAGAATTTCGTGGACGCCAATCCATCGACCCCGGCCGTCGACGAGCTCAAGAACTGGCAAGCCGTGCTCAGCTACGTATCTAAGTCCGAGAAGGACACCTCCGGGCTACCGGTGGTATCGGCAGCCTACGGGGCTGTCCAGGGCCGGATCACCAGCAAGTGAGCGCCAAAATCGGCAAGAAGACTGGCAAGAAGACCGGCAAGACCGGCAGGACCGTCGGCGCCGCAACCGTTGCCGCCTGGCTGGTGGCGACGGGTCCTGGACCGTCCTGCACTCCGGACATCGCCCAGGATCCGGTGCCGGTATCGATGGAGCTCGATCTGCAGGCTTCGCCGCCCCGCGCGCCTCAACCCACGAGCTTGCTCATCAACCCGATGACGGGGAAGATCGATTTCAGCATCACCGGCCTCGTCATTCCCGCCAACCCCGGCGATTGCGCCATGTTGACCACCGGCCCCAGCGCCGCCCTGCCCATTTCCCAGGCGGAGTGCGAGCTCGATGTGTATCTGCAGACCCTCGATGGCTTTCCCACCGTGACCCCCGCGCAGGCGCCGGCCACCGCCGATCTGGATCCGGATACGCTCACCGTGGGAGCCAACGTCGTGGTGGTGGCCACGAAGGGTCAGTCCGTCGTCTCGGCGATCACGACGCGCGCCACCTCCGATCACAACCTGTCCGTCCGCCCTCAGCGAAGCTGGACCCTGGGGGAGCTCTACTGGGTGGGGGTGCGCGGATACGACAACGGCGTGCGCGCCAGTGACGGCCGCGAGGTGGTGGGCTCGCCCACGCAAGCGCTGTTGAAGCAGGAGACGTCTCTGACCTGCGGCGCCGACGCCCCGGCCAGCCTGGATCCCAGCTGTCCGGCCTTCGCGCTCTTGCGCCAGAGCTCCTCGACCGACGCGGCCGCCGCCGATTCGCTCTTTGCGCTGGAGGCGATCCGCCTCGCATATGTCCCGGGTTGGCAGGTGATGTCCCAGATCGGCGGCCTTCCCAGGGCCGAGTCGGCCGTCCTGTGGAGCTTTCCCATCCACACCTCGTCGGTGGCGGAGCTGGATCCGACGGTGGGCCTGGTGCCCCGGGTGACGGCCATCGACGAAATTCACATCGCCGTGCAAGGTCCGGTCGATTCCGCCACCGTATCTCCATTCGTCGTGGCGCAGCAATTCGGCTCGATCTTGATCATGGATCTGTCGGCGGCTCAGGCCGGAGATCTGCGGGCGGGTTTTCCCATCGTGGATGCCCGCTTCGAACCCAGCGACGCCGGTGGTTTCGATGGAGGCGAGATCGTGATCAAGGGGCATGACCCCTTCGTCGCCGGGCACCAATATGGCTTGTTCTTCTCGGACGAGCTCCACGATCCCAGCGGCGGCCCGCTGGTGCCCTCCCCGATCTCCGTGCTGCTCAGGCTCAGGGGGAGCCTGACGGATGAGACCGGGCACAGCACCATCTCGACGGTCTCGGATGCCGACGCGGCCTTGCTGGAAGCGGGGCGGTTGCAGCTGGCGACGCTGTTCGACGATCCCTCATTCGCCGCCCTCACGGGGGTCACGCGCGAGAGCCTGGTCTACTGCTACGCGTTTCCGCTCCAGGTGGCGCCGTGAGGAAGGCCCGGATCCGGTTGATGTCGCGGTTGATGACGTGGTTGTGGTTGCTGCTGCCGCCGCTCACGCTGGTGGCGATCTCCGACGTGCCTGCCCAGGCCTCCGGTTTTCTCATCTACGATCTATCGGGTCAGGCCCTCGGCCGCGCCTCCGCGGTCAGCGCCAGCGTGGATGAGCCGGCGGCGGTCTGGTTCAATCCCGCGGCGCTGGTCTACCAGCCGGGGGTCCGGGCCTCGGCTGGCGGCATCTTCGTCACGGCGCAATCACGCTTCTCCCCGGCCGGAGGCGGCCCCGAGACCACCACCGATCGAGGTAACTACGTCCTGCCCACGTTCTTTGCCAGCGCCCGCGTCGCCGAGCAGGTGGCGGTGGCCATGGGCGTCTACACGGCGTTCGGGATCGGTATCCAGTGGCCCGATGGGTGGTTGGGACGGGAATCCACCATCTCGGCGTCGCTCAAGACAGTGGCGTTCAATCCGACGGTCTCGGTCAAGCTGCATCCGCGATTCTCTGCGGCGGTGGGATTCGACGCCGTGCGAGCCGCCGTCGACTTCACCAACGGGTTGCCGGCCCTGGTGGGCGGATCCGTGCGCCTGGGTGGCGGGACCTGGGGCTATGGCGCCAACGCCGGGGTGCTCTTTCAGGTCGAGCCCGAGCTCCTTCACGTGGCCCTCACCTACCGCAGCCGGGTCAAGCTCTCGTTCGATGGGAAGGCTGACTTCAGGCCCGGAAACCCCGATTTCGCACCGACTCTCGCGGACCAGCCGGGCACCGCCAGCATCACCTTGCCCGATATCATCACGCTGGGCGTGATGTTCCGCCCGCGCGCGGATCTGACTCTGACGTTCGACACCAACCTGGTGCTGTGGAGCACCTACGATCGCATCGACATCAACTTCGTGAGTGCGCCCGATCGCGCGATCGTCCCCAATGGCCACGACGCTTTCACGCTTCGGGGAGGAGTCGAATGGGCGGTCAATCGCTGGCCCGGGTTACGCCTGCGCGCCGGCTTGATCTTCGACCAGGCGGCGGTGAGGCAAGCCGACCTCGGGCCCGGCCTGCCCGACGCCAACCGACTCGACGGCGCGATCGGAGTCGGGTATTCGATGGGCCACTTCAAGGCCGACCTGGGATACCTGCTGGTCTATTTCCTGCCTGCCGACGCGACCTCCGGTCGCGAGGGCCCCGAAGGCACGTACCACACCCTGGCGCATCTCGTCGGTCTGACCCTGGCCGTCTCCTGGCCGTAAGCGCGGCTTCGCCGTCGCAAGGGGCCTCGGCAAGACCCCAGTGAACCCTGCGAGACCCCACGGAGTTGCTTGACGCCGTGGCCGGTCCAGCAAAGCTGGACCTCCCCGGGCTTGGATTGACTTCGCGGTCGTCGGAGCGGACCTCCCTGCCGCGCAGGTCAGCGGTCGGCGGGCGTCAGGGCTCGGATCAGCTGGTCCAGAAATCCCAGCTGTCCCGTGAGCAGCTTGGTTCTGGCCGCCTCGACCGAGAACCAGGCCACGCGGTCCACCTCCGGGAACTGCCGAACGTGACCCGACCGGGGCGGCCACTCCAATGAAAAGGTGCTGGAGCGAAAGGCGGTGGTGTCGAAGTCCTGCTCCACGGCGAAGGCGTGAACCAGCTTGCCCCCGGGCTGCTTGAGGGGCGTCAATCTCAGGGGGGCAACCGGCGGGGTGACGGTTGCCCCGGTCTCTTCCCCAAGCTCGCGCTTGGCGGCCTCGAAGGCGTCCTCGATGACCGGATCGAACTCTCCCTTGGGAATCGACCAGGCGTGGTCATCCTTGCGCGCCCAGTAGGGTCCGCCCGGATGCGCGAGCAAGACCTCCAGCCCGTGCCCGCGGTCCCGAAACATCAGAATGCCAGCGCTATTCCGGAGCATGGAGCGAAGATCCGAACCGACGGGACGAATCGTACAATACCAGGACCGCCTCCCGCGGCGGGCGCCCGGCCTGGCGAGGAAGATGGCATATTTTGACCTCACCAGACGATCCCGTCAGGATGGCGGGATGCGCAGCACGACCATCGGATCACGAGGCACGTGGGCCTTCGGTGCCGGGGTGAGCGGTGTTGTCGTTGTCGTGGTGCTGGTCGTGGTGTTGGCCGTACTGTTCGTGGGCTGGCCCCGGATCGCCGCCAGCGCCGACCGACCAGCCCCGAGCTGCCAGCAGTGGGAGGTCGCGCTGGCGTCGCCGACCCACCTCACCATCGACGCGAGATCCTTGCCGGAAGCGGGCAAGCCGGTGACGGAGACGTCCCCCCCGGGGTGGGAGCCGTTCGCGTTCACACCGACCGGCCAGCTCGTCTATCGGCGCTGCGCCAGGTAGACGGCCGGCCGGGTCTCGGCGACGCGCCCGGGCCCGGGCCCCACGGAATTGCGATGATCCCTTTGCCAGCCGTGGTTGCGCGCATACAGAATCACCACCAGGGAGACGAGTGCGATGGCCCGCAAGACCCGGGTCGTCCAGGCCCGCCGCCGCAAGATCCGGTAGTACGCGGCTGCGTCCGCGACGGGGAGCTTGGACAGGATGATCTCCTGTTGCCGCAGCCTGACCGCGTCGGTGGCGCGGGTTCCCACCGAGACGATCAAGAGGGCGATGATGATCGTGCCAATCAATTTTTCTCCTGTCTTCTCCTGTCGGGCGGTGCGGCTCCTCGCCACGAGAAGGTGTCCCGCCTCAGCCGAGGGCCAACTCCCGGACCGTGGCCGCCACGGCCCCAGCCGCCAGCAGGATCGCCACCAGCCACATGAGCCGCTCGTCCCGGTTGCGCTTGGCCTCGTAGAGATCCCGGGCCCTGTCGCCTGGCAGTCGCTGGATGATCTGAAGGCGGCGGCCTTCCTGCAGGTAACCGGCCATGGCCACGATCCCGGAGATCGCCACCACGATCAAACGAACCAGTTGCACCCGGTCATGATAGCAGCTCGCCCCGTCGTGGCGATTTCGCCCTTGGCGCCGCGCCCACGCCGCGTTAGGAACGCCTGGATGTGTCCCACCTGCAGGCGGAAATTGCCGGTCGCAGAAGGTCGTGGCCCCTACGCCCCGTTCTGTTCAGAGCGCTGCCGTCTGGTCGATCTGGGCGCCTGGCTGGACGGCGCGCACCGGATCAGCGCCCCCCTCTCGGACGAGGATCTCGATCAGGGTCTGCCCGAGGACGGCGACGAGACTGGTTCCCGCTCCAACTGAGGGCGGGCCATCGAGCGAGCGTCGAAGGCGCCGCAGGAGCCGCGCCCGGTCCTCAGTAAGGGTCGAGGCCTTCGACGATCAAGCGCTCGGCCTCGGCCGCGGGGACCGGGCGCGAGAAGAGGAAACCCTGGGCGCTGGTGCAGTGAAGGTCTTGCAGCGCGTCGGCCTGCGCCCGCGTCTCGACGCCCTCGGCCGTGACTTCCATGCCCAGGTTCTGCGCCAGCGAGACGATGGCTCTGACGATCTCGGCCTGATTGGGAGCACCCTCCATCCGGCTCACGAAGGACTTGTCCACCTTGAGCGTGTGGACGGGGAAGTTGTGCAGGTACGACAGCGACGAGTACCCCGTTCCGAAGTCGTCGACGTGCAGGCGAACCGCCATGTCATGCAGCCGCCGGATCTCGGGCGCCCCGGTCTTGAGATTTTGCATGAGGGCGCTCTCGGTGATCTCGAGGATCAAGGTCTCGGCGGATAGTCCCGTCTCCAGCAGGACCCGCCGGACCTGTTCCGCCACGTCTCCCTGGGCCAACTGGCGGGTGGAGACATTGACGCTGATGAACAAGGGCGGGTTGCGCTCGTGCTTCAGTTGCCAGTCCTTCATCTGCCGGCAGGCCTGCCAGAGCATGAAGGAGCCGATGGAGCCGATGAGCCCGGTCTCCTCCGCGAGGGGTATGAAGACGTCCGGCATGACCATCCCCCGCGTGGGGTGCTTCCACCGCGCCAGCGCCTCGAAGCCCCGCAGCGTCCGCGTCTCGAGGTCGATGATGGGCTGGTAATAGGGCACGAGCTCGTGCCGCTCGATGGCCCGGCGCAGATCGGTCTCGAGGCGCAGCAACGACACGGCCCGCTGGTGCATTTCGGCGTCGAAGACCTGGTGTCGCGACCGACCGCTGGCCTTGGCCCGGTACATGGCCGTATCCGCGTCGCGCAGCATCTCCTCGGGGCGCTGATAGTGGGAGCTGGACAGGGCGATCCCCAGGCTGGCCGACGAGAAGACCTCCTGGCCCTGAACCACGAATGGTATCGCCAGCGCGTCCCCAATTCGGTCGGCGATGGCGGTGGCGTCGGACGCGCAGCCGATCTCCTCCAGCAGGATGGTGAACTCGTCGCCTCCCAGTCGGGCCAAGGTATCACTCGGACGCAGGCATCTCTCGAGTCTTCGCGCCACCTCGACGAGCAGCTCGTCGCCCGCCTGGTGGCCGAGGCCGTCGTTGATCCCCTTGAATCGGTCGATGTCGAGATAGAGCACCGCGAACAGCCGATCCAGCTCGATGCGGCGGGAGCGGTGAAAGAGGTGCTGCAAGCGGTTCATGAAGAGGGCCCGATTCGGTAACTCTGTCAGCACATCGAAGAATGCCTGCCGCTCCAGCTGATCCTCGAACTCCTTGCGATCCGTGATGTCGCGCGAGATCCCGAACGAGCCCACGAGGTTTCCCTTGATGTCGCGAAGGGGCAACTTGGTGGTCGAGACCCAGCGGACGCTCCCGTCTGGCCTGGTCTCCTTTTCCTCCACGTTCACGAGGGGGAGGCCCGTGCGAATGATCTCCTGTTCGTCACGAAAAGCCTGGGCGGCGTGCTCGTCGGTGAAGTAGTCGAAGTCCGTGCGCCCGATCGCCAGGGCAGGATCGTTGACGCCGAATCGCACCGCGGCATACCGGTTTATGCGGGTGAAGCGACTCTCGCGATCCTTGAAGTAGATGCTGTCGGGACTGTTGTCCATCAGCGTCTCCAGGAGAAACAGCTCCTCCTTGAGGCGTGCGATCTCCTCCTTCTGGAAGGATGCCTCGTCCACGATCGGCAAGTTGCTGGGAGCCAGACTATGCGCCATTCGATCCTCGAGAGGTGCTTGCCAGATCTCGCCGCGTTCGGCCATGAAGCGCCTCTACCCACATATCTTCGGTCGCTCGGGCAAGGCCTGAAGCGATCGGTCAAATTTATTTCGAGGGGCGACTCGGTTGTCCTCGTCCCTTACGGCGTCTGCGGTCGACGGTTCGGAGGCGCCTCGGAACGTTGTAATGTGCTTCGGCCAAGATGAGAATGCTCGCGACCAAGTCCTCCGCCTCCGGCTCCGCCCCCGCCCCTGCCCTCGCCCTTCTGGCCCTGCCGGTCATCCTGATCGCGGTGACCGTCCTGGCTCCCCTCGGAGGGAGCCGCGCGATCGCCACCCCGGAGCCCAGGCCCGTGACCCCGGCCTCATCGCCGGCTTATCGCGACCCCGGGTTGCCGATTCCAGCCCGGGTCGCAGATCTGATGAGTCGCATGACCCGCGCCGAGAAGGTCGCCCAGCTCCAGTCCGTCAACTGGGATCACACGCGGCTCGACGACGATAGGACCTGGATGTTCTCGCCCGAGGCCGCCGCCAGGTTGATCCCGAACGGCATCGGCGAGATTACCCGACCGGGCAATCACCGCGATGCTCGGGGCGCGCTCGTCTTCGCGAACGCCGTCCAACAATTCCTGCTCGAGAAGACCCGGCTCGGAATACCGGCGGTCCTGCACGAAGAGGCCCTGCACGGGTTCGTGGGACCGGGCGGCACCAGCTTTCCGCAGGCCATAGCGCTGGCGGCGACCTTCGACCCGGACCTGGTCGAGCAAGTCGCCGCGGTCACGGCCCGGCAATCGCGCGAACGAGGGGTCCAGCATGTCCTGGCCCCCGTCGTGGACGTGGCGCGAGATCCCCGCTGGGGGCGCATCGAAGAGACCTACGGTGAGGACACGTATCTGGTGTCCCGGATGGGGGTGGCCGCGATCCGAGGTTTTCAGGGACGGCGCTCGTATGAGGGAAGGATCGATGCCGCGCACGTGATGGCGACGGCCAAACATTTCGCCGCGCACGGAACGCCCGAGTCGGGACGCAACACGGCTCCGGGGAATTTCTCGCCCCGGGTGGTGCGCGAGGTCTTCTTGCCTCCCTTCGAGGCGGCCGTGCGGGAGGCCAGCGTGGAGAGCGTGATGGCGAGCTACAACGAGCTCGACGGGATCCCGTCGCACGTGAATGAGTGGTTGCTGCGCGAGGTCCTCCGAGGGGAATGGAAGTTCCCGGGTCTGGTGGTCTCGGATTACTTCGGCGTGGCCGAGCTGGAGCGCAAGCACCATGTGGTGGCGGACCTGCAGACGGCGGGACGCCGAGCTCTCGGCGCCGGGGTCGATCTCGAGCTGCCCGAGCCCGAAGGCTACCGTCAGCTCGTCGAGGATCTGGGCACCGGGCAGGTGAAGCCCGCTCAGATCGACGAGGCGGTGGCGCGGGTGCTGCGCGCCAAGTTCCTGCTTGGGCTCTTCGAGCATCCCTATGTCGAGTGGGATGGGGCGACCGCGCCGACCGAGCGGCCCGCCGATCGGGCCCTGGCGTTGCAAGCCGCTCGCGAGGCGATCATCTTGCTGAAGAACGAAGGGGGGCTGTTGCCGCTCGATCCAGCGCGCGTGAAGTCCATCGCGGTGGTGGGACCCAACGCCGCCGTCTGCCGCCTGGGAGGCTACAGCGGCGTGCCCGAGCGCAAGGTCAGCGTGCTCGACGGCATCAAGGCCAAGCTGGGGACGCGCGTCAAGGTCTTGTCGTCGCCCGGCTGCGGTCTGACGGTCGGCAACCGGGGCTGGACCGATGACAAGGTGGAGCTATCGAGCCCGGCCGATGACGCTCGGCTGGTGACCGAGGCGGCGAAGCTGGCGGCCTCTGCCGACGTCACGCTGCTGGTGCTGGGACAAAACGAGCAGCTCTCGCGTGAGGGCTGGGCCGACAACCACCAGGGAGATCGCATGAGCCTCGATCTGGTCGGCAAGCAGCTGGACCTGGCGCGCGCGGTGCTGGCCCAGAGGCGTCCCACCATCTTGCTGCTGATCCACGGCAGCCCGCTGACCATCCCCGAGCTGGCCGCCACGGTCCCCTCGATCCTCGACGGGTACTATCTCGGCGAGGAGACCGGAACCGCGGTCGCCGAGGTCCTGTTCGGCGAGGTGAGCCCGGCGGGCCGCTTGCCGGTGACCGTTCCGCGCACGGTCGGCACGGTTCCCATGTACTACAACCACAAGCCTTCCGCCCGACGCCTCTACCTGTTCGAGGAGCCGGGCCCCCTGTGGCCGTTCGGCTTCGGGCTGTCGTACACGACCTTCCGCTACGATGGGCTGGCGGTATCGCCGGAGCGAATCACACCCGATGGTCACGCCACGGTGGCGGTGAAGGTGACCAACTCTGGCAAGCGCGCGAGCGACGAGGTGGTCCAGCTTTACATCCACGATCTGGTCAGCTCGGTGACCCGCCCCATACAAGAGCTGAAGGGCTTCCGTCGGATCAACCTGCGTCCCGGTGAGTCGAAGCGGGTCGAGATGGTGATCGGACCCGAGGATCTGGCCTTCTACGACGCCAGCATGAAGCGCGTGGTGGAACCGGGCCGCTTCGAGGTGATGGTGGGCGGCAGCTCCGCCAGCCTGCAACACGTCAACCTCGACGTCACCC
>Ga0066788_10000061_pt1 | contig 18146 bp, 14 predicted proteins | sample OrgsoiDNA2013048_FD_70943 | JGI IMG/M metagenome (GOLD analysis project Ga0066788, IMG submission 70943) | Permafrost soil microbial communities from the Arctic, to analyse light accelerated degradation of dissolved organic matter (DOM) -... | ecosystem: Environmental > Terrestrial > Soil >... | reverse complement strand
GTCGGCTACCTGGATTTCCTGCGCCTGCTAACCGACGCCCAGCTCACGCTCACGGATTCGGGCGGGGTTCAGGAAGAGGCCTGCACGCTGCGGGTCCCTTGCGTGACCTTGCGAGCCAACACGGAGCGACCCGAGACCGTGGAGGTCGGGGCCAACGTGCTCTGCGACTCCACTGTCCCCGGCGTGCTGGAGGCCGCCGTCGAGACCATGCTGGCGCGCCCGCGTACGTGGTCCAATCCCTTTGGCGACGGCCACGCGGGCGAGCGGGTCGCCGATCTCTTGCTGGATCCTGCCACGCGGCGGGTCCCCTCTGGCGCGCCATGAGCCCCCCGCGTTCATGAAGCTGCGCGCGCTGGTCCTGGCAGAATCCTGTAACCCCGACTGGTTCAGCGTGCCGCTCGTGGGCTGGTTCCACTGCCAGGCGCTGCACCGGCTGACCGCCTCGCTCGACGCCCACATCGTGACCCAGGTTCGCAACACCGATGCGTTCGTCCGGCAGGGATGGCGCCCGGGCGTGGATTTCACTGCCGTCGATACGGAGCTCATCGCGCGACCGATGTGGCGCCTCGACGAGGGCCTGCGCAAGGCCACCGGACTTGGTTGGACCGCCAGCACCGCGCTGGCGCCCATCTCCTACGCTTACTTCGAGTACCAGGTCTGGAAGGAATTCGGGCAGTCCATCAAGGCCAGACAGTGGGATGTGGTCCACCGCGTGACCTCTCTCAGCCCGACCACGCCCAGCGTGATCGCGGGCGCCTGCCGGCGCGCCGGGGTGCCCTTCGTGTGGGGGCCGATCAACGGCGGTGTCCCCTGGCCGAAGGGCTTCCACCAGCAGCTGCGCGCGGAGGGCGAGTATCTCTCTTACGTGCGGGGGGCCTACAAGCTGCTGCCTTTTTATCGCTCGAGCCGCCGCGCCGCCGCGGCGATCGTGATCGGCTCACGCGACACCTGGCAGCAGATGCCGGCCGCCTACCACGACCGTTGCGTGTACGTGCCCGAGAACGCCGTCGATCCCGCGCGCTTCTCGCGCCAGGTCGAGGGCCCCGTCCGCTCTCCACTGAGGGTGGCCTTCGTGGGCCGCCTGGTCCCCTACAAGGGCGCGGACATGTTGCTGGAGGCGGCCGCGCCCCTGGTCCGCGCCGGCCAGGTGGTGATCGACATCATCGGCGACGGCGAGCAGATGGGCCTGCTGCGACGGATCGTCGCCGACGAGAAACTGGCCGAGGGGGTCAATCTGCCGGGCTGGGTCGAGCACGTACACATGCAGGAGCGGCTGGTGCAGTCGGACGTCCTGGGATTCCCGAGCATTCGTGAGTTCGGGGGAGGGGTGGTGCTGGAAGCGATGGCGCTCGGCCTCGTCCCGGTGGTCGCGGACTACGGGGGTCCCGCCGAGCTCGTCACCGACAGCACCGGCTACCGCGTTCCCATGGGAACCCGCGCCGAATTGGTGTCGCGTTTTCGCCAGGTGCTGGGAAACCTGGCCGAAGATTCGACTGGACTGCGCGCGATGGGCCAACGCGCCCGCGAGCGGGCCTTCAAGTGGTTCACCTGGGACGCCAAGGCGCTGCAGATGCAGGAGATCTATCGCTGGGTGACCGGCCGGCGCGACAAACCAGACTTTGGGATGCCCTTTCCCGACTGACAACAGCCAAGAAAGAGGAAATGATCTTGGATCTCCCCTTCGCCCTGCCTTTTCCTGCCTCGCTCGCACTCCCGCTGCTTCCCTTCGCGGGCATCCTGAAGCGCGACCTGCTGGGCTTCGCGTTTCCGCAGGCGGCGCCGCGCCAGCACCTGGAGGCCGCCGTGGACTGGCTGGTGCGCGCGCACGACCGGGGCGAGGACGGAGGCGTCAGCTACGGGTACTCGTTGCGCGGCGGTTGGCGGCCTCCCTACCGCGAGACGTCGGGCTACATCGCCGAGACCTTCTTCGATCTGGCCCGCGACCTCGGCACCCCCGACTATCGCGAGCGCGCCATTCGCATCTGCCGCTGGCTGTGCCGGGTCCAGAATCCCGATGGCTCGATCTCGAACCCCGCCTTCGATCCCACGCGCGGGATCGTCTTCGACACCGGGCAGGTTCTGCATGGGCTGGTGCGGGGCTTCGAGGAGACCGGCGACGAGGAGATCCTGAAGGGGGCGGAGCGCGCCGGCGACTGGTTGACGGCGATCGCCGATCGCGATCGTCGCTGGACTCGCAACACGCACAACCGCATCCCGCACGTTTACAACACTCGCACCGCCTGGGCGCTGGCGCGTTTGCACAAGCTCAGGCCCACGGCGGACCGCGAGGCCGTCACGCGCGCCAACCTCGACTGGGCGCTGTCGCAAAAGCGGGGCGGGTACTACGACCAGAATGCCTTCGAGGTGGGGGTGCCGCCCTTCACTCACACCATCGCCTACGCGATCCGCGGCTTGCTGGAATCGGGTCTGGTGCTCGAGGACCAGCGCTACCGCGACGCCGCCGAGGACAGCGCCCGCGTGGTCATCGAAAGACTCCGGCCAAATGGCTTTCTGCCGGGTGAGATCGACGTGGATGGAACGGCCCGGGCGACCTATTGCTGCTTGACCGGCAACTGCCAGATGGCGATCATCTGGGCGCGCCTGCACCTCCTCGGCGGTGATCCGGTCTTCCGGCGCGCGGCGGTCGACGCTCTCCGGTACGTGATGAGCTGGCAGGACATCGCCACCCGCAATCAGGACGTGCGGGGCGCGATCAAGGGCTCACAGCCCGTCTGGGGCGCGTACTCTCGCTTCACCTTTCCCAACTGGCCCACGAAATTTTTCGTCGACGCGATGCTGCTGTCGGTGGAGTGGCTGACATGACGGGCACGCCGCCGCCGCTGCAGCTCCTCAACGGTCAATTTCACCCGCTGACCCTCGACGAGACGGTGGATCTCGTCGCCCGCCGCATCCGGGCGGGCGAGCGCGGATACCTGTGCACGGTCAACGTGGCCATCTTGATGATGATGCGCAAGGATCCCCGGCTGCAGCGCTTCGTCGAGCGCGCCGCCCTGGTGGTGGCCGACGGTCAGCCGCTGATCTGGAGCTCGAGGGTGCTGGCGCGACCGTTACCCGAACGGGTGGCCGGCGTCGAGCTCGTCGACCGGCTGTGTGAGCGGGCGGCCCGCGAGGGGTTCGGGGTCTATCTGCTCGGGGCCCACGCCACGGTCGTCGAGAAGCTGGCCGAACGCCTGAAACAGCGTTATCCGGGCCTCATCTTGAGCGGCGTGGCGGATGGATACTTCGGCGCGGATCAATCGGAGGCGCGCGCGCGCGCGGTCGCGGCGAGCGGCGCGCAGATCCTGGTCGTGGCGATGGGGGTTCCCCGCCAGGAACATTTCATCGAGGAATACTGGGAACGGCTGTCGGTGCCCTTCGCGATCGGGGTGGGGGGCTCGTTCGACGTCATGGCTGGCCTGCGGGCTCGGGCGCCGGAGGTCATCCAGCAGATCGGCCTCGAATGGCTCTTCCGGCTGGTCCAGGAGCCGCGCCGGCTGTGGAAAAGATATCTCGTAACGAACGTTGAGTTCTTGTACCTGATTTCGAGAGCGGTTATCATGCGGCGGGAAAATCGGCAGGGGTGAGGGGTGGGCGGGCTTGACGGCGCGGGGGCCTGACCCTAAGGCAGATGGGGCCGTTACGGTTGTAAGCGACCACCTGAAAATTTATTCGTGAATGTTGGACCTGAGGAAGCATTTTGGATAGCTTGTCGGAAAGCTTGTCCGGGGACTGGAAAATTGGGAGCGAAAAACCATGAAGAACTTTGACCTTGGAGTACCTGAGTCTCGCCGTTCGCGGCGAATTTCGTCGATTCTTGGAAGATCGGGCTACCGGTCGGGCCTAGCCGTTCCTTTGGCGCTGGTGCTGGGCTGCGCGCTCAACGCGTGCAGCGACGACAGCAGCCCCAAGGATGCGGCGGTGGACGCGCCGAAAGTAGATGCCGCGGCCGAGAAGACCGACGCGGTCGTCGACGCCGCGACCTCAGATGCCAAGGACGGAGGAGATGCGGCGGGAGGCATCATCGGCTCCACCGGCGGTGCGGGCGGAGCTGGCGGGGTCAAAGGTACTGGCGGCACAGCTGGTAACGGAACCGGAGGTGCTGGGGGCACGGCTGGCGCAGGCGGCGCAAGCACGGGCGGCGCAGGCGGCACGGCTGGGGCAGGCGGCACTGCAGGTTCGGCCGGCGGCAGCGCAGGCGCTGGAACCGGCGGACGCGGAACTGGCGGGGCCGGCGGCACAGGCACCGGTGGCGCATCGACGGGCGGCGCCAGCACAGGCGGCGCTTCCACGGGAGGTGCTAGCACGGGCGGCGCATCCACGGGTGGCGCTAGCACCGGAGGCGCTAGCACGGGCGGCGCATCCACGGGAGGCGCATCCACGGGAGGCGCATCCACGGGAGGCGCATCGACAGGCGGCGCTAGCACGGGTGGCGCATCCACAGGTGGCGCATCGACAGGCGGCGCGAGCACTGGGGGTGCTTCCACGGGAGGCGCCAGCACGGGTGGCTCATCCACAGGAGGCGCATCGACCGGCGGCGCCGGCACTGGCGGCGCGGGCACTGGGGGAGCGGCCGTGGCTACATTCCCGGCTTGCACCACCAACGCGGTATTCAGCGGGAGCGCGATCCTTCAGAACTTCGAAAGCTTCACAGGAACCTTCGATAGTTTTACTTCGCCTCAGGGCTTCACAGGCCAGTTCATTCCCGACGGGACCTCTTCTCTCGTGGCCGGAGCGAACAGCAGCCTGGTAGCGCTGCAGTCAGTCGCGATCACGACGGGAGCCAACCCGGCCCCGGCCGCCATCTATCTCACCCTGACCGCCGGTTGTCTGAATCTCACGGGTTCGAGCGGGATCACGTTCGCCGCGAAAGGTGTCGGTAACCTGGTGCTGAATTTCTCGGACGGCGTCGGTAATAGCTCGGCGACGATCCCACTGACCACGGCCTTCGCGACAAAGACGGTGACCTGGGCCTCGATGGGAGTCGCCCCACCTCATCTCTTCCCGACAAGCAATGCCATGAACGCGAACCAGCTGAACTTCGTCGTATCCGGCGGGATCGGCAGCCTGGCCATCGACGATGTGGCCTTCATCGTTCCCTAGCGTCCTTCCAGTAACTGACTGAAAGAGAGAAGGGCGGGACTCGAAAGGTCCCGCCCTTCTTGCGTCCGGGCCTCGGAGGCGGCACGCCGGGAATCCCGCCGTGACCGTTCAAGCCCAGGCGCGACCTGCCGAAAGATTTCCTGGGCGAGCCGTTTCTTTTCAGGACGGCGGAAACGGGTTTAACATCGAGGGGCCGGTTCTCGGACGCCTTGAAGATCGCATCGGGGGCCAGCGGACGTTCAACATGATGGACCTTGCAAATGGACCTTTCCCCATCCCAGCGTGAGCGTGTCGACGCGGTCCTGAGCTTCGCGCGCACGCGCCTGTCGCCCGGGGCGCGCCAGCGAGAGGCGGAGGGGGCGTTCGACCGCAAGCTCTGGGACGAGGCCTGCGAGTTCGGGCTGGCTGGCTTGCCCTTGCCCGAGGAGTGGGGCGGCAGTGGCCTCGACGCCGTCGAGACCATGTTGATCGTCGAGGCGCTCGGCAAGGGGTGCGAGGACGGGGGCCTGGTGTTCTCGCTCTGCGCGCACATGTTCGCCTCGGCCGTGCCGATCTGGCGCTCCCGCTCGAAGCCGCACCACGAGCGTTACCTTCGCGACATCGCCGCCGGCAAGCTGATCTGCGCCAACGGGACCACCGAGCCCGAGGTCGGCTCCGACATCTACGCCATGAAGGCCCGGGCCCGGCGCGTGGGCGACGAGTACGTGCTCGACGGGACCAAGTGCTTCATCACCAACGCGCCCATCGCGGATCTGTTCCTGATCTATGTGACGACCGCGCCCGAGCGCGGCTTCCTGGGCGTCACCGCCTTCCTGATCCCGCGTGACACCCCCGGCCTGCGCGTGGTGGCCGAGCACTCCAAGACGGGCTTGCGCACGTCCCCCTGGGGGACCATCTACCTGGAGGAGTGCAAGGTTCCGCTCGCCGCGCGGGTGGGGCCCGAGGGCTCGGGGGCGATGTTGTTCGGGGAGTCGATGATCTGGGAGCGCGGGTGCCTGTTCGCGTACTACGTGGGCGCCATGGAGCGATCGCTCGAGCGGTGCGTGGACCATGCGCGCTCGCGGGTCCAGTTCGGTCACAAGATCGGCTCGTTCCAGTCGGTGTCCAACCGCATCGTCGACATGAAGCTGCGGCTCGAGACCAGCCGCCTCTTGCTCTACCGCGCCGGGGAGCTGCACCGCGACGGTAAGCGCTGCGAGGAAGCTGTGGCGCTCAGCAAGCTGTGGATCTCGGAGGCGGCCTTGCAGTCGGGGCTGGACGCGGTCCAGATCTTCGGCGGCGCCGGCATCGTGGCCGACACCGGGGTGGATGCGCTGATGCGGGATGCCGTGCCGGCGCGAATTTTTTCGGGGACTTCGGAGATGCAGCGAGCGATCATAGCCAAGATGATGGGGCTCTCGTGACGTCGACGCTCGAGCCGGGTGGAGAAGATCGCCCCCCTCTGCGCGCCGAACGGCCGCCGCGCGCCGAACGAATCGATCGGCTGGTCACCGACTGGGCCAGCCGTCAGCCCGGCCACATCGCCGTGCAGGGCACCGACGAGGCCCTCACCTATGCCGAGCTCGATGCGCTCGCCAACCGGTTCGCCCGGATGTTCCTGGACAACGGCCTGCAGCGCGGAGATCGGGTGGGCGTCCACCTGCCGCGCTCCGGTCGCGCCGTGGCCGCCATGCTGGGCGCTTCGCGCGCGGGTGGGGTCTACGTGCCGCTCGATCCCGGCTCGCCGCCGGCAAGGATGCGCCTGATCGCCGAGGATTGCGGGCTGCGACAGGTCGTGATCGCTCCCGCCCTGCTGTCGAGCTGGCTGGCGGCTGGCGTCCATGCGCCCGTCGAGCACTTCTTCCTCTCGGCCGCCGGGACGGCGCCGGCGTCTCCGCCCGCCGTCGATCCAGGCTTTCGCGTTCATCCCTGGTCCGAGGTCAAGGAGGCCTCGGCCGCGCCAGTTCCGCCGGTGGGCGACTCCCCCGACGAGCTGGCCTATCTGCTCTACACCTCGGGCTCGACCGGCGTGCCGAAGGGCGTGATGATCTCGCATCGCAACGCCCTGGCCTTCGTGCACTGGGCCGCCGAGCAGATCGACCTTCATGCCCGGGATCGGGTGGCCAGCGTGGCGCCCTTTCACTTCGATCTCTCGGTCTTCGACCTATGGTCCACCCTCTCGCGGGGCGCGACCGTCGTGGTGGTCGACGAGACCACCGTGGTCTCGGGCCGGCGCATGCTCGATCGCATCCACGCACAGGAGATCAGCGTCTGGTACTCGGTGCCGTCGGCGCTGATCTTGATGCTGGACGACGGGGGCCTGGAACAGCGGGGCGCGCCTGGACTCCGCGTGGTGTTCTTCGCGGGCGAGGTCTTCCCGATGAAGCACCTCCGCCGCGCGCTGGCCGCGCTTCCGCAAGCCCGCTTCTTCAACCTGTTCGGTCCCACCGAGACCAACGTCTGTCTGGCCTTCGAGCTCGAGGGGCCACCGCCCCCCGACGCCAACACGATCCCCATCGGTACGGCCAGCTGCGGAGACGTGGTCTCGATCGTCGATGAGCAGGGCCGCCCGGTCCCCGAGGGCGAGGTGGGCGAGCTGTTCGTCGACGGTCCCACCGTGATGCTGGGGTACTGGGAGGGCGGGCGGCGCACGCCGGCCCGGCACCCGTACCCGACGGGAGATCTGGTCTCGCGGCGGCCCGACGGGGAGATCCTGTATCACGGCCGGCGGGATCACATGGTCAAGGTCCACGGCCACCGCATCGAGCTTGGCGAGGTGGAGTCGGCGCTGACCGGGCATCCCTCGATCAGCGAGGCGCTGGCCTTCGCGATCGATCAGCAGCTCATCGCGGTGGCGGTTCCCACCGATGCCGAGATCTCGGTGCTGGACATCAAGCGCCACTGCGCCTCACGCTTGCCTCGCTACATGATCCCATCCGAGGTGCGATTGGTGGCTCGGCTGCCGCGGACGTCGAGCGGGAAGGCGGATCGGGTTCGGGTGAGGACGGCCCTGGTCGAGAACGACGGCGTTGTGTTGAGTCCCGTGGTCCGGTCGGCCGACCAACCGGGCCCGAGCGGACAACCGGGCCCGAGCAGAAAGGAACCCTGATCGTGGAAGATGTTGTCAAGACCGGCATCAATCAGTACATCGTGAGCACCTGGCTGAGCGGCGACGGGCGCGGGTTCGACGACGACACCGACATGCAACAGTCCGGGATCCTGGATTCCTTCTCGACGCTGTCCTTGATCGGGTTCCTGGAGAGCACGTTCAAGGTGCAGCTCGAGCCCGCCGACATAAACGCGGAAACCTTCAAGAGCGTGAACACGGTGACCAAGCTGGTGCTCGGCAAGCTCGGCGGTTGAGGCTGACGGGCAACGGAACGGAGAGGACTCATGCAAGAGCAAGGGCAAGAGGAACAGAGCTTGAGGAAGATCGTGGCCAAGATCGCCGAGACCAGCAGCGACTTTCCGCTATCGGCGCACCTGCGGGACGATCTGAGCGTCGATTCGGTCCGCGCGCTGGAGATCGTCTTCGAGATCGAAAAGGTCTTCGCGGTGCCCGTGCCCGAGGATCGCTACGGGGAGGTCCGCACCTTCCAGGACCTGCTCACGCTGGTCAAGTCGCTCAAGAGCTAGCGCGGCTTCGCCGCCGCAAGGGGCCTCGGCAAGACCCCAGTGAACCCTGCGAGACCCCCACGGAGTTGCTTGACGGCGTGGCCGGTCCAGCAAAGCTGGACCTCCCGGTGCTTGGATTGACGACGCGGTCGTCGGAGTCGGAGATGAAAACTTGCTTCAGACGTCAACACTTTTTTGTCGAGTTGGGCAGCTAGTCATCGGCCTATGAAGCGTCGGGTGGTGATCACCGGCTGCGGGGTCGTGACGCCGGCGGGGACGGAGCTCGACCCCTTCTGGAGCGCGCTCATGAGCGGCTCCTGCTTCATCGCGCCCCTGCGCGGATTTTCGTGTCTGGGGATGGAAGGGCTGATGGGCGCCGAGGTCGAGCTCCCGGCCGCCGACGCTTTGCCACCCGAGGTGGATCTCGACGAGCGCCGCAGCCGCTGCGCGGCGCTGGCGCTGGCGGCCGCACGCCGGGCCTGGACCGACGCGGCCTGGCCACCCGGCGCCGACCTCGGGAGCGTAGGCGTGGTGATGGGCAGCACCATGGCCGAGGAACGGCAAGTGACCGATCTGAGCGATCGTGGCAAGACGCGCGCCCAGGCGCACCCGGGCCACTGGCTCGACAGCCTCGATGCTGGGTTTCTGGTGCGCGCCAACAATCACCGATTGCCGGCGCTGATCGCCGCGCAGCACGAACTGGGTGGTCCCGTGATGCTCAACGCCACCGCGTGCAGCTCCGGTAACGCCGCGACTGCGTGGGCCTACGATCTCGTCGCATCGGGAGCTGCGACCGCCATGCTGGCCGGCGGCGCCGACAGCTTCACGCGGCTGATCTACGCTGGGTTCCACCGTATGGGTGCGCTCTCCAAGAGCGTCTGCCGTCCCTTCGATCGGCGCCGCGACGGAGTTTCGTTCGGAGAAGGCGCCGCCATGGTCATGCTGGAAGACCTCGAGCACGCGCGGCGGCGCGGCGCGCGTATCTACGCCGAGCTCGCCGGCTACGGCGTGAGCAACGACGCCCACCACATCACCGCTCCCGAACCGAACGGCGAGGGGTTCGCCCGGGCCATGAATCAGGCCCTCACCTCCACGGGCACCGCGGCCGGAGAGATCTCCTACGTCAGCGCTCACGGCACCGGCACGCCCTACAACGACGTGGGTGAGGCGCGGGCCATGAAGGCCGTGTTCGCCGAGCGCGCGCGGCAGATCCCCATCAGCTCGATCAAGTCGATGATCGGGCACACCAACGGTGCCGCGGGCGCCATCGAAACCGTCGCGTGCGCGCTGGCGCTCGGCCATCAGGCGGTCCCTCCCACCGCCAACCTGGAAGAGCCGGACCCCGAATGCGATCTCGACTGTGTTCCCGGTCGCGGGCGGGAGATGCGGGTCGAGACGTGCCTGAACCTGGGCGCCGGTTTTGGTGGCTTCAACGTCTGCGTGCTGCTCAAGAGGGTCCCGTGACTCCCGATCCGTCGTCCAGCTCGCCTCATGCCCGGGCCGAGGCGCCCGTCGCGATCGCCATCACGGGCGTGGGCGTGCTGACCCCGCTGGGGGACAGCGTGGCGTCGCTATTCGAGGCTCTCCAGGCGGGTCGGCGGTCGATTGAGCCCGCGCCCGAGCCCGAGCTCGCCGGCGTGCTGGAATCGCGCATCGCGGATTTCGACGCCGTTCGCTACGCCAACGTTCGCGGAATGCGGATCTACAACCGCACCACCCGCCTGGGTATCTCGGCGGTCCGGCTGGCGTTGACGGACGCCGGCCTCGCGGAGGCGGGCGCCGGGGCTGGCGCGGGCGCGAGCTCGGCCCCGGGCGCGGCTCGAAGCGAGGAGCTGGGGGTGATCGTCGCCTCGACGTTCGGGCACCTCGACACCTTGATGGAATACGATCGCAGCCTGGCCACCGACGGAATCCAGCGCACCAACCCGGCGCTGATGCCGCTCGGACTCCCCAGCGCGCCTGGTGCGGCCATCGCGCTGTCGTTCGTGGCCAAGGCTTTCTCGATCACGCTGGCCGACGAGGGGGCGTCCTCGCTCGACGCCGTGGCGCTGGGTGCCCGTCTGCTGGCCGAAGGGCGGGCCCGGGTTTGCGTCGTCGTGGGCGCGTTCTCGCCCTTCCTGGAGCTGACGGTCGCGGCGATGCGTTCCGGGATCCTGGCGACCGGCGGTCACGTTCGGGTCTTCGATCGCGGACGCGCCGGAACTGCGTTCGGAGAAGGCGCCGCCGCGTTGGTTATGGAGCGCGAGGCCGAGGCCCGGCTTCGTGGGGCTCCCATCAAGGGGCTGGTGGCCGGGCAGGCGTCGACGTTCGCCTCTCGGACGGCGGCCTCCGTTGCGGCAGCACCCAACGGTGCCGCGGCCGCCATCAGCCGCGCCTGTATCCTTGCGCTCTGGGCGGCTCGCATCGATCCGTCGCAGCTCGGCGTGGTGAGCTCGGGCGCCAACGGTTCGGTGGCAGGGGATCTGGCCGAGGCCAGCGCGCTGCGTGAGGTCCTCGGAGCTTGCGCCGCCCACACACCGGTCATGGCCATCAAGGGCAACCTCGGCGAAGGGCTGGATGCCGGTGGGCTGCTCCAGGCGATCGTGGCGCTGTCGGCCCTGCGTGGCGGCCTGGCGCCACCCGTTTTGCCACCCATTTTGGAGCTGGCTGAACCGGAGGTCCCGGGATTGCGATATGTGCGCGTTGAATCCGGGAGCTCGCCGAGAGGTGGTGGCGTGAAGGGTAGACACGCGCTCGTCACCGCAACCTCTTCCACGGGCGCCTGCTCCGCGCTGATTCTGGAGGTCCCCCACGATGGTCCCCCATGACATGAATGAATCCGGCGATCCGATCCCACCCAGCCCGCCGCCGCCCAAGGACACTCCCCGCGCGGTGGCGGTCGTGACGGGCGGCTCGCGCGGCATCGGCCGGGCGATCGTCGAGTCGCTGTGCCGCGCGGGCCTCGATGTGCGGTTCACGTATCTCAGCAATCAGAACGCCGCCACCGCCTTGGTCGAGGAGCTGGCGGCCGCCGGCGCCGCCGGAACGGCTCGTGCCTTTCGCGTCGACGCGCGCGACGCCGCGGCCTCGGGCGCGCTCATCGAGGAAAGCATCGCCGCGTGCGGCCGCATCGACGTGCTCGTCAACAACGCTGGCATCACCGCCGATCGCTTGCTTCCCATGATGAGCTTCGCAGATTGGAGCGGGGTCCTCGAGACCAGCCTCAATGGCCTGTTTGGCGCCACCAAGCCCACCGCCAAGCAGATGATGCGCCAGCGCGGGGGCTCCATCATCAACGTGACCTCCGTGTCTGGCCTTGTGGGCATCGCCGGCCAGACCAACTACTCGGCTGCCAAGGCGGCGATCATCGGGTTCACCCGCTCCCTGGCCAAGGAGCTGGCCCCGCTCGGGGTGTGCGTGAACGCCGTTGCTCCGGGATTCATCGACACCGACATGCTGGCCGGCTTCACGCCCGCGCAGCGCACGGCGGCCGTCGGCCGAGTTCCCATGCGTCGTTACGGAACGGCCGCCGAGGTCGCGTCGCTGGTACGCTTCCTGGCCATCGAGGCGCCCCGCTACCTGACGGGGCAGACGCTGGTGATCGACGGCGGTCTCACGGCCTGACTTTTCGCCGCGCGGTGCGCTCCCATGTCCGCTGCTTGCCTCGCAGCGCCAGCGAGACGTAAAGGGGCACCTTCCAGAGCACGTAAAAAGGGATGAACAGCGCGTACCGCAGAGGAGCCACCTGTCGTCCGAAAGTCACCCAGGCCGCACCGATTGCGACCGTCAGCAAGCCGAACCCGCATCCGGCCAGGATGGCCGGACCAAAAGAGGTGAGCCCAGTCGCGCCGGTGGCGATGCTCGTCAGCAGGATGCCCAGCTGCAACATCACCAGGAGCGCCAGCGGAGGCACCATCAAATCCAGACCGAGCGCCACCAGCTCGAGACGTCCGCGCCGAAGCCCGGCCAGGATCAGTCGGGGAAAGTAAGTGCGCAGGGTGTGCAGCTGTCCATGCTCCCAGCGCCGACGCTGACTCATGGCCGCGTCCCGCAGCTCGGGCAGCTCGCTCGTGACGTGGACCTCCGGGCAAAATTGGGGTGGATGCCCGTCGAGGGCCATCTGGATCCCCATCACCAGATCCTCGACCAGCTCGGCGCCGGTGGCGGGCGACTCGCGCAAGATTTTCCAGGGGAATGCCATACCACTGCCGGTCAGATGGCAGGGCAATCCGAACCGGTGGAGCCCCCGCGGACGCACCCGGTTCCGTATCATGACGGCCAGCCCGCTCACCACGGCCACCGGGTCCGGGGCAGGGGGTGACCTGATGAGGTACTCCGCCTGGATGGGTCGGTGCAACGATCCCGCCAGGCCCACCAGGTGAGCGATGCCGCCGGCCGAGATCTGACAATCGGCATCGAGCAGGACCACGACGTCGGGCGGGTCGGCGTCGAGGTGTGCGAGCGCGAACGCGATGGCGAAGCCCTTGCCCCGTCGTTCGGAATCGTCACGCTCGATGACCTCGGTCGCGCCAGCGCTGCGCGCCAGGGCCGCCGTGTCGTCGCTGCAATTGTCGGCGATGACGATCAGGCGATCCCCGACACGTAGCTGGCTGCCAAGAGCACGAACCGTCTGCTCGATCTGGGCGCCTTCGTTGTGGGCCGGTAACAGGACCGCGGTTCGCAAGGCCCGGGCAGCGGCCGCAGGCGGTTTCTCCTTCCGGAGGGGCAACAGCGCGCCGATCGTCTCGCACAGCACGATGACCTGCGGCGGCAGCAACCAGGCGGCCGCCAGCCAGAGGGGAGCCTCCACGAGCGCCCCGAATGTGCTCATCCCCGCCCCCTCCGGCGGCACCTGAGCAGGACCGCGGGGCAGCGCTTTTTTGACCCTCTGGCCTCGGGTTGGCGGATCAAGGTGCCCACATGTTACCGGTTTTGAATAGACTCTGTGCAGGATCGTATTGATGTCCGACGACGAGGCCGAACGACGGGAGTGGGAGGTCCGAAAAGATTCTGGTCCTGCTCCTCGGCCTCCGACTGACTCCAGCCTTGGTTCCGAAGTTGGTCTCGGAGCGCTCGAGAGGTTATTTGCCCCCTGGCCCGTGATCGCGGAGGAGGCGCGCATTCCGGCCGAGGCTCCCGCAGTTCCTCCGGAGGAGGCGGCGGAGGTGGCGCACGCCATTCACCGACGACGGGTGGAATTCGCAACCGGGCGTGCCTGCGCTCGCAGCGCGCTGGCCCGCATCGGCGTCAGCGGGTTCCTCCTGCGGAACGATGACCGCAGGTCGCCGCGATGGCCCGCCAACGTGGTGGGCTCGTTGACCCACACCGGCGAGGTCCCTGGGGGCTATTGCGCCGTGGTGGTGGCTCGAGCCGACCGCATGCTCACGCTAGGAGTCGACGCGGAGAAGGCCACGGATCTTCCCGCGCGCCTGTGGTCCTTCGTCCTGACACCGGCCGAGGAGCTCTGGTTGCAGGGGCTCTCGCCGGCTCACCAGGGCCTCCTGGCCAAGGTGATCTTTTCCGCCAAGGAGAGCTATTACAAGGCTCAATACCCAATCACCCGACGCTGGTTGGGCTTTCAAGACGTCACGGTGGCGCTCGACGTCGGCAGAGCGACCTTCGAGGTCGAGCTCTCATCCAATGTCCCGCCCAGGGCCTCGCTCGATGCCTCGCCGACCTCTTTCTTGGGGGAGGTGCCCCGACGCTGCACGGGACGGTTTTCGTTCGACGAAGAGCTGGTCAAGACCGCGGTCGCCGTGCCCCGCCCCCGAATCTCGTTGTTGTAGGCGCCAGGCGCACCTCTTCCGCTCCGCAGAATCGCTCGATAATGTGGATGTCGCAGTGACTATGATGCAGAATACCGGCGCACGAAGTTGTTCTCCGGCAGGTCGGGAGTGAGATTCTCGAACATTCAAAGCTCGTAAGGGCTTGATCCGTATGGCCGGGGACGTGGAGCAGACCATGGACACCAAAAAACGGGAAGGCAGCTCGGACGCGGAAGACGTCCTGAGCGCCGACGTCGTGCTCATGCTGAACCCGCATGTGTCGCTGGGACAGGATCGTGTCCGCGACGCCCAAGAACGCGAAGGCCGAGAAAGAGACGGCAAGACCGCGGCTTGGCCGACCGCGCCGTCGGCCCCGCCGGCCGCCGGGAAGATCGCGCTGTCGGGCTTGCATGATCAGGAAAGGGAGCTCCTCTCGTTGACGGATGGCCACCGCTCCGTGGGCGAGCTGATCGCGCAGTCGACGCTGTCCCCGGTCGCGGCGAGCGGCCACCTGAAATCGCTGCTCGATCGAGGCATTCTCGTGCCGGCGCCGGGCGGGGCACCGCTCGGCGCGGATCTGATGGCCGCTCGCGCCGCGGAGGTGTCCGAAGCGGCGTTCGCGACCGACGGTCCGAGCGCCCTCACCAAGGCCATCGATGACTACCTCGAGCTGGCGGCCAGCGTGTTGACGGGCGCCGACCTCGAGGAATCGGGGGAGCCGGCGACAGAGCGAGACCGGCTGAGGCCAGGCTTCGACCTGGATCCCGTGCTGCCCCAGCTCTTTGGAACGGCGCAACGATCGCAGCGATCAGGAGGGGCGGTCACCTCCAACGAATCGGCAGGCCACGCTATCGGCGGCGCGACGGCAGACGCGTCGGGGAGCGCGGTTGGATCGTCGCCGTCGCCCCCTCGGGGCCCGGAACCAGGCTCTCACGACCGGCCTGCCGCCAAGCCCGGTCAGGCGGCCTTTCGGCCCAACGTCACCGCGTTCTGGATCCCCTCCATGGTGGCGGAGGCCATCCCGGGGGCGCCTCCGTCGCCTCCGAGCATGCCAGGCCTTCCCATCACGACAGGCCCGATTCCCTCGGTGAGTCCCCCCGCCAACGCCTCGGGCCCGGTGGTGGTCGTGACCGGCTCGCCTACCCACGACGGCACCGCCCGCGCCCCGGCCCAGGTGAACCCGAACATTCCTTTTCGCGTCGGCGGCTACGAGGTGGCCACCCGCATCGCGCAGGGGGGCATGGGCTCGATCTACGTGTGCCGTCGGGCCGGGGAATCCGGATTCCAACGCCTGTTCACGTTGAAGGTCGTGAGGCAGCACTCCGCGCAAAAGGACGAGGCGGTCCGTTCCTTCAAGCGCGAGGCCCATGTCGGCTCGATGCTCCACCATCCGAACCTGCAGACGGTTCTCGACGTGGGCTCCTACAAAGATCAGCCGTTTCTGGTGCTCGACTACATCGAGGGGACCAGCCTGTCCGAGTTGATCTCCGAGGAACGTCGCGCGCCCTTGCCGGTGATCATCGCGATCATTCTGGACGTCCTGCGCGGGCTGCAACACGCGCATGGGCTGGTCGACGAGAAGGGGGCCCGGTTGGGCCTGGTGCACGCGGACGTCTCTCCCCAGAACGTCCTGGTCGGCATAGACGGCATCGCCCGCCTGACCGACTTCGGTAGCTCGAGTTTTCACGGCGAGGGCCGACTGCACGAGCCGAAATGGATGGGCACGGGCAAACCTGCGTACATGGCGCCCGAACAGCTGCGGGCCGAGCCCCTGGATGGACGCGCCGACCTTTTTGCAGTGGGAATCCTCATGTGGAGCGCGCTGACGGGGCAGAAGCTCTTCGCCGGGGAGACCTACGACGAGACCATCATCAAGGTTCTGAGGAAGAAGATCCCCCCACCCAGCAGCTTCGGGACGCCCGCTTTTCTGGACGATGTGTGCCTCAAAGCCCTCTCCCGCTCACGGGAGGGTCGGTTCGCCACCGCCGAGGAGATGGCGCGCGAGTTGTTGCGGGTGGCCACCGAGGAGAACGTCCTGGCATCGCCGGCCGACGTCGGACAGTGGGTCCGCCGCGAATCTGGCGAGGGTCTTGCCGAGCAGCGCCGGCGCATTCAGTTGATGTTTGGCGGCAAGGGGCCGTCGGGACGTATCAACACGCCCTTCGCGCCGCGCGTGGCGGCCGCGACCGTCGTCCTCGATTCTCAAAAGACCTTTCACACTCCCAAGCTGGGCGCGAACAAGACCCTGCCCTCGCGGACCGTTCACCTGTCCGCGGGGTTTCCTGACGGGCGGCCTGCGCCGAAGTCCTTCTGGCGGACCTGGAATGTCGTCATCGTGTCGGCCCTGCTGGCCCTCCCGGTGACGCTGACCATCGGGTACTTCGTCTCCAACCTCCTCGTCTCGAGGGCGAGGCAGGTGGAGCCCCAGGCAGAAGACATCGTTGACGCCGCAGTGTCCCATTAAGGGGCCCGGTAAGTGACGGTCGGCGACTGCCGATAGCCGGCTGTCCCCTGGCCGTCGACCGGGCGGCCCCTCCGCGCGTGCCGGGCCGTCATCGGAAAAACGTGGAAAAAACGTGCGACGTCGGGGTTTGGTTTGTCAGAAAACCGTCGATGTCGAGTGCCTGGACGACAGCGTCCGTTGCTCCAAATCGGCCGCACTTACGCCCGCGCGCGAATGTGGCAATATTGGCGAAACACCGTGCCAATGTGCCTCACTTTCCGCTTTACTTTCTCACCTGCGCCCTGTAATCCATGACACATATTTCGGAGTAATTCGGAGCCATAAAAGCATGCTTTACCGGGCGGGCGGAATATGAGACGAAATTCTCCCAGAGGTTTCTTGCGCGGGAACGAGGAGCTGCTGAGCGCCTTCCAGAGGCTTGCCGATCTCCTGTCCATCGCCGTCGCGCATTATCTCGCGTGTACCTTTTATCGAGACTCCTGGCGCGCGCCCATGACCGCCGCGACGGCCATCGCGCTCGTGGCCTTCAACCTGCTCGCCGAATGGAGAGGCCTGTACCGGCCCTGGCGCTCCGAGCGCATTGCGCGCGAGCTGGAAGCGGCGTTCACCACCTGGCTGGCGGTGCCGGTCATGTTGTTCGCGCTGGGGTTCATCACCAAGACCAGCGCCAGCTTCTCGCGCGCCGTCTCGGTGGGATGGTTCCTGAGCACGCCCCTGTTGCTCAGCGCCTGGCGTATGGCTGCTCGCATCCTGCTGCGGTACCTGCGCGCCAAGGGCCGGAACATGCAGTCGGTTGCGATCCTCGGGGCGACCAAGATCAGCGAGAAGCTGTCGGACAGCATCGTGGATCGTCCCTGGCTGGGTATGCGGCTGGCAGGCCTCTACGACGATCGGTCCCCCAGGCGCCGTCGGCGTTTTGCACGGCAGCATTGCCCCTTCGCCGGATCGTCCGAGCAGCTGGTCGAGGACGCCCGCGCCGGCAAGCTCGACATCATCTACATCGGGCTACCCCTTCGCGCGGAGGGCCGCATCGGCGAGGTGCTCAAGGCGCTCGCCGACACCACGGCCACCGTCTACCTGGCGGCGGATTTCTTCACCTACGACCTGATGCACGGACGCTGGCATCAGGTCGCCAACATCCCCGTGGTCAGCATCTACGATTCGCCTTTTCACGGGGTGGCAGGCTGGTTGAAGCGGACCGAGGATCTGGTGCTCGGCTCTCTCATCCTGCTGGTGATCGCGCT
>Ga0066788_10000060_pt1 | contig 18223 bp, 12 predicted proteins | sample OrgsoiDNA2013048_FD_70943 | JGI IMG/M metagenome (GOLD analysis project Ga0066788, IMG submission 70943) | Permafrost soil microbial communities from the Arctic, to analyse light accelerated degradation of dissolved organic matter (DOM) -... | ecosystem: Environmental > Terrestrial > Soil >... | reverse complement strand
CTCGGATTCGTGATCCGGGAGGCCGAATGCGCGACCCACTCGACGTCATCATCATCGGCGGTGGCACGGCAGGCCTCTCGGCGTTACGCGAGGTCAAGAAGCGCACCGAGCACTTTGCCCTGATAAACGACGGGCCGTGGGGAACCATATGCGCACGCGTCGGTTGCATGCCATCGAAGGCGCTGATCGCCGCCGCCAATGCCTTTGACGGGCGTCGCAAGTTGGAGGCCTTTGGAATTTCCGGGGCAGACGGCCTGTGCGTCGATGTGCCGGCCGTTCTCCGTCGAGTGCGAGCGCTGCGCGATGACTTCGTCGCCGACACCCTCGAGGTCACCGACGGGCTCGGCGAGCGCGCGATAAGTGGACGGGCGCGACTGCTCGGCCCAGATTGTGTGAGTGTCGACGGAAAGGACCACCGGGCTCGTAGAATCATCATCGCCACCGGCTCCACCCCGATCGTCCCGAAGCCCTGGCTTCCCCTCGGTGATCGGCTACTGACCACAGACACCCTGTTCGAGCAGCAGACGCTGCCCAACCGGATCGCCGTCATCGGACAGGGCGCGCTCGGAGTCGAGTTGGCTCAGGCCCTCCGCCGGGTCGGCCTCGACATCGTGGCGCTGGGGGATAGCCAGACCGTCGCCGGTTTGACCGATCCCGAGGTGAATGCGCTGGCCCTCCGGCTGCTGCGACGCGAGTTGCCTATTCATCTGGGCGACAAGGCGGAGCTCACCTCTGCCGGCGCCGAGGTGCGGGTTCGCGGGGGACGAACGGAGGTGGTCGTCGATCGGGTGCTGGTCGCGCTCGGCCGGCGGCCGAACGTGGAGGGGCTGGGCCTGGACGCCCTGGGTGTCGAGCTCGATCCGAACGGAGCTCCCAAGGTGGACGCGCAAACCATGCAGGTCGACGGCCTGCCGGTGTTTGTGGCCGGCGACGCCCGCGCATCCGGGATCCAGCACGAAGCCTCGGACGACGGCCACATCGCCGGGATGAATGCGACCGCGCAGAGCATCGAGTGCTTCCAGCGCCGAACGCCGCTGACCATTGTATTTTCAGAGCCGAATATTGCGATGGTCGGCAAGAGGTTCGCCGAGCTCGACGTGTCGCAGGTGCTGATCGGAGAGGTCCGGTTCGAAGATCAAGGCCGTGCGCGGATTGCGCAGTGTAACAGCGGCGTGCTCCGGGTGTACGCCGGTCGGTACAGCGGCCTGGTGTTGGGTGCCGAGCTGTGCGCGCCCGCCGGCGAACACCTGGCACACCTGCTGGCGCTGGCGATCGAGCGTGGGCTGACCGTCTCGGAGCTCCTGCGGACGCCTCTTTACCATCCCGTCTTCGAGGAGGGCCTACGCACGGCATTGCACCAGCTATCGGCCCAGTTGCCGGCTTCGAAGGACCCAGATCTCGCTCACTGCGCGAAGTGACGAGCGGTCACGAGAAAGAGCGACTTGGTACAGCGCCCCGCAGCAAGACACGGCGTTCGAGCCCGCGCGAAACGGTAGCAACCGCCGTGTGGGTTTTGCATATCATACATATGAGATGTATGTATTTGAACATGCGCACCACAATCGACATTCCCGATGACCTGATGGAACGGGCGTTGCGCGCCGCCTCTTTGCGCAGCAAAAAGGACGCGGTGGTAGCTGGGTTGCAGGAGCTGATTCGTAAGGCCGAGCGCGAGGAATTGCGTCGAATGGCGGGTCGGATTGAGCTTGACGTCGACCTACGTCGTTCACGCGCGGGCAAGCGGTGAGCGATGTTCTCGTCGACAGCACCGTCTGGATCGATTTTTTCCGCGGTGCCCAGCGGGCGGTCGCCCGATTGGATCCCCTTCTCGTGGACGACCGGGTCGCGGTCTTTGGGCCCATCATCGCGGAGGTGGCATCCGGAGCACGTACCCTGGGGGCGTTCAATCAGGTCCGGGCGAAGATGTCGGCGGCGAGGTTGCTGACGGATCCGCCGGACCTCTGGGGCCGGGTCGCCGAAGCGCGTTTCCATCTGGCCCGCCAGGGTTTCCAGGCGCATCTTGTCGATCTCGCGATCGCGGTGACGGCGAACCTCAGTGGTCACACGCTTCTGACTCGTGACAAGGACTTCGTGGCGATCGCGCGCGCCGTTCCCGTCGATCTGGAGCTTTACTAACGCGCCTTCGGCGCTCGTGGGGGGCCGGGGACGTCCCCCCACGTCCCCCCCTCAGATCTTGCTGCGGTGAGCCGGCGCGGCGAAGCCGCGCCTCCCGGTGAAAGACCCGCTCGCTGCGCTCGCTCTGGCGCTTCGACGAAAAGAATCTCCCTCGCCCCGCCCGATGTCACCGTTACCGTGCGTCGCTCACGGCGTCCGACAATAGCGCGCGATTGTGTTGTCGCTGAGGATGGCGACGATGTCGCCGTTGGGCGCGAAGGCGGACAGCGTCGCTGCGGGGTCGAACGTCAGCGATTCGTTGGTGGGCAGATGGAGCGCGGTGCTGCCGGACACGATCCAGTTGCCTTCGGCCGAGAACCGCGCGCGGGTCGCCGTGAGCCGCTCCCCGGACCCCCCCCGACACCTCCGGCCCCGGCGCCGAGTGGTCCACCCGCGCCTCCAGCCAGATCGCCACCGTCCCCGCCCGTGGGCGTGGCCGAGCCCCCGTTGCCGCTGGCATTGCCCCCCGGGCCGCCGCTACCCACTACCAGGTTCGCGGGACCACAGCCGACCAGGCAGGCGAGCAACGCCAAAACCGAAGGCGAATGGCGGGGATCGAGTCGTGAGCTCATTTCCAATCTTGTCATACACATTTAGCGAGTGATTGAACCGGCGCCCGCTGAGGGGTCATCGCCAGATTGCGTCGCACCAGGGACATGTCGACGTCGAGCACCAAGGCCTCGATCACCGGATCGCGACGGTCATCGATCTCGTCTGGTGCCATGTTTTCATGATAGCGCCGTGATAGCGCAGCTGGCCGGGAGATTCGCTCGGTGCTCCAGGGTCCGGCCCCGGCTCATCCGGCCAGGATCCGCGGCGGGACCGTGAGGTCCGGGCCGGTCCCCTTCGCCGGTGCGCGGTTCGCACGGAGGCCCAGCGTCAGAGCCGACTCCAGCAGCAGGAAGCCGATCAGCGCCGCCCCCAGCACGTGCCAGAGCTCCAGGTGCCGGATCGGAACATGCCCGTCCCGACCAGCGCCACCCGCTCCGTGATCGGGCCGCTGCTCCACGGGGAGGACGGTCGGGTCTGACTCGCGGGTGTCGAGGTTGACGACGAACGTCTCGTCGGGGCGATCGACGGCGGCGCCGTTGTCGCGAAAGCTGCGGACCCGGTAAACCCCCGGTTGATCGGTCTGTCGAAACACCGCCACCCGCGCGGCCCGGCCCGCCGCCACCGAGATCGATTCGCCCTTGTCATTTGGTGCCCGGATCGTGCTGTCGCGCAGCTCGGGAACCACGGCCCGACCCTCGCCGTCGGGCTTGATGATCTCGATGCGGCGATCGTCGGCGGCCGCCGGGATCTCGCGCGGCGTCCCCACCAGCAGGGCCGAGATCGCGTCGCCCGAGGGGACACCGGCCAGTCGCCGGGCCGATTCCTGGATCAGCGGCAAGAACCCGGGACGAATGGGCAGATCGGTCCATTCTCGATCGGCGCTGGTGGTCAAGAGCAGCACGCGCCCGCGTCCGATTTCGGCCTCCACCAGGGCCGGCGCGCCGCTGTTGTAGCGCAGGATGACCGAGCGCGCGCCGCTGTCGGCGACGGGGTCCAGCAACATGTACTGAAAGAAACGGGCCGACGTCAGACCCTCGCCGCCACCCTGGAACCCGGCCAGCAGTGCCTGCCGGCGATCGATGGGCGCCAGACGCTCGGCCGGGCGCGTGTCCACGGTCTCGCCCTGCGCCGCGCCGGGCCGGCCGCCGGCGGTGCGGCGCAAGCCCAGGGGCTGAGGCAGCAGGTGGCCCATGCGCTGGTTCCAGATGTCGGCGTCGACGCGATCACCGACCGAGATGAAGAGTCCCCCGCCACCGTCCACGTACTGCCCCAGCGCCGCCGCCGCTTCCACGCTGGGGCGTGCCACGTTGGCCAGGAAAATGGCGGCGTACTCGCCGAGGTTGCGGGATCCCAGCTCGTCGGGCATCGCGACCTGGACCTGGAATCTGCCGGCGCCGGCCCGGAGCGCCGCCTCCAGGAAGAACACCTCGTCCTCGTTCCGGACCGTGCGCGGATCGCCGTCGATCACCAGCACCCTGAGGCCTCGCGAGATCTCGACCCGCGCCAGGCGACGATCGTCGAGCGCGAAGCGATCCGGATCGATCTCCACCTCGGCCAGATGGGCCGCTCCGGGCCCCGAAAACGTGTGCAGAAACTTCTTGTGCACCCGCCCCCCGGCGGGCACGTCGACGAACCCACGCGCCACCTCCAGCCCATCGAGTCGGAGGGTGACGCCCAGGTGCGGGGCAGGCCGTCGCGAGAAGTTGGCGATCTCGGCCACCACGGCCACACCCTGCGCGCCGCCCGCCGGGGCCGGCTCGGCCCCGACGTCCATCACGGCGCGGTTCTCCCAGTCGTCACCCGGGTTCACGCCGATGGGCAGGACCGTCACCCCGATCGGTCCCGAGGGCGAAGACAGCAGCGCCGTGGGATCGCCCGAGAAGCCACTTGCCTGCAGATCCGTCACCAGGTAGATGCGCTTGTCGGCGTGGGCGCTGTTCTGCAGGATCTGCGCGGCGCGGGCCAGCGCGGCGCTGATGTCTCCACGCCCGGCCGAGCCGCTGGTTTCGTCGACGGCCGCCAGCAGTCTGGCCCGGTCGGTCGATGGCTCGGCGATGGGCGCCCGGGCCCCTTCAGAGCCCAGCACCAAGGCCACATCCGACTGGGGAGCCATGTTCTCGAGCAGCGTGCGCGCACGCGCGCGGGCCGACTCGAACACCGTCCCGGAGCCGATGGGGCCTCGGCGCCGCTGAAGACTCGCGGAGTCGTCCAGCACGATCACGGCGCTCTGGGGGCGATCGGTCACGGCGGGCAGGTCGGACTGGACGTCGGTGTACGGACGGGCGAACAACAGGGGCAACGCGACCGCGGCCGCCGTTCGCACCACGAGTAACAGGGCGTCCCGCAGACGCCGCCGGGCCGCCACCTGTCGTTCGGCCTGGAGCAACAGCTCCATGGCCGCGAAGCGGAAAGGATTCGCGCGCCGTCGCCCGATCCGGTGCAGGATGAACGGTAGCACCGCGGCCGCCAGGCCCAGCAACAATGATGGTGCGAAGAAGCGCATCGAAGCCGAGATCGACGATCCCGGCGCGGCGAGGTTACCATCATCTATCACCACCGGAAACGAGGTCGTCATGAGCGGCTCAGGCAGCATCCATCCTTCCCAGCGCGTCCTGCTCGGCCCCGGGCCGAGTGAGGTCCCGGCCCGCATCCTGGCCGCGCTGGCCGCCCCCACCCTCGGACACCTCGACCCCGAGTACCTGGCCATCATGGACGAGACGCGCAGCCTGCTGCAGGGGATCTTTCGCACACGGAACCGGTTGACCCTGGCCGTGTCGGGCACCGGCAGCGCCGGCATGGAGGCCTGTATCGCCAACCTGATCGAGCCGGGGGATCACGCCCTCATCGTGGTGGCCGGCGTCTTCGGTGCACGCATGCGCGAGATCTCGGACCGCCACGGCGCCACGGTCCACACCCTCGAGCTGCCGTGGGGCCAGACGGTCGATCCCGCCGCGATCCAGGCGGCGCTCGAGGCGCACCCCGGCATCAAGCTGGTGGGGTTGGTGCATGCCGAGACCTCGACCGGCGCCCACCAGCCCGAGCTCGCGGAGATCGCCAGGCTGGCGCACGCGGCGGGTGCGCTGCTGGTGGTGGACGCCGTGACGTCGCTCGGTGGACACGAGCTGCGCGTGGATGACTGGGGCATCGACGCCTGCTACAGCGGCACCCAGAAGTGCCTGTCGTGCCCGCCGGGGCTGGCCCCCGTGACGTTCAGCCCCGCTGCGCTCGAGGCGATGGACCGACGCAAGAGCAAGGTTCGCAGCTGGTACCTCGACATGTCGTTGATCCGCAACTACTGGAGCGAGGACCGCGCCTACCACCACACGGCGCCCGTGAACATGACCTATGCGCTGCGCGAGGCGCTGGTGTGTGTGGTCGAGGAAGGGCTGGAAGCCCGCATCGCCCGCCACCGACGGAATCACCTGGCGCTGCGGGCCGGCCTGGAGGCCCTGGGGCTCTCCTACATTCCGGAGCGCAGCCTGGCCTCCCTCAACGCCGTGCACATCCCCGCCGGGGTCGACGATGCCCGGGTGCGCGCGCGGTTGCTGGCCGACTTTGGCATCGAGATCGGCGGGGGCCTCGGGCCGTTCAAGGGCAAGGCCTGGCGCATCGGCCTCATGGGCGCCTCCAGCTCGCGACGAAACGTCACGCTGGTGCTGGCCGCCCTCGAGACCATACTGGGCGACACCGGCCGGGCCGCCTCGACCCGCGGGGCGGCGCTGGCGGCGGCGGAGCGTGCCTACGCCGCCGGGGTCGACACCAGCAGCGGCAGGGACAGCCTCGGCGGCAGCACCGGCACAGGCACCGGCACCGAAGGGAGCGCCGAAGCCTCGTGAGGTATCTCCGGCCGGGCGCGCTCACCTGGCCGCTCGCGCGACGCCACCCCGGTCGAACGTGAACGACCCCCCTTCGCCCACCGGCCGCGCGGGCCACGACCCCTACCGGGCGCTGCGCCATCGCGACTACCTGTGGTTCCTGCTCGGCGGCTTCTGCCTCATCATGGGGATGCAGATTCAGAGCGCGGTCCTCGGCTGGCAGATCTACGCGCTCACGCACGATCCTTTGTCCCTCGGGTTGATCGGTCTGGCCGAGGGATTGCCGTTCCTGGGGTTGACCCTCTACGGCGGCACCGTGGCCGATCACCACGATCGCCGGCGTATCTGCGCCTGGTCGCAAGCGGTCTTGCTGGCCTGCGCGTTTGGTTTGCTGGTGGCCAGCCGGGGAGTGGGGATCACGCAGGTCGGCGTCCTTTACGCCGCCCAGGTCGTGAGCGGTCTGGCGCGCGCCTTCTACCGGCCGGCATACCAGGCGCTGGCGGCCGAGTTGGTCCCGCGCGAGGCCTACGCCAACGCCAGCACCTGGCGCAGCGGGAGCTTTCACGTGGCCACCGTGGTGGGGCCCGCGCTCGGAGGCCTGCTGGTACGTTTTGGCTACCCGGTCGCCTACGGCGCCGAGGTGGCCCTCATGACGCTGGGGCTCTGCTACTTCCCCTTCTTCAGGCTGCGGGCGCCAGCGCGGCTGCGGCCCGCCATCGCGCCCGGCGCCCGCGCGGCGTGGGCACGCCTGGCCGAGGGGGTGCGCTTCGTGTTCGCGCAGAAGATCGTCCTTGGCGCCATGAGCCTCGATCTGTTCGCCGTGCTGTTCGGTGGCGCGCCGGCGCTGTTGCCGATCTTCGCGCGGGATGTCCTGCACGTGGACGCGGTGGGGTTTGGCTGGCTCCGGGCGGCGCCGGCGCTCGGATCGGTGGCGGTTTCGCTGTGGCTGGCGCATCGCCCGCCGTTCCGACGGGTGGGGCGCACCCTCTTTGCGTGCGTGGCGGCGTTCGGGCTGTGCTGGATCGCCTTCGCTTTTTCGCGCAGCTATGCGCTGTCGCTCTTGCTCCTGGTCATGAGCGGCGGTTTCGACAACGTGTCGGTGGTGGTGCGGTCGACGCTGGTGCAATCGTTCACGCCACCCGAGTTGATGGGCCGGGTCGCCGCCGTCAACGGCTTCTTCATTGGCAGCTCGAACGAGCTCGGGGCCTTCGAGAGCGGCCTTGGGGCTCGCCTCCTCGGATTGGTCCCAAGCGTGGTCTTCGGCGGCATCATGACCCTTCTGACGGTGGCCCTGATCGCGTGGCGCGCGGTCGAGTTGCGTCGCCTCGAGCGGATGCCGATGTGAGTGTGAGCCGGACCGGCACCGGGTCATTCAGGGACGAAAAATTGTCGCATCAGCAGGGCGGCCCTTGCGCCGGCGGCATTGAGGCTGCAAAACCTCGCCAGATGTTTTTCTTGGGGGTCGAGTCAGCGGGAGTCTCGCGACGCCGGGTTTGGACGGTGGAACGACGGCCGCGGTCAGGCCCCATCCCGCCCGCGTGGCGCCGGAGCTCGGTTCCTTGAAGCAGCCGGAGACTCACGCCCACCCCGAGGCCGCCGGCTCGTCCCGGGCCCTTGCCACCCACTCACGGCGCCGGGCGTCCTTCTGGCTGATCGCGTTCCTGGCCTGGAGCGCGCTGGTCGAGAACCGGCTGTCGATGATGCTGTTGCTCCTGGCGGTCGCGGTGGGTGTGGGCTTTCAGGTTCCGAACGTCGCCAACGTGGCGGGTTATCGAGCCGAGCTGCTGCATCAGGAGGTGGGAGCCGGGGCCGGAGAGGTGCGGGTCCGCCCCCGCCGCGGCGGTCGCTTCAGGGACGCCGGGCCGGTGCTGGAGCGGTTGCGGACGATCAAGGGGGTGAAGGCCGTCCAGCCGGTCCTGGTCCTGCCGGCCGCCGTGCGCAGCGGGCCCCGCTTCTCGCTGACCCAGCTCACCGGGGTCGAGGCCAGGGCGGCCCGGCATCCCTACGAGATCGTCGAGGGCAAGGATCTAGATCCACTGGAGGAGAAGGGCGTGCTCCTGGGCACCCGGCTCGCCGACACCCTCGACGTCAAGATCGGCGACGACGTCGATCTGGATGTCTTGCTGGCCACGCGCCCCCGCCTGATCCTCGACGATCAGGGCGTCGGCAACTACACGGTGCGGGTCCGGGGCCTGGTGGGGCTCAACGCCGTCGATCGGATCTTCGCCAATCGGTCCTTTCTCGCCGCCGAGCTCGGCGACGACGGCGCCGCCAGCGACATCATCGTTCACATCGTCAGGCCCTCCTCCCTGCCGCTGGCCCGTCGGATCGCGGCCGACGCCGAGGTGGCCCTGCCCGCGGTGACCGGCGTCTCGTGGTTCGACGACAGCCACTATCTCAAGAGCGCGGTGGGAGCGCTGGACGCGGTGGCGGGCGTGACCGGTCTGATGACCATCGTGGCGGTGGGTGTGCCGGTGCTGGCCTTGCTCTACATCGACGCCCTCAACCGGCGACGTCAGGTGAGCCTGCTGGTGGCCATGGGCTTTCGGCCGCGAGAGATCTTCGCGATGTTCCTGATCAAGGCGCTGCTCATCGGAGTCATGGGCGTGCTGCTCGGCCTGCTGTTCGCCGGGGGCCTGCTGGTCTATTTCAACCATCATCCCATCTTCAACTGGGAGAGGTTCATCCTGCGACCGGTGGTGACGGTTCGGGGCGTCCTGTGGCCCGCCCTGGTGGTGCTCACGGCGACGGTGCTGGCGGGATCCTATCCGGCCTGGCGGGCGGCCCGGGTCGACCCCTCCTCGACCCTGCGTCGGATCGAGTGAGTGATGAAGGAGTTGCTGAGGGCCGAGGACCTGGTCCGACGACACGGGGATCGGGTCATCATCGACGGTGTCTCGCTGAGCGTGGAGGCGGGCGAGTCGGTGGCCCTCATGGGCGCGAGCGGGGGTGGCAAGACCACCCTCTTGCACATGCTGGGGCTGCTCGATCGGCCCACCAGCGGACGCCTGATCTTCGAGGGCATCGATCCCTGGAGCCAGAGCGCGAACTGGCGCGCCGATCTCCGCCTCTCCAGCATCGGCTTCGTGTTTCAGCAGAGCAACCTCTTGCCCCAGCTCTCGGCGCGCGACAACGTGGCGCTGCCGGCCTGGCGCGCCACCGGGGATCGTCAGCAGGCGCGCATACAGGCCGACGGGCTGCTCGAGCGATTTGGTCTGGCCGGCCGGCGCGATGCCCGGGGCGGGGTGCTGTCCCTGGGAGAGGCGCAGCGGGTGGCCATCTCGCGGGCCCTGGTCAATCGCCCCGCCCTCCTCATCGCCGACGAGCCCACGGGCAGCCTGGATTCGCGCGCGTCGGACGCGGTCCTGGCCATGATCGACGAGGTCCGAGGCGAGGGGACCACGGTGGTCATGGCCACCCACGATCCGGCGGTGGCGGCGCGCATGCACCGGCAGGTCCGGATTCATGACGGACGGCTGCTGGAGGTGCTGGCCTGAGGCTCCTCGAGGGGAACCGTGAATCGAATTTCCGGGGGACCGAGAGTCTCACGTCTGAATTCGACCCGGTGGTGATCCCACCGTCTCAGGTGGTAGCATGCAGGCTGGTGATCGCCTTGTGAACCCCTCGCCCCCGAGGTGACGTCTTGAATACCGGTCGACTCCTCGCCTCGCTTGTCGGGACAGCCACGCTCGTTTGGCTGGGAGCGTGCTCGACCAACGACCCGGTCAAGCCCAGCGGGGCTGGCGCCGGTATGGTCACCGCGTCGGGAACGGGTGGCGCCGCGGTGGGCGGCCGCGCAGCGATCTCTGGCAGCAGCGGCGGGGGCGGCGCAGCCAGCGGCAGCGGCGGGGGGGCCCTGATGGCGGCGGGCAGTGGCGGCAACTCCCCCGGCGGCACCGGTGGCAGTGCCACTGGCGGCAGAGGCAGCCCTGGTGGTGCAGGAGCCGCCGGCGCCGGAGGAGCGGGCACCTCCGGCGCGTCGGGGACAGGCGCCGTCGCGGGCGCTGCGACAGGGACGATCGCTGCGGGCGGCGCGGCTGCGATGCCCGGTCACAAGTTCGCCGCGACTCAGGCGGTGCGCATTCTTGTCATCGGCTCGTCCAACGAGATCGGAACCTGCTGGCGGGCTTTCCTGTGGCGAAAGCTGCGGGACGCGGGCCTCGCGAACATCGACTTCGTGGGCGGCGTGAGTCAGGGCCCGGACTGTGGTGTCGCGGGCTACGACAAGGACATGCAGGGTGAGGACAGCAACCTCGTCACCAACTGGACCATGACCGACGTCGCCGGCTGGTTCACCACCTACAAACCCGACATCGTGCTCTTGCACGTGGGTGGCGCGGACATGCTTCAAGCGCTGCCGGTGGCGGGAGTCGTCACGAACTACGGCGTAGCCCTGCAGCAGGCACGACGGGTGACACCAGACGTCGAATTCATGAACGCCCAGCACACGCCTATGACCAGGGCGGTCGAGGAGACCAAGGCCCTCAACGCGGCGATCGTGGCCTGGGCGGCGCAAAATACCACGGTGGCGTCGCCCATCACCCCGGTGGATCTGTACACCGGCCTGAGCCCAGACACCGACACCAGGGACGGTACCCACCTCAACGACGTGGGAGCGGAGAAAGTGGCCGAGCGCTTCTTCATGGCGCTCATGCCCTTGTTCGGGCCGTAACGCGCGTCCCATCATCGATCCGCTGAAAGAGGACACGCGCACGCGCGCACGCCCTTCCGTTTCACCGCGCTCGGCGAGCCATGGCCAAGCTCGACCTCGCGAGCGGGCCCGTGCAGCGCGTGGTCGAGCTGCAGGTTCTGCCTCGTCTGGGACGCCTGGGTCGACGTTCAGGTGAGCCGTTGCACGATGGAGAGCTCGAAATCGCTCTGAATGAGCGCGGCCGCGCTGTCGTATTCCCGATCGGTGACTCGCAGGAGGGCACGGACCTCGTCGCGCGTGCCGCGCACCACGGCCTCTCGAGCGGCCGCCAGCCAACGGGCAGAGGTCGATCGGTTGACGTTGTACATGATCGCCAGCTTGTCGATGCTCATCCGCTCGGCCAGATGAAGGCGCAGCAGGGTCCGCTCCCGATCCGTGAGCCGGTCCAGCACACTGCCGATCGCTTGCTGCATGTCGCGCTTGTGGCGCTCCTTCATGTAAAGCAACTCGGGGGTCATGGTGGTGGCCAGGCGTTCGATCAGGTCTGCGCCTCCCTCCTCCCGCAATCTTCCGCTCGTTCGGCGCATCATGGCCAGCGTTCTGGCCGTGACCGACGAGACCCACGCTCGCAGGGGCCCGGTGGCCCGATAGTCCGCAATTCCAGGTGACCGCCCGGGGCTCGACACCAGCAAGCGCTCGTAAACCTTCTGGGCGGCGTCCTCGACGATGTGTGTAGGAGAGTGGCGACGCGACAGAACCTGGGCGACGACGCCCTGGTACTCGCGGTGAAAAGTCTCGATGGCCGCGGGCAACCCGCGGGTGCACCCGCAGGCCAGGAGCATGTCCCCCGCGTGCGCCGCGGGCGGCGGTTGGCCTGTCGAGGTTCGGGCCACCACGTGACGAAAGAGCACGCCCGCATCGACGCCGAGCTCGGGCCAGGCGGCGCGAGCCGCGTCGACGTACGCGCCAACCGCCGCTGCGAAATCCCCGCCGACGTCGTCGCCGGCTGCCACGGGACTTGCCGGGTCGGTCCTGGCCCCCGCGAGGTTCGACGAAATTTGCGAGGACATGCCTCGATTGTGACCCCGCTTCACGGGGGAGGGCAAGTGAAGCACGCGTGGATCGGCTCGCCAATTTTGGGCATGATCGCCTGGCATGGAGCGGGTGGACGATTCCGGCTGTCTCGATCTGGAGATCCTCTCGGCGCTGTCGATCGGTGCGGTGGACGGGGAGGATCTGCGACGGGTCGAGACCCACCTCGCCGAGTGCTCGGCCTGCGCCGGGATGGTGGCCGACGCAGCCTGGGGGAGCGATCCGATAGCTGGGCCGCCCGGCAGCTTGGCCGCGCTCGAGGTGTCGACACTCCCGGCGCCGTCGCCGGAACCCGACACCCTGTGGGCCGACAAGTATCGGGTCGAGAGATTGCTCGGACGCGGTGGAATGGGGATTGTCTTCTCGGCGTTGCACCTCGAGCTTGGGCGTCGCGTGGCGATCAAGGTCCTTCACCGGACCGATCCTCAGGCCGCCTCGCGCCTGATCCGCGAAGCGCAGATCACCGCCCAGGTGGGTGGTGCCCACGTTCCGCGGATCTTCGATGTCGGTCGCCTGGCCAGCGGCGCTCCCTACATCGTCATGGAATACCTGACCGGCGAGGATCTGGCGCAGGTGGCGTCGCGAGGGCCGGTTCCGCCCTGGCAGGCCGTGCGCTACATACTTCAGGTCTGCGGCATCCTGGGTCCAGTTCACGCGGCCGGCGTCGTTCACCGCGATCTCAAGCCCGCGAACATTTTTTTGGAAGCGCTGCCCGATGGCTTGCATCTCCTCAAGGTTCTCGACTTCGGCATCTCGAAGTCGATCGGCGACGTGGTGCTCGACGGCGGCCCGATCGAGGCCGCGGAGTCGCTCACCTCCACGGGAATGATGGTCGGCTCGCCGAGGTACATGTCACCCGAACAGCTCCGCGCCTCCCCGGACATCGACCGCCGCACCGACGTCTGGTCGCTGGGTGTGATCCTTTACGAGCTCGTCAGCGGCCAGGCGCCGTTTCAGGGCCCGAGCCTGCCGGCCCTGGCCGTTTCCATCGCGACCGATCGCCCATCACGACCCTCGTCGATTCGTCCCGAGATCGAGCCGGGCCTGGACCTGGTTATATTGCGGTGCCTCGAGAAGGAGCGCGCGGTGCGCTTTCAGTCCGTCGAGGAGCTGGCGCGGGAGCTGGCGCCCTTCGCCCACCCCGGTGGGAGCCGAGCCCCGCTCCGGAGATCCCGACGGTACCGGGTGATCGCGGGGGCCGTGCTGGCCGTCCTGCTCGGGCTGCTTGGCACGATCGCGGTCAGGAGCCGGTCTGGTGCCAAAGGGGTAGCGGCACTCGAGCTCGGTCGGGTGGTGGGGGCGGATCGAGCCTCCTTGGCGGAGCCGCGTGGGCCCAATCTCGTCGCCAACCCGGGTTTCGAAACCGGCGACACGAGCGGCTGGAGCACGTGGGGTCCACGCATCGCCGCCACGCGGGCGGCGAGCCATGGCGGGGCCTACGCCGGGCTCATCAACCACCGCACGGCGACCTGGCAAGGACCGGTGCTCTCGCTGTCGTCGATGCTGGCGCTGGGAGCGAGCTACGCCGCCAGCGTCTGGGTTCGGGTCGACGGAGCTTCGAGTGATTCGGTTGCGTTGACCGCCAAGGTCACGTGTGGCACCGCCCCGCCGGTTTACCAGCAACTGGCCATGGCAACCTCGATCAGCACGAGCTGGGTCCAGCTCCACGGGATAATCACGGTGCCCATCTGCACGCTCTCCGAGATTGACCTTTACGTCGAGGGGCCGCGGTCCGGCATCGACCTGCTCGTCGACGATGTCGTCGTGCAGAGATTGCTGCGCCATCCCGCCGCGACCAACGTAATCTCGAACGCCGACTTTGAGGAGGGCGGGGACGGCTGGGCGGCGTTTGGCGGGGCGTTCAGCGTCAGCGCGGCATTTGCACACGCTGGAAAACAAAGCGGCGAGGGGAGTGAGAGGACCGTGGCCTGGAGTGGGCCATCACACGTTCTCCCGCCGTCGGCCGCGGTATACGATGTCTCCGCCTGGGCCCTGCAACACGGCCTGGGAGGCCTGACCCTGCTGCTTTCGGCCAAGCTATCGCGCGGGAGCGTGGCGGACGACTACCGGACCGTGGCCACCGCGGCAGCCTCGCCGGATATCTGGGTGCGGCTGCATGGGACGCTGGTGGTGCCCCAAGGTTGCACCTCGGTCGTCCTGTACCTGGAGCAAGCGCCGGGACCGGAGTTTCCGGATCTGTATATCGATGATGTCAGTGTCGTCCGCGTTCCGTCGCCGCGCGTGTCCGGTTGACGCCAAGGGCAGGTGACGGCGAGTGCTGAGGTGACTCTGGGTCAACCATCCGCCCGCCAGGAGTTTGTGCGCGACTTGTTCCCTTGGCCGGCACCACCTCTTCGGTGGCAGAGCCCCGTGGGTGGCTTGAGGTATCTGCCAGGAACGACGTGGTCGTTACCGTCCTCGTAAGCACCATTGACGGCTACCAAGCTACCAAGCTACCAAGGAGTGAGGGATGGAAAATCGGAAGCATTCGATGATGTTCCTGGAACGCGTGAGCAAGGCGGGCCTGCCGGCGGGTCTGCTGCTCGGGGCCCTGGCTGGTTGCTCTACGCCGGCGCCGGGTTCCGCTGTCGATCGGACGAGCTCGGACCTCGTGGCGCAGGAGCTCGCGGAACCCCCGGGATCCCGGGAGCTCGGGGAGCCTCGCGCCAGCACCGATCACGGCGACGATGGCCCGCTCACCTGTCTCGAACCTCCTCGCGGATGCGAGGGCGTGGACGCGATCGGCAGCAGCCTGGCCCGGTTGGCGTGTCGAGCTGGCCGGAGGATGGGCTCGGCAGTCGATTACCCGCAACTCGTCTCCGAGCTCGCATACGCTGATGTGGTCGCTCGCGAGCTCGACGCCGTCACCTCGGGCAACACCCTGAAGTGGGGCGTGGTGCAGCCGGTCGATCCCGAGCACTGGGACTTCACGCAGGCCGACGGGATCGTGGCGTTCGCGCAGGCCCACCATCAGGCCATCAAGGGACACACCCTGGTGTGGCACAACCAGCTGCCGCCATTCGTGGACGCCAACACGCCACCAGACCTGCTGCGTCACTATCTGCGAAGGAACATTCACGAGGAGGTGGGCCGATACCGCGGCCGGCTCCACGCTTGGGACGTGGTGAACGAGGCCATCGCCGACGACGGCAGCGGGCTGCGAGACACGGTGTTCAGCCAGAAGCTCGGCAACGACTACGTGGCGTGGGCCTTCGCCGAGGCGCACGCCATCGATCCGCACGCCAAGCTCTATTACAACGACTACGGCACCGAGACCGTCAATGCCAAGTCGAACGCGGTCCTGGCGATGGTGACCGGGCTGCTGGCGGCCGGCGTTCCCATCGACGGTGTCGGGTTCCAGATGCATCTCGAGGCCGCGACTGCTCCCAGCACCGAAGAGATGGTGGCCAACCTCGAGCGATTTACCGCGCTCGGCCTCAGCGTGAACATCAGCGAGCTCGACGTCCGGATCGCTTCCTTGACCTCGAACGAAGCCGAGAAGCTGGCCCAGCAGAAGCAGGTCTTCCACCGGGTGGTGGCCGCGTGCCTGCAAGTGCCAGGCTGTGACGCCGTGACGACCTGGGGCTTCACGGACAAGTACAGCTGGCTGGCCCCCGACGAAGCGCTCTGGCTCGATACCCAGTACCAAAGAAAGCCTGCCTACTATGGCCTGGTCGACGGTTTCGCCGGGATCGTGCCGGACCCGGTCGGCACCGCCCCCAACCTGATCGCCAACGCGACCTTCGAGTCGGGGCTGGACGGATGGTCCGTCTCGGGTGGCACGCTGACCTCGCCTGCCATGCGGCGCGGGTCCCACACGGGCTCGGGCAGCGCCCTCGTGGCGGACCGCCGGCTCTCGTCGGACGGCCCCACCGTGGACATCACCCGCGTGGTCACGCCCGGACACGGGTATGATGTATCAGCGTGGGCGCGGATCGCTGACACGGCCGCCGATCAGGTGGCCCTGGGCGTCCGAATTTCGTGTCCGAACGTTCCGGACGTGGTGCTGGACCTGGCGGCGGTCCCGGCCAGCGGAGCTTCGTGGACGCAGATCACCGGATCCCTTCTGGTGCCGCTGTGCCCGCTGACCAACGCCACCCTGTACGTGGCGGGGCCGCAACCGGGTGTCGATCTTCGGGTCGACGACGTCGCGCTGCGACCTCAGCCCGAGCCCCGCGGCCCCAACCTGGTCACCAACCCGGGGTTCGAGGCCGGCGACACGAGCGGCTGGGTGACCTGGGGCGCAACGATCCTCGCCACCACGTCGGCTGCTCATGGCGGCACCACCAGTGCCATCGTCAGCAACCGAACCGCGACCTGGCAAGGGCCCGTCTTGCCCCTGACACCGGCGGTCACGCCGGGGGCGACGTACGCCGCGGGCGCCTGGGTCCGGATCGACGGCGCGGTCAGCGATGTGGTCAGCCTGACCATGAAATCCACGTGCAGCGGCGGCGATCCGGTCTATCAGAACGTCGCCTCGGCCACCGCCACCGACGCGGTCTGGGCGCAGCTGGCCGGCACGTTCACCGTGCCGGTCTGCGTGGTCACGGAGCTCGATCTCTACGTCGAGGGCCCCGCGCCCGGGATCAACGTGCTCGTGGATGACGTGACGGTGGAGCAATTGCTCTGGCATGAGGTGGCCAGCAGCGTGATAGCGAATTCCGACTTCGAGTCGGGCGGCGCAGGGTGGGCCGCCTTCGGGGGCTCGTTCAGCGTGAGCAGCGCGTTCGCCCACGGGGGGACTCAGAGCGGCGAGAGCAGCGATCGCACGGCCACCTGGAACGGCCCCTCCTACAGCTTGCCACCTTCTCCCGCGACATTCGAGGTCTCGGCGTGGGCCCTCCAGAACGGCACCCAGGAGCTCGCCCTGCAGCTCACCGCCAAGGTCTCCTGCGGTGACACGACCAACTACCTTTCGGTTGTGGGGGCGACGATCGCTGCGCCGGCCACCTGGGTGCAGCTCCAGGGACAGCTGGCGGTGCCCGCGGGTTGCACATCCGTCACGCTGTACCTCGAACAGGCGAGCGGCCCCGTTTTCCCAGACCTCTATATCGACGATGTCTCCGCCACTGTGATGCCCTGAGTCCGTTGGCCTACGCTCGCCCTTCGCGACATGCGCCGGGGGTAGGGCGGGGTTTTCCCGGGCGGTTACCGGGCGCGAGGGATATAAATGCCGGGTTGGAAACGACGACGCCGCCGTTCGGGTTCATCGATGCTCACTGTCATTTCTGGGATCCGGAGCGGATGGCGTGCCCGTGGCTGGCGGAGGTACCGGAGATCGCCGGCAAGCACACACCGACCGAGCTTCAGAACGAGGCCGGCCCGACCATGGCGAGGCAGATCGTCTTCGTGCAGGCAGGCAGTGAGCCCCCGCGCGACGAGGTAAGGTGGATCGAGGAGCTCTCCGTCGCCGAGCCCCGCATCGCCGCGATCGTGGCGTTCACTCCCATCGATCGCGGCGCCGAGACCCTGGCAGCACTCGCCGACCTGCGCGCGCGGCCGCTGGTGCGCGGCATCCGGCACCTCATCCAGACCGAAGCGGATCCTGGGTTTTGCGTCCGTCCCGAGTTCGTGGCCGGGGTACGCCGGGCGGGCGAGCTGGGTCTATCGTTCGATCTTTGCGTCCGTCACCACCAGCTCCCGGCCGTGATCGAGCTGGTACGGGCCTGTCCCCGGACCTCCTTCGTCCTCGATCATCTGGGGAAGCCGGACATCCGGACCGGGGTGCTCGATCCCTGGCGCGATGACATTGCCCGCCTGGGTGCCCTGCCCAACGTCCATTGCAAGATATCGGGGCTGGTCACCGAAGCCGATCTTGCCTGCTGGACTCTCGCCGATCTGCGGCCCTATCTGGAGCAGGTGATGGGCGTGTTCGGTCCCGAACGGTTGATGTTCGGCAGCGACTGGCCGGTCGTGAAGCTGGCCTCGGGATACTCGA
>Ga0066788_10000058_pt1 | contig 18231 bp, 15 predicted proteins | sample OrgsoiDNA2013048_FD_70943 | JGI IMG/M metagenome (GOLD analysis project Ga0066788, IMG submission 70943) | Permafrost soil microbial communities from the Arctic, to analyse light accelerated degradation of dissolved organic matter (DOM) -... | ecosystem: Environmental > Terrestrial > Soil >... | reverse complement strand
CTTTTTGGGCTGACCGGGGCGCTGATCCTCGTGCCCGCGCTGCTGGGCGCGGGGTCCTCCGGCTGCGCCAGCACGGCCCAGGGTGGGGGCGAGGAACGGGTGCAGGTGGTGCGCAACGACGAGCGCCCGGCGGAGACGGGCGGCATCTCGCCCGACAAGGAGGCCGAAATTCAGCTGCTCCTGCAGCAGCGAAACCCGTCGACCTTGAAGTGCTACAACGACGTGCTCGCGGAAAAGCACGATCGTGCCTTCAAGGGGCACGTGGCGGTGCTGATTGCCCTTGAGCCCTCGGGCAAAGCATCCGATGTCTCCATCGTGAACTCGAGCCTCAACAACAAGGACGTCCACGATTGTCTGATCGCGAAGATCAAGGAGTTCGAGTTCCCTGAGCTCGAGCACCCGGGCTCGATGCAGTACGTCTATCACTTCGAACCCGCTTATTGATCGGGACTCTCGAGAACTAGCTGCCTTAACTTAGATCTGCGACAGATCTGTATTTATTCCCTCTCCCGCGTGCGGGAGAGGGCCAGGGAGAGGGCAGTGGATGCCCGGCGCAGAGGCTTCCTTCCGGCATAGTCAGTTCCCTCTCCCTAACCCTCTCCCACATTCGTGGGCGAGGGGACCGGAAACTGTGGTGGCGCAACTTGGCGTCCGCAATCGAGACAAGAGGCTATCTGGCATGAAAGTTCCGGTTCCCCCGTTGTCGATCCTGCTGGCCGTCCTGACCGTGGCGGGAGGAGCCTGCGCCTCGAATTCCGTGGGAAGAAAGTCCAGGCTCGCCTCCCGGACTACCCACATCGTGCCCGCCGATGACGAGAGCTTCGAGGGGTCGGACGGCGCCCGTCAGATGGGCGTACAGAACGAGATGGGCGTCTATGACAGCGCGGACATCGAGGAGACCATGGCCGCCCACATGGAGGAGATCCGTGAGTGCTACGGGCGGGCCGGGCGCGCTCGCAAGTACGTGGCCGGCAAGGTCAACTTGCGGTTCATGGTGAGCGGCGACGGCCGTACCCAGGACGTGCTGGTGGTCTCGACCGATCTCGGAAACTACGAGGTGGAGCGATGTGTGGTGGAGGTGGGACGTCGGGTGAAGTTTCCTGCGCCCATCGGTCACAAGGCCACCACCTTCGAGTATCCGGTCGAGTTTCGCTCCACGGGGCAGATCGCGGTCCAGGACCTGGATGACAGTCCCAAGGTCGTTCACGACGTGACCGTCTTCATGCATTCACTGGCGGCCTGTGGCGCCGTGACCGCGGATGGGGTGTCGGCGCGGTTCTACATCGAGCCCAACGGTCTCATCGGCTCAGTGGGCCTGGCGGGGGAATCGGTCTTCGACGAGCACGCCGGCGCCTGCATGGTGCGCGAGATGCGTCACTGGCGGATGTCGGCGGTCTTGCCGGGAAGGATGCTGCGCTGCCGGATGAACGTCCCGGCCGTCATCGCGAGCGCCGAGCCGCCGCCGTCTCGGCCCGCAACTTTGAGTGTCGCCTCCCGTAGACGGCATAGATGACGAGGCCAATCGCCATCCAGACGAGCAGCCGAAGCTGGGTGGCCGGGCCCGCCTCGTAGATGATGTAGAGCGAGGTCGCCACCCCGCACAGCGGAACAAAGTAGGTGCCCCCGGGGACCGCGAAACCCCGAGGGATGTCGGGCCGGGTCCGACGCAGGATGAGGACCCCCAGGCTGACCAGCGCGAATGCGAACAGCGTTCCGATGGAGACCAGGTGGCCAAGGACGCCAATATCGAACAGGGCGCCACACAGCGCGCAAAAGCCCCCGGCCATGATCGTGGTGATGTAGGGCGTACCAAAGCGCGGATGAATCCGGGTGGCGAAGGGTGGAAAGAGGCCATCGAGCGCCATGGAGAAGAAGACCCGCGGCTGGCCCATCAACATCACCACCATCACCGACGAGAGCCCCGCGATGGCGCCGAGCTCGACGGCAGCCTCGAGCCAGCGCATCCCGGTCGCGGCCGCGCCCAGGCCCATCGGGTGGGGAACCGACAGCTGCTGGTAGGGAACCACGCCCGTCAGGACCAGCGACACCAGGATGTAGAGCACGGTGCAGATGGCCAGCGAGCCCAGGATGCCGATGGGCAGATCGCGGCGCGGATTCTTGGCCTCCTGGGCCGTGGTCGAGACCGCGTCGAAGCCGATGTAAGCAAAGAACACCACCGAGGCGCCGCGCATGATCCCGGAGAAGCCGAACCGGCCGGGTCCCTGGTTTTCGGGGATGAAGGGGTGCCAGTTGGCCGGCTTGATGAACTTGGTCGCGAAGATCAGAAACAGCAGCACCACCATCACCTTGACGACGACGATCACGCCGTTGAACCGGGCGGACTCCTTGATGCCGACCACCAGGATCACCGTCGCCAGGAACGTGATGAACACCGCCGGCACGTTCAGGATCGCGCCGGTCGAGACGAAGTGACCATGCAGATCGTCGAAGCGAAAAGGGGGACCGGTCCATTGTGAGGGCAGCGAGATGCCGAGCACGTTGTGCAGGAAGGAGACGACGTAGCCCGACCAGCCGACGCTGACGGTGGCGGCTCCCACCAGGTACTCGAGGATCAGATCCCACCCGATGATCCAGGCCACGAGCTCGCCCATGGTGGCATAGGAATAGGTGTAGGCGCTGCCGGAGACCGGGATCATCGACGCCATCTCCGCGTAGCAGAGGCCGGCGAAGCCGGAGGCGATGCCGGCCACCACGAAGGACAGCACCACCGCCGGGCCGGCGTTGGCCGCGGCGGCGTGGCCGGTCAGCACGAAGATGCCGGTCCCAATGATCGCGCCGATACCCAGCAGGACGAGATCGACGGCGGTCAGCGTGCGCTTCAGGCCGTGCGGCTTCTCCGAGTCGGCGCGCAGCTGATCGACCGACTTGGTCGCGAAGAGCGGGTTGGGCATTCGGCCGCCGGTCATCGGGGAAGCAATCTGGGAGTGTTGGATTGCTCGGTTTCCTCGGATGGTTTCCTAGGGATAGCCAGCCGGCGCGCGGAGCTCAACATCGCTGCTGCAGTGTAAACCACCACGGCCACCACCAGCCACTTGACCGTTCCGAGCGGCAGGGACGTCACGACAAACGCCGCGATCAGGACGGCGGGGACGCCTCCCAGAGAGAGGCCCAACGCCGCCCGCAGGTCGTAGCGTCGCGAGCGAATGAACCGCAGGCTGGCCACGGGCATCAGGAACGCGCATGACCCCATCATTATGGGAAAGGCAGTCTCGGGATTCATTCCCAGCAAGCTGATCAGGATCATGCACGGGGCGAAGAGGCCAATCCCGAGGGTCATGAGCGCGCCGAGCAGGAAGTTCCCGGCCACGCCCAGGGCCAGACGCGCTCCGGTCACGCCGAGCGCCGACCCCCCTCCCGGGACCAGCGCCAGCTGGCGCAGCACGATGATCCCCGCGGCGATCAGCAACAAGAAGCCCATGGCGCGCTGGATCTGGCGGCGCGGCCAGCGCGCCACCATGCCGGCGCCGAGGTAGGCCCCCGCCACGGCAGCCGCGATCATCGCGACCAGGGTGGTCATGTCGACCCTGACCAGGCCAATGTAGATGAAGGCCTCGGCCAGGGTCGGCAGCGCGTGGCCGACGTTGAGGGTCCCCGGGATCTCCTGGTCATCGACGACGCCGCCCAGCTTGAAGAGCGAGGTGGTGGTGGCAAACGATCCCACCCCCAGAGTGTCGAGGAAGTCGGTCACCGCCCCGATCAGGGTCAGGATCTCGAACCGCCGGAGCGAGCGCCGGGCGGGAGCCCCAGGGGTCGACGCGTGACGTCCTCCGGCGGCCGCTCTTTCGGTGCGGAGCCACGCCATCACGAACCCGACGCCCACCAACGCCAGGAGAGCCAGGACGCCGAGCTTCGCCGTCACGGTGTCGACTGTACCGCCTTCGGCGGCCGAAAGAACTGCTGGTCGCGCAGGCTGCTTGACCGCCGTGGCGGCGCCGGGCAGGGTCGCGGGCAGGTCTGGCCGTGCCCTTTCGCGACATCTTTCGACGCAAGCCGATCGCCGCGCTCAGCGACCACCTCGTGGCTGGCCCTGGCGTCGGCCAAAAGGGCCAGGGAGAGGGAGAGGGCGGCGGCCAGGGACCGCGCCTGCAGCGCGTGCTCGGCACCGGGGATCTGACCCTGCTTGGGGTGGGGGCCATCGTGGGCGCGGGGATCTTCTCCAGCGTGGGGCAGATGGCGGCTGGCGCGGCCGGCCAGCCCGGGGCCGGGCCGGCCTTGATCGTGTCGTACCTGTTGACCGCGGCGATCTGTGGCCTGGCAGCTCTGTGCTACGCCGAGATCGCCGCCATGGTCCCGGTGGCGGGCAGCGCCTACAGCTATGCCTACGCGGCGCTGGGGGAGATCTGGGCGTGGATCATCGGGTGGGACCTGATCGTGGAATACGCCATCGGAAACGTGTACGTGGCACAGAGCTGGGGCGACTATTTCCGGTCCTTCTTGCGTGGGGCCTGGGGGCTGGATCTGCCCGACTGGCTGGCCACCGATCTGCAGACCGCCGCCAGCGATCCCCACATCGCTGCCTTCGCGCCGCACCTCGGCGGTCATGTGGTGGCGTTCAATCTGCCGGCCGCCGCCATCACGGCCCTGCTGACCGTGCTGCTGTGCTCCGGGATCCGACAGAGCGCCCGGGTGGCGGACGTGCTGGTGCTGTTCAAGCTGGCGCTGATCGCGCTTTTCGTGGTGGTGGGAGGAATCTACGTCCAGCCGGCGAACTGGCACCCCTTCGCGCCCGGCGGGTGGCGCGGGATCTGGACGGGGGCCTCGCTGGCGTTCTTCTCGTATATCGGGTTCGACGCGCTCACCACGGCTGCCGAGGAGTGCCACGACCCGGAGCGATCGGTTCCGCGGGCCATGATCGCGTCGCTCGGGATCTGTGCCGTTCTCTACGTGGCGGTGGCGGCGGTCATGACGGGCCTGTGTGCGTCGTCCGAGCTCGGCACCGGCGATCCGCTGTCGCACGCGTTGCGCATCGCGGGACTGGAGCGGGTGGCCACGTTCATGTCGCTGGGCGCGGTGGTGGCTGTCACCGTGGTGTTGCTGGTGTTCCAGATGGGGCAGCCGCGCATCCTGCTGGCCATGGCGCGGGACGGCCTGCTGCCGCCCGCCTTTGCGCGGGTCCACGGCCGCCGACACACGCCCGTGTTCGGCACCGTGTTGACCGGGATCTTCGTGGCGATCGCCCCCACGTTTCTGACCCCGGCGCAGGCGCTGGAGCTGACCAGCATCGGCACATTGTTCGCGTTCATCGTGGTGGCGGGCGGCGTGATCGCGCTGCGCATCCGCGAGCCCAACCGGAGGCGCCCCTTCCGCTGTCCGGGCTATCCCGCGACGCCACTCCTGGCGATCGCCGCCTGCCTGGTGCTGATGCTGGGCCTGCCCGCCGCCAACTGGTGGCGTTTCGGCATCTGGCTGGCCGTAGGCCTCCCCGTGTACGCGCGCGCGGCGCGGGCCCGCCGGTAGGGACGCGCCTCTTTGGGTGCGCGCTGGCAAGCGCTAGCGTGCGCTCCGCAGGCGCTCGCGTGCGTTCCCGTGCGTGCTCGCGCGCGCTGCCATACGCGCTCGCGCGCTGCGTCCCGCGCTCGCGTGCGCTGCTCCCCACCTTCCCAACTCCGGGATTCACCTCTCCCCGCAAGCGGGGCGAGGTGCAGACCTGACAGCGCTTACCGCACGTCCCCGGAAGTTGGAGACCACCCACGATTTCGGCGTGGCCCGCAACGATCGTTGCGCAGCCCACCGCCCGGTCAGTCCTTGGGGGCGTCGTCGGTCTTGGCGGAGGTGGCGGGCTTGCGGGGCTTTGACTTGGTCGATCTGGGCTTGGCCTTGGACGCCGATTCGGATGCCTTGTCGGCGCTCTCGGCCGCCTGCTCGCGCGCCTCCGCGGCGGTCTCCTCCTCGTCGTTGACGGCGTCGGCCTTGCGCTTTTGCTCCGCCTCTTGCTCCCGCTGTTTTCGTTCGGCATCGCGCGCCCGTCGGGTCTCGGCCTCGACCTCCTTCTCGAGCTCGCGCGTCCTCTTCTCGTCGCATCCCTTGGGCTCGCAATCACCGGGACACTCGCACTTGCCCTTCTTGCCGCAGAAACACGAGCCCGATGAATCCCGGTAACACCCGCAGGCGTTGGTCTTGGGCGTGGCGGCCCTGGCCACCAGCCCCGACCCACCCCACGCATAGATCCCGAGAGCGGTCACGACCAACACCGGCACGACCCGCAAGAAGTTCCGCATGTCCCGTCTCCTCGAGCAAATCAATCTAGACGCCGCCTTTTTCCTGCGGACGCGCGCCCAGTTTACACGCTTGTGGCCCTGGCGCGCGCGAGGGGGCTGGTGAGCGGGGCTGGTGGACGGCTGGTCTCGTCCTGGCCCAGCTGATGCCGGCCTGGTCCCGGGCTTGTTCCAGGCCTGGCTCCCAGGCTTGGTCTCAGGTTCCGCCGCCGTCGTTTTCGGGCGGCCCGCCATATATAGTCGTGTGGTCGTCGCCCCCTGGCGGCTCTGGCCACCCGCCGCGCCGCACTCCCCGCCAGCCCACCGTCGTCACCATTCATGGACACGAAAATCGACCTTTCCCAGCTCCCGCTCGAGCGAATCGCCGACCGCATCGGCACCCCGTTCTACCTCTACGACGCGGGAATTCTCCGCGCCCGGCTCAGGAGCCTGGCCGCCCTCACCGACGGCGCGGATTTGCAAGCACGTTTTGCCATGAAGGCCAACTCCTCCTGGAAGGTCCTGGAGCTGGTGCGCGAGGCGGGCCTGTGGATCGACGCCGTGAGCGGCAACGAGGTCTTGCGCGCGCGCCGGGCCGGCTTCGCCATGGGAGGGCGGCCACCCGTGGTGCTCTTCACCGCCGACGTCTTTCGGGACAACGCCCTCACCGTGGTGCTGGAGCACGGCATCGTCCCCAACGTCGGTTCCCCTGGAATGCTCGACGAGCTGCGCGGCGCCGGATATCGCGGAGCGGTCGCGGTGCGGATCAACCCGGGCTTCGGACACGGTCACGTGCAGTCGTGCGATACGGGAGGTCCGTCGTCCAAGCACGGCATCTGGCTGCCCGACCTCGGGGACATCAAGCGGCACGCAGCCGATGCCAGGTTTTCCATCGTGGCGTTGCACGCCCACGTGGGGACCGGCCCCCAGATCCGCGAGTTCGACGCCAACATGCGCAAGCTGGTGGATACCTTCGCCTCTCTGCTGCCCGATTTCCCGGACGTCGAGGCCGTGAACCTGGGCGGGGGCATCCCCTATCCTTACCGGCCGGAGGCGGAGGCGTACGATCTGGCGTGGTACCGTCCGATCCTCACCGAGGCGGCCGACCGGCTGGCGTCGGTCGCCGGGCGTCGCATTCGCATCGAGATCGAGCCCGGTCGCTACGGCGTGGCCGGGATGGCGGTGCTGGTAGCGCGCGTGAAGGACATCAAGCGCACCACCGCCAACGAGCGCGGCGCCGGCCACGAGTTCGTGATGGTGGACGCGGGTTTCGTCGATCTGGTGCGGCCGGCCATGTACGGCTCCTACCATCACATCTCCATCGTGGGAGCCGGGGCCGCTCGCGCGCCCGAGCCGTTCATCGTGGCGGGTCCCCTGTGCGAGAGCGGGGATGTCTTCACGCGCGACGATCGCGAGCTCCTGGTGCCGCGACCCTTCGGCCGGCCGGATCCAGGAGATCTGCTGGTGCTGCACGACGCGGGCGCCTACGGCGCCGCCATGAGCTCGAACTACGTCTCGCTGGGGCGGGCGCCCCAGGTGCTCTGGGACGAGGGCCAGGCCCGGCTGATCTCCCGCCGCGAGACCCTCGACGATCTGGTGCGGACCGAGTGCAACGAGCCCCTCACGTCATGAAGTCGACCGGCGCCGCCAGCGCGTAGCGAATGGCGGGCTCGATCCTCTCGAGCGGCATCTCGCGCCAGTACACGTGCCAGTCCGGGAAGCGCGCCACGCCGTCGCCGTTCTTGAGGTACCAGTTGGAGATCGGGTTGGTCGGCCGGGCGCGCCAGAAGAAGCTCGGGTAATCGCGGATCATCACCGACCACAGATCTCCGCCGATGCCCTCGCCCTGGGCCTGCCGGTCCACGGCGAACTTGCTCAGGTAGGTCCCGACCGGGGAGTGCGATAGCAGCGCCGCTCCCAGGTAATTCTCCTCGACGAAGATGCGCTCGACCGGACGCTCGAGCACCCCCTCCTTGAGCGTCCGGCCGAAGGCCGACTCGATGAGGGCTCGCAAGCGCACGTGATCGAGCGAGGCGATGTCACGATGACTCTCGACCCGCGAGCCCTTGCGGATCAAGGTACCCGCGCCGTTGATGGTGAACAGCTCGCGCAGCAGCTGCAGGGGATTGACCACCGTGACGGTGAGGCGGTGGGGCGTCAGATCGATGAGCTGTTTTCCGTGACGCAGGAGGGACGCGTGCTGGCGGGTCAAAGTTCCCCCGCGCAGCAAGCGCTCGAAGTCGGCTTCCAGGTTCACGACCGGGATGGGCGGCAGGCCCTCACGCACCAGGCCGGCGCTGGTGGACAGGAAGACCACCTTGCGGGACTCGAGGCCGGTGACCAGCTCCCGCAAGAGCGCGAAACGGGACTCGAGAGGCGCGTCGCGCGACGGCTCGAGCGACAGAAGGGGGATGGTGTTCATGTGGACGGTCTCGCGCACCACCTCGATGAGAGGCGGCGACAGCGCGGGCAGGAGCGGCACGATCTGCGCCCGCACGCCATCCTCGAGCAGCCATTCGTGAACGCGCGACGCCTGCCGGTCGGCGTCGCGCGGCTCGAACAGCCCCACGACCACCACGGGCGTGAGCCCCAGCCCCGACAGGATGCGCAGGTCGAAGTGAAAGGGATCCAGCGCCGTCTGCACGATGCGCGCGCTGGCGCAGATCACGGCGAAGCTCTCCTTCTTCTGGGCGCGGAACAGCTTCAGATACAGATCGACGTCGGCCTTTTGCCCCACGCTCTCCAGGAAGCGCGTGATGATCTCCGCTTCCATCATCAGACGAGCGCGGCGCCGTCACCGGCGTCACCGCCGTGGTTGCCCAGCACCTGCACGAAGGCCCGGTACGCCGCCTGCAGCTGCGTCAGCTCCACGTATTCGTCGGCGGCGTGAGCCTGCTCGATGTGGCCGGGCCCGAACACCACGGCATCGATGCCGGCGGCCGACAGCAGCGCCGCTTCGGTCCAGAACGCCAGATCGATGGCGGCTGCGGATTCCCCCAGCAACGCCTGAAGGGGCGGAAGGTCGCGGGTCTGGAAGGGTGGATTGGAGTTGAGCACGGCCCACTCGATTTGCGCGGGTGCCACTGCGGCTCGGGCCGCCCGCTCCGCCTCGGCCATGAGCGCGTTCAGGTCGGAGCCCGGCGCCGGTCGCAGGGACATGCGCAGGGTGGCGCGCGTGGGAATCACGTTGAAGGCCAGTCCCCCGTCGAGCGACGCGACGTTCAGGCACAGCCCCTGGAATCCGGGCGGGCCCCGGTGTCGGTAGAGCCGCCCCAGATCATCGAGCGCCACGGCGGCCCGGGCCAAGAGCGCGATGGGGCTCGGGATTTGATCGGCCCGCGAGGAGTGGCCGCCCACCGAGGTCGCCACCGCCTCGGCGGCGCCGATTCCCCGGTGGCGCCAGCCCACGGCACAGCCGGTGGGCTCGCACACGATGGCGCGCTCCAGCCCGGAACAAAGGGCAGGATCCGACAGGAAGCTGCGGATGCAGGTGTTCCGGCGCTCCTCGTCGCCGGAGAACAGGATGCCCACTCCCCGGGGTGGTCTTCCGCTGGCGTTGACATCGACGATCGCCTGCAGGATGGCGGCGATGGCCCCCTTGGTGTCGGCGGCGCCCAGCCCTTGCAGGCGCCCGTCCCGCTCCACCAGCACGTGGGGCGGGGTGCTGTAGCCGGCGTTGGCCGGGACGGTGTCGACGTGCGCATTCAACAGGAGCCGGGGGCGCTCGGTGCCGAAGACCGCGTAGACGAAGCCGTGGTCGTCCTCCTGCCGCACCTCGACCCGCTCGGCGCCCATCTCGCGCAACTGTTCGCCCAGCCACGTCACGGCCGGGCGTTCGTCCCCCATCGGGTTCTGCGTATCGAACGCCACCAACTCGGTCAATCGCGCGGTGAGAGACATCGGGAGTTGCCCCTCATAGCATCACCGCGACCTGCCCGCTAAGCTCAATGCCGTTCGGTTGGTGGGCCCTGGGGCCCTCATGTCGGCCTTACCCATTCCTTGATTGGTAAGGAGGCGTGAGATAACATCGAGATATGGCCACAATCACGCTGACGTCCAAGCGGCAGGCCACCCTGTCCAAGGAGGTGTGTGAAGAGCTCCACATCCAGCCCGGCGATCGCCTGAGCGTCGAACGACAGGTCATCGGGGGAGAGAGCGTCTGGATCCTCCGTCCTCGCAAGGTCGACTGGTCGTGGATCGGCTCCGTGTCGGTTCCGGGGGGGACCTCACACGACATGGGCGAGATACGCAAATCGATCGCGCGCGGACGCCGGCGAAGCAAGCCGAGTCAGGGGACCAAGCCAAGCAGGGCGAGATCGACGTGAGATCGAGGTGACGGTTGGGCTGGACACCTCGGTGGTGCTTCGCTTGCTGGTCGGAAAGCCGGCGGCTCAAGCCCGGTTGGCGCGCCAGCGTTTGCAGGCCGCCCACGAGCGCGGGGACGCGATCCTGGTGACGGATCTCGCAATAGCGGAGGCGTACTTCGCCTTGCACTACCACTATGGAGTCCCCAAGGCCGAGGCCCGCGCCAGGTTGCTTGAGATGGCCACGTCTCGTGTGGTCACCGTGTCGCCGCCGGAAGCCGTGTGGGCGCTGGAGCCTTCGAAGGGCGCCGGGGTAGGGGATCGTCTCATCCACGCCCGTCATCGCGCGGGGGGCGCTGTCTCCTGGACGTTCGATCGTGAGATGGCGGCGCTGGAAGGCGCGGTTCGTATCGGGCCCTCGGTCGGTGGAGGCCCCTAGGCTAGGGCGGCCGTGTTCTAGACGGCGAGCCCCCCACCTGGGTCGGCATAGGGTGCACATCCGCTCATGATCTCGCTCATCCTGGCCGCCGTGCTGCTGGCAACCCCTGCCGCCGCTCCCGCCCGCCCCCGCGTGGCCCCGATCTTGATGGCCACCCGCGCGCCGGGCCCGGTCGAGCTCGACGGCAAGCTCACCGAGGCTGCCTGGTCGAGCGCCATCCCCAGCGACGCCTTCACCCAGCACTATCCCGTGGCGGCCGCGCCCGCCAGCGAGCCCACCACGGTGCGGGTGCTGTACGACGAGGGCGCGCTCTACGTGGGGATTGATTGCACGCAGCGCTCGACGCCCATCGTGGCGCGCTTGACGAGGCGCGATCGGGTGGTGACCGGAGACCGCGTCACCATCGACATCAGCAGTCGCTCGGATCGCGTCACGGCCTTTCACTTTGGCGTCAGCGCCGCCGGCGTGGTCGACGACGGCATCTACTTCAACGACAGCGACTACTCGGCCGACTGGGACGAGAACTGGGAGGCCGAGACCTCGATCCGCAAGGACGGCTGGTCGGTCGAGGTGAAGATCCCCTTCCGGATCCTGCGCTTCGACGCCGCGTCCGTTCAGCGCTGGGGTTTCCAGGTGACCCGCTACACGGCCGCCCGCAACGAGACCGACATCTGGGCCTGGAGGCCGCGCAGCGCTCCTGGCTTCGTGTCCACCTTCGGGACCCTGGAAGGCCTGACCGGCATCCAGCCCACCCGCCCCATCGAGGCGCGCGTCTCCGGGATCGCCAAGCTGCGCTTTCGCGACGCCGAGGCGCGCGGCCCGTTCGCCCCCGCCCACGACTGGGCCTGGGCCTTCGAGCTGTCCGGCCGCGCGCACCCCACGCAGGGGACCACGCTGGACCTCGCCATCAACCCCGACTTCGGTCTGGTCGAGGCGGATCAGGTGGTGCTGAACCTGTCGAACTACGAGGTTTTCTACCCCGAGAAGCGACTCCTGTTCCTGGAGGGTCAGGAGACCTGGGTGACCCCCCGCTCGGTGCTCTACACGCGGCGCATCGGCGCGCAGCCGGCGGATTCAGGGCTGGCCCAGGCCGGCGAGACGCTGGTCGACCGCGTGGCCCCTTCGCAGATCTGGGCGGCCGCCAAGCTGGTCGGAGTCACCACCCCCCGGACCAGCGTCGGTCTGCTGTCTGCCGTGACCGGCAAGAACGACGCGCTCATTCGGCAGAGCGATGGCAGCGGCGCCACCATCACCCGCACCGCCGATCCGCTGACCTTGTTCAACGTCGCGCGCGTCCGCTACCTGGCCGGGCTGGGTGGCGATGTGGGGTTGCTGGCCACCGCCACCAACCGCTTCGAGGGTGACCGGGGCAGTGGCACCGCCCGGACGACCAGCGACGCCTACGTGGCCGCGATCGACGGCCGCTGGCGGTCGCCGTCGACCGACTACGTGGTCTCGGGACAGGTGGTCTCCTCGGTGCTGGTGGGGGGACCGCCGCGCGCTCACCGGGACGGCGTGCCGGTGGCTCCGGGACATCCGGATCTGGGCCTGACGGTGACGGCCGCCAAGCAAGGAGGCCCGCACTGGCTGGCCACGCTCATGCAGTCCGTCTCGGGCCGCCAGCTCGACTACAACGATCTTGGCTACATGGACCGCAAGAACGACGCGCTCTCGTACGCCGATCTGACCTACCGCACGCTCGACGCCTGGTGGAAGACCACCGACACGGCTACCACCGTGGCCCTGTCTCACCGCCAGGCGCTGGATGGGATCCGCCTCGAGGACCACGTCCGCCTGTCCACCTCGGCGACCTTCACCAATTTCTGGGGCGCCAGCGCGACGGCCTACTACTATGCGCCGCACTTCGATGACCGCGAGACCGGTGACGGGACGGCCCTGGAACGGGCGGGGCTGGGCGGGGCCGAGCTCTGGGTGGGCACCGATTCACGTCGCCTGTTCACCTGGGCGCTGTGGCTCCAGGCGCAGCAGCTCTCGAACGGCACCCAGGTTCAGGGCTCCGCCAGCGTGGTCATGCGACCCTCTTCGCGGATCGATCTGGAACTGGCGCCCCAGGCGCTGTACGCGAGCGGGGAGCCCCGCTTCGTCGAGAAGGACGCGGCGGCGCCGTTCTATTATTTCGGGCGGCTGACGGCCAGCAACCTCGGCCTCACGGCGCGCGCGACGGTCGGCCTCACGACCCGGTTGACCCTTCAGCTCTACGGTCAGCTCTTCCTGGCCACCGAGCGGTACACGGAGCCGAGCCAGTTTCGGGTGGTGGGCGGCGCCTTTCGTAGCGAGATTCGGCTTTCCGATCTCCAGCCCATCGCGCCCTGGTCCGGGATCCCCAACGTGCAGCAGGCCAACTTGAACGTGAACGCGGTCCTCCGCTGGGAGTTCCGGCTGGGCTCGACCGTCTATCTGGTCTACACGCGCACCCAGAGTCCCAGCTTGACTCCCGGGAGCATGCCGCGGCTAGACCCGAGCGTGCTCTCCGGCAATCGCGGTTCGACCGACGTCATCATGCTCAAGGCGTCGTACTGGTGGGGCTGACTACTTGTCTTTTTTGGCGCGGTACTCGGCGACCATGGCCTCGCGCTGCTGCTTGGGAACCTCCGCGTACTTGGCGAACTCCATGGAGAACTCGCCCTTGCCCTGGGTGGCCGACCGCAAATCCGTGGAGTAGCCGAACATGTCGTTCAGCGGCACCTCGGCCATGGCTTGCACGAAGCCCTCCAGCTTCTCGGTCGAGATGATGGTCCCGCGGCGCTGGTTGATCTGCCCCAGCACCGCTCCTTGAAACTCCTCCGGGAACTGCACCTCGACGCGCATGATGGGCTCGAGGATGGTGGGCCTGGCCTTTTCGTAGGCCTCGCGGAACCCCATGAGCGCGGCGGTGCGGAACGCGATCTCTGATGAGTCGACCGGGTGAGATTGACCGTCGTTGATCACGCAGCGCACGCCCACGATGGGGAATCCGATGAGCGGCCCCTTCTTGATGGCCTCGCGGAATCCCTTGTCGCAGGCCGGGATGAACTCGCGCGGGATGGAGCCTCCCACGATGTCGTCCACGAACTCGTAGCCTGTCTCGTGCTCGGCCGGCAAGGGCTCGATGTACCCGGCCACCTTGCCGTACTGGCCGGAGCCTCCGGTCTGCTTCTTGTGGGTGTAGCTGAACTCGGACTTGAGGCTCATGGCCTCCCGATAGGCGACCTGGGGCTTTCCAGAGATGACCTCGGTGGCGTACTCGCGCTTCATGCGCTCGATGTAGATCTCGAGGTGCAGCTCGCCCATGCCGCTGATGATGGTCTGGGCCGACTCCTCGTCGCGATGGACGCGGAAGGTCGGGTCCTCCTTGGTGAAGCGGTTCAGGGCCTTGGAGAAGTTGGCGGTGGCGGTCTTGTCCTTGGGCGACACCGCCAGGGAGATCACCGAGTCCGGCACGTGCATCGAGGTCATCGTGTAGTTGATGTCCTCCGAGGTGAACGTGTCGCCCGAGCTGCACTCCACGCCGAACAGGGCCACGATGTCTCCGGCCGAGGCGCTGTCGATGTCGTTCATCTCGCTCGAGTGCATGCGCACGAGTCGCGGGACCTTGAGACGCCGGCGACCACCCGAGTTGTTGACGATGAAATCTCCCTTGGAGAGCGAGCCCTGATAGACCCGCATGTAGGTGAGCTGTCCGTACTTGCCGTCTTCCAGCTTGAAGGCCAGGCCCACGAAGGGCTTCTTGATGTCGGATTCCAGGATCACCCGGGCCTCGGCGTTGTTCTGATCGAGGGCGATGTTCTGGACCTCGCTCGGGTTCGGCAGGTACTGGGTCACGCCATCGAGCAGCAGCTGAACGCCCTTGTTCTTGTAGGCCGAGCCGATGAACACCGGAGTCATCTTCAGGGAGATGGTGGCGCGCCGGATGGCGGCGCGCAGTTGCTCGATGGTGGGCTCTTGCTCTGACAGGAACAGCTCGGCCAGCTCGTCGTCGTGATCCGCCACCGCCGCGATCATATCGTGCCGGGCGGTCCTGGCCTCTTCGAGCCGACTGGCCGGGACCTCCTCCTCGCGGATGTCCTCGCCGTTGTCGCCGTCGAAGAACATGGCCTTCATGCGGACCAGATCGATGATCCCCTCGAAGTTGGCCTCTTCCCCGATCGGCAGCTGCAAGGTAATGGTGTTGTGGCGCAGCTTCTCGCGGAGCTGGCTGGTCACGCGGGCCGGATCGGCCCCCGCCCGATCGAGCTTGTTGATGAAGGCGATGCGGGGAACGTTGTAGCGACGCATCTGGCGGTCGACGGTGTATGACTGTGACTGGACGCCCGAGGTCCCACACAGGACCAGGACGGCGCCGTCGAGCACGCGCAGGGCCCGTTCCACCTCGATGGTGAAGTCCACGTGGCCGGGGGTATCGATCAAGTTGATGTTGAAGCCGTCCCAGATGCAGTAGGTCGCGGCCGACTGGATGGTGATGCCCTTCTCGCGCTCGAGATCCATCGAATCCATCTTGGCGCCCACTCCGGATTTCCCCTTCACCTCCTCGATCTTGTGAATCTTTCCGGTGTAAAAGAGGATGCGCTCGGAGAGCGTGGTCTTCCCCGAGTCGATGTGGGCAGAGATGCCGAAGTTGCGAATTTTTTCCATCGAGACAGTCGCCATGTGACCTTTCTATTCGCGGCGGGACGGTCGGCCGGCGGCCGAACAGGGGAGGGACCCCGACGCGACGAACTTGAAGGCGCGGTAGTCTAGTGGAAAAAGCTGGCTTGGCCAGTACCGCAGATCTCGCCCCCAGATATTGGGGGTGGGGTGGCTCCGGTCAGTTGTGCTTGCCGCTGGCTGCGTCGGGGCCGTGCATCAGGCCGTGGGCATGGCCCACCATCTCGCACAGGAAGGTGGCGAGCGCACAAAACTCTCCGGCCCTTCGCTCGATGGCCAGGTGGACTCCCTTGTGAATGAGGGCGCGTGCCAGCGCCAGGTCCGATTCCTGGCCTCCTCCGGCCAGCTCTTGCACCAGGGAGCTCAGCCTGGCCTCGTGGTGCTTCTGCAACTCGTCCATGGTCGCCATCGACATCGACTAGAGCGGCTTCGCCGCCGCAAGGGGCCTCGGAAGGCCCCCTGCGAGACCCCCACGGAGTTGCTTGACGGCGTGGCCGGTCCAGCAAAGCTGGACCTCCCCGTACTTGGATTGACTATGCGGTCGTCCGAGGTGAGAACTTGCTTCAAAGGTCAACATTTTAATCGAGTGAGCGTTTAGCACGAATAGTTGAAGCTGCGCACCATCAGCTCCGAGACCAGCCCGCGTTTGGCGCCGTCGGAGTTGATCGATCGCCGCACGCCGACGGCCCGGGGGCGTAGACCCCGGTAGAGCTTGCGGGTGACGGGACAATCGGAGTTGGACAGCAATACCCGCACCTTTTCCTCTCTCAGGCGCCGCAGGAGTCGGCCCAGGCGCTCCTGATCGGCCTGCGTGAACCCCGCGCTGGCGTAGGAGGTGAACTTCGAGGTGGCCGACACCGGCACGTAGGGCGGATCGCAGTAGACGAAGTCGTCGGTCGTGACTCCCGCGACCGCCTGCTCGAAATCAGCCACGATGAGCTCAGTGTTCTGGAGGGCCGCGCTCACCAGCTCGATGCGCCGCGGGTTGACCAGGCGGGGATTGACGTAGTGGCCAAAGGGGACGTTGAATCGCCCGCTGGCATTCACCCGGTAAAGCCCGTTGAAGCCGCAGCGGTTCAGATAGATGGTGCGGGCCGCTGACACGGCATCGGTCAGATCGGCGGGGTCGAGCTCCCGAACCCGATAGTAGGCCGATTCGTCGTAGCGGTGTCCGGCGAGCGCAGCCAGGACCTGTCGATGGTCCCGCTTGATGGCGGCGTAACACCGGATCAGCTCCTCGTTTCGATCGGCGAGTCGAGCCTTCTTGAAACGTTGCTGGCGGGCCAGTTCGAAGAACAGCGCACCGCCGCCCACGAACGGCTCATGGTAGACGTCGATGGACCTGGGGACGAATTGCATCAGCTCGGTCAGCAGCGATCGCTTGCCGCCCGCCCACTTGAGGAAGGGGGCCAGCTGGTCGCGGCGGCCATCGGGACGGTCGGGATCCTCCACACTCTCGGAGCTCTTTTCGAAAATTCCTGTCGGAGCCATGGCGATCGGAGCACGCATGATGTCTCACCCTTCGAGATGTGGTGCCAGATCTGTTTGTTGAATAGTGGAGAAGTCGTCGGAAGTTGATGCACGCCGCTGTCGGATCGTGTCGCACAAACAGCGCAATTTCGGCTGGAATTCACGCGTTTTTTGATCGAACACGATGTCTTCTTGATAGAGTGCCCCACCAGTTGCGGGCCGCCAGATGCGGAAAGGCCCCCGGTTTTGTGACCCAAGAAAAGGAGATCTCATGGCAAAGGTAATGACCAAGTCGCAAGTGATCCAGGCTGTGGCCGACGCGCACAAGCAGAAGCTGGTCCGTAAGGACGTCGCGCAGGTTCTCGCATCGTTGGCCAGCGTGGGTCACCGCGAGCTGAAGAAGACGGGGGTTTTCGTGCTGCCCGGCTTCGCCAAGTTCCTGGTGATCAAGAAGCCGGCCACCAAGGAGCGCCCCGGCATCAACCCCTTCACCAAGGAGGCAATCACCATCAAGGCCAAGCCCGCGCGCAAGGTTCTGAAGGCGCGACCAGTGAAGGCCGCCAAGGACGCGGTGGCCTGACGCGGCTCCGCCGCCGCAAGGGGCCACAGCGGCTTCGCCGCCGCAGGGCCCTCGGAAGGCCCCCTGCGAGACCCCCACGCGGCTTCGCCGCCGCAAGGGGCCTCGGAAGGCCCCCTGCGAGACCCCCACGGAGTTGCTTGACGGCGTGGCCGGTCCAGCAAAGCTGGACCTCCCCGTCCTTGGATTGATCGCGCGGTCGTCGGAGATGAAGATTTGCTTCAACAAGATTTTGAGCGGTGGCGAGCGGTGGGTGGTGGCTTGAATCGTGAGGAGGTTTGCACCGGGCCCGGCGGCCCCCTTATAACGCAGGCATGGTGAGGCTGAATCGCATTTACACCAAGGCTGGCGACGGTGGGCAGACTCGTCTGGTAGGCGGACAGAAGGTCGCCAAGAATTCACCTCGCATCGAGGCCTACGGCACGGTGGACGAGCTGATGAGCTGCTTGGGCCTGGCGCGTACCGCGCTGGAAGCGTCGGGAGCACCGACGGGCGCGTTGGAGCTGGAGCGGGTGCTCCGCCGCATCCAGAATGAATTGTTCAACCTGGGAAGCGATCTCGCCACCCTGCTCGAGGATCGCC
>Ga0066788_10000057_pt1 | contig 18278 bp, 17 predicted proteins | sample OrgsoiDNA2013048_FD_70943 | JGI IMG/M metagenome (GOLD analysis project Ga0066788, IMG submission 70943) | Permafrost soil microbial communities from the Arctic, to analyse light accelerated degradation of dissolved organic matter (DOM) -... | ecosystem: Environmental > Terrestrial > Soil >... | reverse complement strand
AAAAAGCGCGGCCGGCCCGAGCCGGCACTGGTCAAGAGTGAGCCACGGGAACCACCGAGGCCGTGCATGACGGCTCCCCACGGGGGGCGGCCCTGGATGATCGGACACTGAGCTGCCACGCCGCCGCAAGGGTTCTGATCGAGGAAGGTGCGTAAGTCTCAAAGTCCCTGCGATGAGATGAGAGGGATGTCGCCTGGCGCCGGGGTGAGATATCACTCTGCCATGAGCAGGTTCACAGGCGCAGGGATCGCCCCCGCGGTCGCCACCTGGATGGTGGTCGCGTCCGTGTGGCTGGGCGGCTGCCGCGGTGGCCGTGAGCCGCCCGCCGACCAGTCTCCGCGAGATGGATCGGCCGCGCCCGCGACGGTGGCGGGACCACCTCCCCTGCCGGTTCCCACGGACGGCGCAACCGATCCCGTGGAAGCGGAGGTCCCATCCAAGGACGCGGTGGCTCGGACGGCTCCCACCGCCAGGCCGCGGCGAAAGAGTCGAGAGCCCGCCCGCGCCCACCCTGGGGCTTCGACCGGCCCCGAAGCTCACGATGGACCGGCCAAGAGCGGGATCAGCTACAGGATCAGCTCGCTCGAGACCTCGGGCGGGGTGCCGAGATCGGTCGCGACCGAGGTCATTCGTCGTGGAATGGCTTCATTGCAAGCTTGCCGGCCGGAGTCGACGGCGGCGAGCGGGCCAGCGCGAGGGCGGGTCCTCATCAAGCTGACGATCAACGTGCGCGGAATCGTCGAGCTGGCCGAAGTGCTGAAATCGTCGCTGGAAGGGAGTGACGCCACCGAGCTGTGCCTGGTCGAGGCGGCCCGTCGATTCAAGTTTCCGCATGCCCCCGAGGCGTCCGGGTCCACGGCGACCTTTCAGCTCGAGCTCTGAGGTAGGGGCACGGGGCCGCCCGCGCCACATCGTCAGCCTGTAGACTCTTCCTGGACATGAGGAAGAACTCTGCAGAGTCCGGGCGATCCGGCGCCCCTGGCCGCTGGCTCGTGGTGGCATCGACCGTCGCGCTTGGCCTGGCGGGGGCAGTGACTGGTTGCAGCAGCAACTCGGTGCCGGGCGGGGCCGGGGGGCGCCCTGGAGGTTCCGATACGGGCGGTCTCGCGAACGGCAGCGGCGGTGCGACGAACACCGGGGGACAAACCGGCAGCGGTGGTGGCGGCGCGGGAAGCGGCGGCCGCCCGGGGAGCGGGGGCACTCAGATGGCCGGGAGCTCGGGAGGCGCGCCGGGTGGCGGCCAGGGCGGTAGCGCCTTCGCGGGAGGCCCCGCCACGGGCGGCCAGTCTGGCGGGGCCGCGGGCGGGCCCACCGGTGGGATCGGCGGGAGCTCCTCCGGAGGCGTCGAGTGTCCGGCAGGTGCCTTCTTTTGCTCGGGCTTCGAGGAGGCCGGCTTGCCGACGGGGGCGGTCTACCGGGTCAACGCCGCCCCCGGCGACTGGTCACGCGACTACGAGCTCGACACCACCCTCCACAACCAGGGCAAGGCGTCCCTGCGCGTGAAGTCCAGCACCGAGGCCGGCACGTCGGGAAGCGCCTACAAGATGCTGTCCGTGCCGGCGAGCGCCACCTTCTGGGTGCGGTTCTACCTGCGCAGCGATCTGGATATCGGGGGCGTCGACCACAACGCCTTCGCGGAGGCCTCCGGCAGCGACGATCCCAACGACGGCGTGGCGGTGGAGCTGGCCGAGGACGTCGGCATCGCCTTCAACTCCAAGGACGACGTCAGATGGCCCACGGGCTACGGTCGCCTGATGACCGGCGCCACCAATCCCTACTCCCTGCCCAAGAACACTTGGCACTGCATCGAGATCTCCTACGACAGCCAGGCCAGGGAGCAGAAGCTGTTCATCAACGGGACGCCGCAGATCGACGCCACCAACTATCCGGCGGCGTTCCAGCCCGCGGGCACCTCGTTCAAGGTGTTCAAGTTCGGCTTCCAGGAGCTGCACGGCCCCCCACGCAAACTCTGGTACGACGACGTGGCGGTGGCGTCGCAACGAATCAATTGTCTGTAGGAGCCTGTTGCAGTATTCGCTTGTGACCCTGCTCGCGCTGATCTTGGCGCTCGCGACGGGCGGGGGATGCGGGTCCAATCAGGGGGTCCCGCCCTCGATGCTGGGATGGAACCAGGCGGTTCCACCGTTTCGGGTGGCCGGCAACATCTACTATGTCGGGACCAACGAGATCTCGCTGTTCCTGATCGCGACGCCAGCCGGCAACATCCTGCTCGACAGCGGCTTCGAGAGCAAAGTCGGTCGGCTACGGGGCGCTGTAGAGGCCCTCGGCTTTCGCTTCGCGGACATCAAGCTGCTCCTGTCGAGTCACGCCCACATCGATCACGTGCAAGCACACGCGGCCGTCCGACGGCTGACCGGCGCGCGCGTCCTGGCGTCGCGGGAGGACGCGGCGGTGATCGCCAGCGGCGGCCAGGGTGACTGGGCGTATCCCGGGATGTTCTCCTGGACGCCCTGTCCCGTCGACCAGATCATCGAGGATGGGGCCAAGGTCGAGCTGGGCGGAACCACGCTGGTCGCCCACCTCACGCCCGGGCACACCCGCGGCGCGACCACCTGGACCACCACCGTGAACGAAGAGGGTCGGCCTCGGGCCGTCCTCTTCTTCCCGAGTGCGTCCGTTCCGCCGGGGTCGCGCCTGGTGGACAATACCGACTACCCGGGCGTGATCGAGGCCTTCCAGAACAGCTTCGCGATCTGGCGCCGATTGCCGTGCGAGATCTTCCTGGGCGCGCACGCATCCTTCTTCGGGCTGAAGGACAAGGCCCGGCGGCTCCAGGCCGGGGAGCGACCGAACCCCTTCATCGATCCGAGGGGATGTGCGGCTGCGATCACCCGATTCGAAAGCAGCTTCCGGGCGACGCTGGAGAGCCAGCGTTGAGGGTCACGACCGACATCACCGGTCGGGGTGCTGGTAGCGGAACTCCTGGGTCTTTCCGCCGTAGCCGTAGGCGGTCGCGCGCACGTCCTCGACGTGGATGTAGCTCTCCTCGTGGAGGTTGCCGAGGAGCCGGGCGAAGGCCGCGAACGCCTCTCGGATGTACGCGGCCTTCTGGTCCTTGGTGTTCGATTCGTCGGTGATCTTGATATCGAAGTAGAAGCTGCTCTTGCCTTGCTCGGCCAGGGACCGGCCGCCCACGATCCAGTGTTCGGGCTCGATGTAGTCGACGGCGATCGAGGTCACCTCCGGCTTCTTGCCGAGCACGCGACTCGTCAGCTCCAGCAATACACCGGCGATCTGGGCGGTGAGCTCGGAGGACTTTCTGGCACAGACTTTCACGTTCAGGATGGGCATGGCGTGGCTCCTGTTGGGTGCCGATATTGTGAGTCGGATCCGGCGCCCAGGAATATACTGCGGCGGGCCGATGTCAGCTCTCATCATCACGTCACCTGCGCCGGAGCCGGTGGTCTCCTTCCATCCGCTTCGCCGTCTGTTCGCGTACGCCCGCCAGTACCGACGGCAGGTCTGGCTGGCGTCGCTGTTCTCGGTGCTGAACAAGTTCTTCGACGTGTTGCCCGAGGTCCTGATTGGCGTCGCCGTCGATGTCGTGGTCCATCGCAAGGCATCGTTCCTGTCACGCTTCGGCCTGTCCGATCCCCGCGACCAGATCCTGGGCCTGGCGGCGGTGACGGTGGTGATTTGGGTCGGCGAGTCGTTGTTCCAGTATCTCTACGACGTTCGCTGGCGCCACCTGGCCCAGAATCTCCAGCACGATCTGCGGATGGAGGCGTATCGCCACATCCAGAAGCTGGAGATGGCCTGGTTCGAGAACGTGCGCACCGGAAACCTGATGTCGATCCTCAACGACGACATCAACCAGATGGAGCGATTCCTCAACGGAGGGGCCAACGACCTGATCCAGATCTCCACCGGCTCGGTGCTGGTGGGCGCCGTGTTCTTCGCACTGGCGCCGCGCATCGCCTTCCTGGCGCTGCTTCCGGTTCCGCTCATCATCTACGGGGCCTTCTGGTTTCAGCGTCGCCTTGCGCCCCGTTACACGCGGGTCCGCGAAGCTTCAGGCGCCCTCAACGCGCGCCTCAACAACAACCTGCTCGGCATCGCGACGATCAAGGCCTACACGGCCGAGTCCTTCGAGGCGGATCACATCCGGGAGGCCTCGGACGGCTATCGTCGCGCCAACCGGGGTGCCATCCAGTTCTCGGCCGCCATCACGCCCATCATCCGCATGGCGATTCTGACCGGTTTCACGGTCACCTTGCTCTACGGCGGCTTCCTGGCGCTGCGGGGAAGCCTGGGGGTGGGCAGCTACTCGGTGCTGGTCTACCTCACGCAGCGGCTGCTCTGGCCCCTGACCCGCCTGGCCGAGCTGAGCGATCTGTACCAGCGCTCCACGGCGTCCATCCAGCGCGTGATGGATCTGGTGCAGACGCCCATCGCGATTCCTTACGGGGGCGTGCGCCTACCGGCGGCGTCCGTGGCGGGCGAGCTGGTCTTCGAACACGTGGACTTCTCGTACGATACGCAGCCCACCCTGCAGGACATCAACCTGCGCATTCCGGCCGGGTACACCGCCGCGTTCGTGGGCAGCACGGGAGGAGGCAAGAGCACGCTCGTGAAATTGTTGCTGCGGTTTTACGAGCCCCGCCGGGGCACGATTCGCCTCGACGGCCGGCCGCTGGCCGAGCTGGACCTCGAGGACTTGCGGCGAGCCATCGGTTACGTGGCCCAGGACAGCTTCCTGGCCGATGCCACCGTGGCGGAGAACATCGCCTACGGAGTACCGGACGCCACGCGCGAGGCGATCGTCGCGGCCGCCATCGCCGCCGAGGCCCACGAATTCGTGTCGAGCTTGCCCCGCGGGTACGACACGCAGGTCGGCGAGCGCGGTCAGAAGCTGTCGGGGGGGCAGCGGCAGCGGATCGCGCTGGCCCGCGCCATTCTGAAGAACCCGCCCATCCTGGTGCTGGACGAGGCCACCAGCTCGGTCGACAACGAGACCGAGGCGGCCATCCAGCGCTCACTCGACCGGCTCGTGGTGGGGCGGACCAGCCTCATCATCGCTCACCGCCTCTCCACGGTGCGTCAGGCCGACGTCATCTACGTCATGGATGGCGGCCGCATCGTCGAGGAGGGCACCCACGACGGGTTGCGCGACGCCGGGGGACCCTACGCGGCGCTCTGGCAGCTTCAGACGGGCGAGCGCTCGTCCGGCCGAAGCCCGGGCCAGATCATGGCTCGCTCCCGACCCCTTCCGTGAGGGGCAAGGTGGCGTCGTCGTCGCGCGATACCGCGGCAGCTGCGGCTCGCGGCGGATCCTTGCGCCCGGTGCTCCTCGAGGGGAACCGGCGCAGGGGCATGACATCTCGCCGGGCGTTGACGGTCTCGGCCTCGGTCTCGGCCTCGGTCTCGGTCTCGGCCTCGGTCTCCGCGTCGGACTGGCTCTGATTCACCGACGGCAACCGGTGCAGGCGGGAGATCGCCCGCGCGTCGGGCGTCGGGGCCTTGATGAGCTCCCGATCCTGCGTGTGCGCCCGATCCGTGAATTCCGCTCCCGCCCCCGGACGAGCAGGCAGCGTCGCCGCGGCCAGCAAGGGCAGCGGGTCCGCTGACGCGGTAACGCGTTCCGCATGAGAGCCGCGGCTCCGGGCCAATCGCGGCGTGGCCAGCGGTGTAACCGGCGGGTGGCTTGCGACCGGGGCCGCACGGAGCACCGCGGCCCGGTCTGGGTTGGGGGTCAAGGCCAGGAACAAGGCGATTCCGGCACCGACCGCCGCGATCGCGAGCGTGCCCCAGCCCGCCCTTCGTCGCGCCCGCTGCGATCCCCGTCGCCCGCCACTCGGCCCACCCCGGGCGTATTCGGCGGTGATCCGCCGGGCCATGGGGCCCGGCGACGATGATGGTCGCGTCACGGTGATGATCGTCGGGCTTTGTCGCTCGCTGGCGGCCGCGCGCAAGGCATCCGCGAAGGCGGTCACCGAAGGAAAGCGCTCTCTCCTGGATTTTGACAGTCCACGACGCACCACCTGTTCGACGGCATCGGAGACCGCGGCCGCGAGGCTCATCGGAGGCGGATCGGCGTACAAGACCTGTGTCAGCAGCGCCCCGAGGTTGTCGGCCTGGAAGGGAACCCGGCCGGTCAGCATCTCGTAGGTGATCACGCCCAGCGCGAATTGATCAGTCGCCGCATCGACATCGTTGCTGGCGCGGCACTGTTCGGGCGACATGTACTGGGGCGTTCCAACCAGGGCGCTCACAGGCCCTTTCAGTCCGCGGCTGAAGTCCCGCGCCTTGGAGATTCCGAAGTCCAGCACCTTGACCAGCTCGCCCTGTCGTCCCTCGACGGGGACCAGGAACACGTTATCGGGCTTGAGATCGCGGTGAACGATTCCGTGGCCGTGCGCGGCAGACAGCGCCGAGGCCACCTGCTCGACGATCCCGATCACCGCCTCGATCGGCAGGGCCCCCACCCGGACGACGCGCTCGGCCAGGGTCTCACCCTGCAGGTATTCCATGACGAGATACTCGGTTCCGTCGCTGGCGGTGTTGAAGTCGAGGACGTGGACGATGTTCGGGTGCTGCAACGACGATGTGATTCTCGCCTCGCGGTCGAACCGGATGAGCGCCTGGGGGCTCTCCGACAGCTTCTGCAGCAAGACCTTGATGGCATATCGGCCCGCCAGTCGCGCATGGGTGGCCTCGTAGACCACTCCCATGCCGCCCTGTCCGATGAGTCGGACGATGCGATAGGTGCCGTCGATGAGTTGTCCTTCTCCGAGCAAGTTAAAAAGCCCCACGCGGGCTCGATTCACGTGGCGTGCCAGACCGGGGGGCGCAGCTTTCATGGGCCCCGATGCTGGCGGGGATACCGATCCGGATCCCCCACCGTTACCGATTCCTCCCACGTCGCCGGTGGAGATTTTGCACCGAATCGCATTTTTCTGAGCGGATCGGGACTGTCCCGGGACACTATTGGCATGTGGATCGTGTCCTGCGGATCATCGCCCTGCCGCCGCCGGAGCCGGAGATCCGCGACGGTGGGAGCCAGCAGCCTCCCGATGATATGGCTCTGGTCGCCGGTTTGCGGGCCCGTCAGTCGTGGGCGGCGCCGGCACTGGTTGCCCGCTACGGCGGTCACCTCAGGCGAGTGCTCTTGCGGATCCTCGGGACCAGCGACAACGAGCTCGGCGATGTCCTTCAGGACGTGATCGTGAACGCCTGGTTGGGCATCGACGGCCTCGAGGATCCGGCGGCGCTGAAGTCCTGGCTGACGCAGGTGGCGATCTTCACGGCGCGCAAGGTGATCCGGCGCCGCCATCGCCGCCGGTGGTTGACGCTGTTTGAGACCGTGCCCGAACCGGAGGTGACCTGGGCCAGCCCGGACCTGCGCGAGGCGGCCTCGTGCGTATACCGGGTCTTCGACCGCATGCCGGTGGACGAACGGATCCCTCTGGCCCTCCGGCTCATCGACGGTCTGGAGCTGGACGCGACCGCGGCTGCCTGCGGCGTCTCGGTGGCGACCGTTCGCCGGCGGCTAATCAAGGCGGAGCGCCGGTTTCTCAAGCTGGCGCGTCAGTTCGAGGCGCTGGCTCCCTGGCTGGAGCTGCGGTGAGCTCGCCTTCCGGTTTGCGCTGCGAGCTGTGGCGTCGCCTGGCGCAGGACCAAGACGCTTCTCGCTGGCCCGTCGAGCGTCAGTTGCGTGAGGTCGGCCGGGCGGTGGCATCCAGGCTTTCGGTGCTCGAACGCGGGGGGGCGGGGGCCAGTGTGAGTGTGAGGGAGGGGGCAAGCACCTTCCGTCGAGGCCAGCTGCTGATGCTGGGCGGTGGCGTCGCGGTGGTGGTGGTGGCTATGGTGTGGCTGGCGGCAGCCCTCGCCTCGCGATCGAGCTCAGGCCTGGTGGCGCGCCGTCACGTGCGCACGACCACCCCGGTGAGTGAGGGCGCCCACCAGGCGTCATCCGGGGGATTCGTGGTCGATGCGCGCGGCGATCTGCCGCTTCAGTTCGGGGACGGTTCGACGGTCACCTTTGGCTCTGGATCGACGGGGCGGTTGCAGCGTCTGGACGGAACCCGGGCCGAGATCGTGCTCGAGCGGGGATGGCTGGATGCCCACGTGATCCACGCGGACACCACGGTCTGGCTGCTCCATGCGGGCCCGTACTGCGTTCACGTGACCGGTACGCGTTTCACCATGAAATGGACCGCGCAGAATCTGGAGGTCGATCTCTTCGAGGGGGCGGTGGTGATCGATGGGTCGATCCTGGGGGCCGGGTTGCCCTTGAAGGCGGGAAATCGACTGAAGATCACTTCGGGCTCCGTGCTCATCGAGCCCATCGGGGTCGAGCCGTCGATGGTGACCCGAGGCAACTCCGAGCAAGCTCGCGGGCAAGGTCAGAGGCAAGGTCAGAGGCAAGCTCAGGGGCAAGCTCAGGGAGGTGACCGGTGGATGGCCCTGGCGGAACGGGGCGCCTATCGAGAGGCGCTGGCGGCGGCCACGCAGCTTGGCTGGAATCATCTGTGCCATCACCTGGACGCCCGCCGCCTGCTGACCCTCGGAGACGTGGCCCGATATTCCGACGCCGCACCTCGCGCCAGACAGGCGTTTCAATTTCTGGTGACCAGATTCCCTCGGGATCGCCTGGCCGCCGATGCGGTCTTCAGCCTGGGGCGGCTGGCGTTCGAGTCCCATCATCCCGACGAAGCGTCTCGCTGGTTTCGCAGGTACCTGACCGACTGGCCGTCGGCTCCGCTGGCGGATCAGGCGGCGGGGAGGGTGCTGGAATGCGCGATCCGGTCGGATGATCAGCGCGCCGCAGAGGAAGCGGCGCGCAGCTACCTGGCCCGCGTGCCCGGTGGCCCGCACGCGCTTCTGGCTCGTCAGGTTCTCGGGCAGCCCGTCGACGACGGTCGGCCGTGAGGCTCTTGCCTCGGCCCGGCTCGAGGGTCGCCCTGCTGTTGACCTTCGTGCTGGCCCTGCTGGGGTGGGGCGGCGGCTCCGCCCTGTGCAATCCCGTCACCGTGATCGTGCTGGCGCCGCGAAGCTCACGACTGGCGGACGATCTGGTTCGCGAGCTGAAGGCGTCGGGGTTCGTGGTCATCGTGGCGGTGATGAGTAACGCCGATTGGCACGCCGACGTGGGTGGCTTTCCGGCCACTCATCCCTCGCATGGCGTGACGGTTCAGGGGGGGGATCGGTTGATGACGGTATTCACCCGTCGGGCCCCGACGAGCCCGATCGAAGAACGCTTCGGCCTGGCCGTCGATCCCGAGGACCGCATGGCGCGCAGACGAGCTTGTCTGAGCGTGGTCGAATACCTGCGAGCGCTGTCCGAGAGCGACTCCGCGTCGGGACTCGATTCGGAGGTCAGATCCAAGGTCATCGCACAGTCAGCGTCGGCACCGACGCCGACAACACCGATCCGACCCACGCCGACCTCGTCTTCACCACCGATCGGCCGGACCTCGGCCTCGGGGGTGCCCGTGGCCCTCGCATCACCCTCGGCGGCGCCCGTCGCGGGTGACGGGACGGCCGCGGCCTCGGCCGGGTCCGAATCGGGGTCGGGACCAGAGACTCCTCGGGCGATGAGCTCCTCGGGACGACGACCCTCGGCGCCAGGTGAGCGTCCTTGGTTCCCGCCGGGCCAGACTTCTTCACCAGCGCCATCGGCACGCTCCTCGCCTCCGTCAACGGCCGTATCTGGGAGCGCTGTCACCGACAGCGCCGATCCGGTCGAGGCCCAGGAAGCCGCCCAGGAAGCGTCGGAAGCAGCGTCCCAGGATGGGCTCGCGTCGAAGCACCACCTGTGGCAACTGGGCGTCGGATCCACTCTGAATCTCGAAGCCGCCCCGGGGGGCCCCACGGGGCACTTGCAGTTTCTCTGGTATCTGCCGCTCGAATGGCGGCTGGCCCTTTGCCTGCGCGCGCTCTGGCCCGTGCTGGGCGGGCAGTTTCGAACCGAGGGGAGCGACGTGAGGGTCTGGAACTTTGGCGGAGCCGTGAGCCTGCAGTATCTCTTCGAAACGGGAGGAACGCGGCTGCAGCCCTTCGTGGGCGCGGCGCTGGGTGCCAGGGTGGCCCTCACCGAGTCGACGCCTGCCAATGCATTGCAGAGCCGCGAGACTTTCACACCCAGTCTGAATCTCGGAGCCGATGCCGGAGTGCGTTATTCTCTCTCAACGCTGGTACAGCTCTTCTTCGAGGCCGGCGTGCTTCACGGCTGGCTGGTGCCGGGGATAAACCGCACAGATTATGAGGAAAAGGCCGCCAACTCCGATTCCCTTCACACTTCGTTCGGCGTACTCTTCGAAATCTGACTGTTCCGAAGGTCGGGCGGGTACTTAAGAACGAGTGGATCCGCGGCCTGCCCGCCCGGGAAGTGCGTGGACCACCCCTCGACACCTCGGTTGGTTGGCTGGTTGATGGTGGCGGCCACCAGATTCAGCCCCCGAAATGGAGCAGCAGGCATGCAAGGAGACCGCATCATGAAGACCCACCGCCCGATTGCAATTCTGGCGATCGCCCTCGTGACGGTCACCCTCGCGGGGTGTTCTTTCACCCGCCGCGCCATAGATGTCTACACACCGCCGCCATTCGCTCTCGACGGCGGCCCCTCGTTCGATGGGAGCATCCCCGAGCGGGGGGGAGTGACCCGCCTCGATATGAACCGTGGCAACTGCATGGCTTTGCAGTGCCAGCAGTCCGGTTGTTCCGCCGGAGCCTGCACGGGACCGAAGTGCAGCGGGACCGACAAGACCACCGTGACGGGCACGGTCTACGATCCCGCCGGCAAGGTTCCTCTGTACAACGTGACGGTCTACGTTCCAAACACCGCCCTGAATCCTCTGACCGAGGGAGCGTCCTGCGATTGCGAGACCTCGATCTCCGGCAGTCCGGTGGTCGCGGCCACCACGGATGCCAAGGGGCAATTCACGCTCGAGGACGTCCCGGTCGGCAGCAACATCCCGCTCGTCATCCAGGTTGGAAAGTGGCGTCGCGAGGCGGTGATCCCGGCCGTGAGCGGATGCACCAACACGGCCGTCGATGCGTCGCTGACCCGGCTCCCAAAGAATCAGAGCGAGGGCCACATCCCAAGAATCGCGCTCACCACGGGCGGGCTCGACGCGCTCGAGTGCTTGCTTCGCAAGATCGGAATCGTGGACACCGAATTCACTCCCGAGGCCGGGACCGGACGCGTGAATCTGTTCGCGGGAGGCAATCATCTTGGGATGCCCATGGCGGGCACCAGCGCCGGCACCAACTCCTACGATCCGACCCTGAACGGGGGCGCCACCTTCACGGACGCCGAGACCTGGTGGGAGACCGCGGACAACCTGAACAAGTACGACATCATCCTGCACTCCTGCGAGGGCACCGAGCGGCCCACCAACAAGAGCGTCAACGCCCGCATGGCCCTGCAGACCTACGCCGACGCGGGCGGCCGGGTGTTCGCGTCGCACTGGCACAACTACTGGATCGAGCAGGGGGCGGCACCCTGGCCCACCGTCGCGCAGTTCAATCACCAGCGTGATCCGATGAGCCCGTTCACCGCCACCATCGACACCAGCTTCCCCAAGGGGATGGCCATGGCGGCCTGGTTGACCAACGTCGGGGCGTCCACCACACCCGGGCAGCTGGTCATCCAGGGCGCCAAGCGGACCGTCCAGGCCGTCAACATCGCCCAGCGCTGGATCTACAGCGACGCCACCATGCCCCCCTCGGTTCAGTATTTCAGCTTCAATGCTCCCGTGGGCGCTACCAAGCAGTGCGGCAAGGTGGTGTTCAGCGACCTGCACGTCTCGGCGGGAGCGGGAGGCGCCACCAACGACAGCTCGGCGCCCGCCAAGCCATTTCCCACCGGCTGCGTCACCACGGAGCTCTCTCCCCAGGAGAAGGCCCTGGAGTTCATGCTCTTCGATCTCTCGACCTGCGTGAGCGAGCCGATCATTTACTGAGTCAGCCGGTATTGAGTCAGCCGATTTTTCGCTCGAGGGCCAGGATGACCCGGTCCTCGTACTGCTCGCCGTAGAGGGCATCGGCTTCCATGATGCCGGTGGGGCTGGTGACGTTGATCTCCGTGAGATAGCCGCCGATGACGTCCAGTCCCACGAAGAAGTGTCCGGCCTCGCGCAGGTGCGGACCAACGGCGGCGATGATCTCCAGATCGCGCCCCTCGATCTTCGTCGGCATGGCGCGCGCTCCCACGTGGAGGTTGCCGCGTGCGTCGTCCGGGGCCGGTACCCGCAGCACCGCGCACAGCGGCTCGCCGTCCACGAGCAGGATGCGCTTGTCGCCGTTGCGGACCTCGGGCAGGTACCTTTGCGCCATGGTCCACCGCCGGCCGAGGTTGGTGGCCTGCTCCAGAATAGCGCCGGTGTTGGTGTCGCCCTGCCGCACGTGAAACACGCCGAATCCGCCCGAGGCGTCGAGCGGCTTCACCACCATCTCGCCGCCCTGCTCCAGCAGGAAGCTGCGTAGCCGAACGGTTTCTCGGGTCACCACGGTGGGCGGGCAGAGCTGTGGGTAGTTGAGGATGGCCAGCTTCTCGTTGCATTCGCGCAGGCCGCGCGGGTCGTTGATGATCAGGGTGCGTCCGCGGGCCCGCTCCAGCAACAGCGTCGCGAAGTAGTAATCGAGGTCGATGGGCGGATCCTTGCGCATGAAGACCGCGTGGCAGGAGCCGAGCGGAACACTCGATTGCGGCCCCAGCAAGTAGTGATCGCCGACGATCCGTCGGACCGTGACCGGCCAGGCACGGGCCATGGGCTCGTCGTGCTCGAGGCCGAGGTGGCGGGGCTCGCAGAACCAGATCTCGTGACGACGCTGCTGCGCTGACAGCATCATCGCAAAGGTGGAATCGCCCGCGATCTGAATGCGGGCCAGCGGGTCCATGATGAACAGAAGTTTCATGTGAATTCACTTTCAGGTCTCGGGGAGAGTCGGGGACTTCGCTTCGGGGGGCGTGGCCTCCGCGTCCGGACGGACTTCCTTCATGGGTAGCAGATGCTCGAGACCGTGCTTGCGCATCCGGTAATATAGTGTGGATCGGTTGATCCCGAGCCGCCGCGCGGCGTGTGCGATGTTGCCCTGAGATTGATCGATGGCGGCCACGATCTCCGCTCGCTCCTGCTCGGACAATCGTTCCTGCAGAGGCCGGGCGCCCTCGCGGGCCGATCCGGTGTCACTGCCTGGAAACGCGCCGCCGGTCGCTGCCAGACCGGCCGTGGCCGCGCCCGTCGCCGCCGCGCCGGTCCCAGAGGGATGGACGGCGGGAGCGCGCCGGGTGAACTCCAGATCCGCCGCGGTCACGTCCGGCCCCCGCGTCAGGATCAGCGCTCGCTCGATCACGTTTTCCAGCTCCCGAACGTTGCCGGGCCAGGAATAACCGCCCAGCGCGGCCTTGGCCCCCGGGTCCAGACCTCGAATGGTCTTGCCAAACGATCGGGCATACTTGGCCACGAAATGGTCGCCGAGGAGCGAGATGTCTCCCGGCCGCTCACGCAAGGGCGGAAGGACGATGGGGAATACGTTCAGCCGGTAGTACAGATCCTCGCGGAAGGTCCCCTCCGCGATCTGCCGCTCGAGATCCCGGTGAGTGGCCGACACCACCCGCACGTCCACCTTGACTGTCTCGGTGCCTCCCACGCGTTCGAGCTCGCGCTCCTGCAGCACCCGCAGCAGCTTGACCTGGACATCGAGCGGAACGTCGCCGATCTCATCCAGGAACAGGGTTCCCCCCTCGGCCAGCTCGAACCGTCCGGGACGCCGCCGCACGGCCCCCGTGAAGGCGCCCTTTTCGTGCCCGAAGAGCTCCGACTCCAGCACCCCCGTGGCGAGCGCGGCGCAATTGACCTTGATGAAGGGCCGGGACTCGCGCGCGCTGTTGATGTGGATGGCCCGCGCCACCATCTCCTTGCCAGTCCCGGTTTCGCCGCGCAGGAGCACGGTGGCGGTGGTCTGGGCCACCTGCTCGACGCGCAGCAGGACCTCGCGCAGCGCCGGCGAGTCCCCGACGATGGCACCAAAATCGAAGACGCCATGGGCCTCGCTGGCCAGCATCCCCGCGTACTCGGCCAGTTGCTCGCCGAGGCGCCGGTTCTCGCGTCCCAGGTGGAAGCGCTCGATGGCCTGGGTCAGGATCCCCCGCATCTCCTTGGAGTCCCAGGGCTTGGTCACGTAACGGTAGATGCGTCCGAGGTTGATGGACTCGATCAACACGTCGACATCGGTGAATGCCGTCACGATGATCCCGATGGCGTCGGCGCGGACCTCGCGCACGGCCCTCAGCAGATCGAGACCGGTCATGCGCGGCATGCGTTGGTCGGTGACCACGACCGCCACGGGGTTCTGGCGGGCCAGCTCCAGAGCCTCTTCACCGCCGTGCGCGTAGAGCAGCCGAAAGTTCTTGCCGAAGTTGAACCGGAACGCGTCGAGGTTGTCCTGCTCGTCGTCGACTACCAACACCGGGTACGTCATCGGATCGAGCGCAGACGGTGCCATCACCCTTGACGGTATCACAGGCTCCGAGGAGATGATCGCGCATCCTCGTCGCAGGTTTTTAGTTCGAGCTCGAAAGAGCTGTTACCCTGATGGCTCGTGGCAATGACGGAGAAGACGACGCAGGAGACGGCCGAGACGACCGCCGCCTCCCGGGGGCCCCGCCTCTTGCCAAAAAACACGGTGCCGGTGCCGGCCCGCAAGCCCATGGTGCGCGCCACGCGCATCACGATCTTCGAACGCGAGGTGCGTGAGCGACTGTCCCGGGCGGCGCTGGACGTGTTGTTCGCCCGGGCCGAGCTCCTGTCGGAGGGACAGCGCAGCGTTCGCGGCAGCAAGGAGGGCTACTTCGGTTCCACCATGCTGACCATCGATCTGCCTGCCATGACCGACGTGTTTCGCGACGAATGCGATGCCGGGACCGCCCACCGGCTGGTGGGGCTCATGGAGACCGCGCTCGCGGAGGTGGCCCTCACGGCGTTGGACCAGACGCTGCCGCGTCGCATTCGTGAGATCGCGGAGAGCGAGGCCCGGCGAATCGCCGCCGCGCCGCTCAAGGATCTCCGTGTCCACGTGGTGGTCCGCGCGCAGGGCGCCAAGGTCTTCATCGACGTGGACGTGGAGGCGGGGCTCTAGGCTCCGGCTTTTCGCCCCATGCCCGAGGCCACCTACACCTTTGCAGCCGTCGCCAAGATCCTGGAGATAGCCGAGAGCAAGCTTCGGTACTGGGCCCAGGTTGGCTTCGTGGGCCCATCCGTGCGTGAAAGCGGCAGGATGCTTTTCAGCTTTCAGGATCTGATCAGCGTCAAGGCCGCCAAGGAGCTGGTCGACCGAGGTTTCGCTGTCGCGCACATCCGCAAGGCGCTCTCCAGCGTGCGCTCGTCGTTGCCCCACGTCGATCGACCCCTCGATCGCATCCGGGTCGCGTTCGACGGCGAGACCCTGGTCCTGGTCGACGAGGGGGCCGCCTTCGAGCTCTCCGGACAGAAGGTGTTCGACTTTGGGCTGGGGGACCTGGCGATCCGCGCCGCGGTAGGCCTCCTCGAGCCGTCCACGCGGGCGGGACAGGGGGCTGCGTCGGCTTCAGCTCTTCGACGCGAGGGACAGACGGGCGCCGGCCCGGGCGAGGCCTCGCGTCCGGCCACGGCTTACGAGTGGTTCACCGAGGCCATCCGGCTCGAAGGCGATCCGGCGCGGCTGGAGGAGGCCGAGGCTTGTTATCGGAGGGCCCTGACCCTCGACCCGGCCCTCGCCGCCGCTCACAACAATCTGGGCCAGATCGCGTATCGCCGCGGTGACACGCGGGCGGCGCGCGCGGCCTTCGACAATGCCCTGGCGCTCGATCCCGATCAGCCCGAGGCACGGTTCAACCTGGCCAACCTGATCCTGGAAGCCGGAGATATCGAGCTGGCGGTGGCGGAGCTCAAGCGGGCCTTGCAGGTCGCGCCGGACTTCGCCGATGCGCACTACAATCTGGCGGTGGCGCTCGAGAGGTTGGGTGGGCAGGCCCAGGCTCGAGCCCACCTCGAACGCTACCTCGCGCTCGATGGCGAGGCCGGAGCGCCCTGGGCGTCTCAAGCGCGCATCTTGATCGAACGCCTCTCCGGGTGACGCATGGCCCCTGATGTGGCGGGTCACACGCCAACGGTCACGGTGGTGGTCCCATCCGTGTCCACCCGGACCGTTACGGTCCAGGGACGGCAACAAACGGCGCAGTCCTGCACGAACACCTGGTCGCCCGGACTGTCGAAGTCGACGTCCGACTGAAGGTCGATCTCGCCGGCCTCTCCGCAATAGGGACATTCGTACAGTTCGTCCATAAAGTTAGCGTTCCTTCTGCGATATGATACGTCCGGAGGCGCCAATGGCATCCTGGTTCGTGTACGTCGTGCGTTGCCGCGACGGAACGTTGTACACGGGGATCAGCACCGACGTCGAAGCCCGCATCGCGCGCCACAATGACGGGACCGGCGCCCGCTACACCCGCGCCCGGAGGCCGGTCCGGCTGCTCTACACGGAGCGCAAGCGAACTCGCGCCAACGCGCTCCGCAGGGAGGCGGCCATCAAGTCCCTGACCCGCGCCGAGAAGATCGATCTGGTGGGGGAGCAGGGCGCTCCATGATCGAGCCGCGGCGTGCGCCGCGCTTCCGCCTGCCGGGGCTCTTCCGCGCGGCGACCACCGGGTTCGCGTTGGTCGCGTTGCCGGCGCCGGCGATCGGGGTCTCGGGGAGTGCCACGGCCACGCCCGTCACGATGGCTTCCCCGTCCGGGGCGACGGTCGATCGGGCGCGGCTGCTCGTCTCACGGGTGCCGGTCCCCGCGGGGCCATTCCAGCGCGGCTCCTCCCGTGGGGAGGATGACGAGCGCCCGGTCCGCAATCAGGTTGTGGCTGGCTTCGTGATCGACAGGACCGAGGTGACGCGCGTGGCCTACTCGCTGTGCCTGAGAGCCCATCGCTGCCGACCGGTCCCATCGCCTCTGGCCGGGGCTCCCGGCCTCGACGGCAACCTTCCGGTCACGGGGGTCTCATGGTTCGACGCCCGGGATTTCTGCGGGTTCGCGGGTGGGCGGCTCCCGACCGAGGCGGAGTGGGAGAAGGCGGCGCGGGGAACCGACGGGCGCGAATACCCCTGGGGGGCCGAGGCGCTGTGCGACCGTGCCAACTGGGGGAATTTCGACGGCGAGGGACCTTGCGCCGGTCAGAACCCGGGTTTTCCGGTGGCGGTTGGCCGCTACCCGGCCGGGGCCAGCCCCTACGGCGCGGTCGATCTGGCGGGCAATGTCTGGGAATGGGTTTCGGATCGCTACGACGAGGATCCGAAGCGGCGGGTGGTTCGGGGCGGATCCTGCTGCAGCTACTTCGTGCCCCCGCGAGCCTCCAATCGGAACGCGTGGGCGCCCGAATATCGCGACGCGGATCTGGGCTTTCGCTGCGTGGCGGCCCAGAGTTGATGCACTGCCTGATGGACCCGGCGATGGACCCGCGCGCGATCGCCGATCTCGGGGACGACCGGCGGCGCGCTGGGCGCGGGCCTGGGACCTGGGCGCTCGCGGCCCTGGCCGCCGCCCTGGTGACGGGAATGGCCGGGGTGGCTGCCGCGATCATGCCCATGCCCATGCCCATGCCCATGCCCTTGCCCTTGCGCTTGCGCTTGCCCACGTCCACGTCCTCGCCTTCGGTTCTCCGGAAACCGCCGACCGCCTCTCCGTCGAGCCGCGCCGGCGAAGAGATCCCGGCACCGCGCGACGACGATCGCGATCGCGATCGTATCCGACGCCTGCAGGAGACCATCTCGGAGATCCTGCGCAATCGGACGCTCGGACGGTTGCGGGTGGGGTTGCGGGTCATCTCGGCCCGCACGGGGCGCCTCTACTACGCCAGCCGTGCCGACAACTTGATGGATCCGGCTTCGAACCAGAAAGTTCTGGCCACCACCGCGGCGCTGATGCGGCTGGGGGCTGACTGGCACTTTCGCACCGAGCTGTCCGGCGACGATCCCGACGCAGACGGCGTGCTCCACGGAAGCGTGTTCCTGCGCGGCAACGGCGATCCCTCGTTGAAGATGGCGAACCTGGAGGAGCTCGCCGGGCGTCTGCGGGCACGCGGGGTGGTTCGCATCGAGGGTGGAGTGGTCGCCGATGCTCGCCGTCTGGGTGACGAAGGGGCCCCCACGGCTGTCGACAGCCGCGGGCGAACAGAATCGGAGGCCGCGTCTCCCTTGCTCGTGAACAACGGCATCATCGTCGTGCGGGTCCGCCCGGGCGCGACGCTGGGATCGCCGGCCATCGTGTTCACGGACCCCTCGGAC
>Ga0066788_10000056_pt1 | contig 18307 bp, 16 predicted proteins | sample OrgsoiDNA2013048_FD_70943 | JGI IMG/M metagenome (GOLD analysis project Ga0066788, IMG submission 70943) | Permafrost soil microbial communities from the Arctic, to analyse light accelerated degradation of dissolved organic matter (DOM) -... | ecosystem: Environmental > Terrestrial > Soil >... | reverse complement strand
GCATGCCGAAGATGGTCCTGGACGTCGCGGCCCCGCCTGCCATGGCGGCTGGAACGGCCGACGCGACGGTCGCCGCTGCAGCGGCCGGCAGGGGCGCGGATTTGGGCGCGGTTGCGGGCAGATTGAGCCTGGGAACGATCAGCCGATATCTCCCCGAGGACCATCGCATGACCTCGGCCAGGCGCTCGGGGGCGTCGATTCCGCCCACCGTGACGCCATCCGCGGGAATGTCGCCCCGCCGGTACTCGACCTTGGCGTTCTCGCTGCCACGCCAAACTTCGATGCCCAGGGTGAGCACGTAGGTTTCGCAGTAGCGCATGAGCTGGGCCAGCGGGCGCTCCTCGAGCGTTCCTTGATCGGGACCCGGGAAGGTCAAATCACCGTCGGTGGGGTTGGGCAGCCGCGGCTCGATCCGGAATCGCGTCGGTCTCGCGGAGCGGAGCTTTTCCAGCGCGTCGTGGGTCGACTTGGCCTCGAAGATGGCCTCGGAGACGCCACCGGCGATCACGTGAACCTCTCCGATCGGGTGACCGCCATTCACGGGCAGGACCTCGATCCGGGCCGACCAGGCCGGGCCGCTGAGCAGCGAGATGAGATCGTCCAGCGATCCTCCCGCCCACTCGACCATCTGGTGCCCGGTGCTGGTGTCCGACGGGGCCGCCGCATCAGCCGCGCGGAGCGGGCTGCGGCAGATCGGACAAACCAATCCCGTCGCTCCATCCGGAGCCTGAAAACTGAGCTGACAAGTGCCGCAAACGACCTGCATTAAGCTGTGCCTCCGCCCGCTACTTGGGCCTCTCCGTCGACGGTATCAAAGATCACAGTATCTTGAAGGCTGGCGCGTCCGGCGTCCATTGTTTCGGCAAGCAGGTCATGGTGCGGCCCCGGCTCCGCCGGCAGCCGCATCCGTCGCGGCTCCGCCGCCTGCGTTGCCTGCGGCGCCTCCGCCACCCCCCATCGAGGCAGCCGTCTCGGCCAGACCACCGGCGCCGCCGGTGCCTGACAGGCCGCTTGCGATCGACACGTCGTTGTCGGCGTCGGCGCCGCCGTCCCCGGCGTCGATCACCGACGCGGACGCACCCGAGGCGCCCAGGGCCCCGGTTGCCCCACCTTCTCCCCCCGTGTCGCCCGTGCCGCCCGTACTGGTCGTGCTTGCTGTGCCCCCCGCGGAGCCTCCGGTGCCGTCGGATGTGGTACCACCGAGGCTCGACCCGTCGAGATCTCTTCCGATGTCACTGCCCCAGTTCTGATCGCGCGGCGAGGAGCTAGAGCAGCCGCAGATCACCTGTGAGGCCAGGAGGCCGAGCCCGCCACCAACCGACAACAGCCGGGCACGATATTTCGTCACCATGAACATTCGAACATCTAGCAACCACGCAGCGCCTGCGCAACAAAGCCAGCCCGCCAGTGCGTCCTCGATGGCCGCCGATCGCGTTTCATGGAGGACTCCGGTGGCGGCAGGCGCGCCTGGTTTCACGTTCGTGAGCTCGCGAAGTATCCTGCCGCGATGCCCTCTTCTCGATCGCTGACGCCTTCGTCTTCACGCCGGGCGCCGCCGCAGCCAATGCTGCTGGTGCTGTTGCTGGGCGCCCCCTGCTGCGCTCATCCTGCACCCCCACCGCCGCCGAGGTCCGTCTCTCTCTCGGCAAGGCCGGCGGCGGCACCCACCGTGGCTGCGGCGCCCCTGGAGCTCGTGCCAGCCGACGTCGCCCGGGCCGGCGTGGTCGCGACGTTCGTGGTTCCCTCGCTCGATCGTTCGCTCGCGAGTGGTGTCGCTCTGGTCCGAGAGGCTACGCCGTTGCCTTTCGATGCCAGAAGCGTCCGGGACATGCTGCTGGCGCAGGCCGGACTGGCGCCGGAGGTGGCCAGTCATCTCGACATTTCTGCCCCGGTTGCCGGAGCCGTCGTGCTCAACGGCCAAGGCGGCGCACCGCTGTCGGCCTTCAGCTTCGCAGTGCGGACACCGGGTGACATACCGGCGCTGCTGGCGTTGCTGGGTCGAACCATCTCTCGTCGGGGAGATGCGATCCAGATCGAGAACACGGCGGGGGATCGTGGCTGGTTCATGCCGCGCGGCACCGTGGTGGCCTTCGCTGACACCGACGAAGCGCTGGTGCGGGCCGGAAGCCTGGCGCTGGAAGCCCGGCGGCAAGCCACCGACGACCTCGCGATCCTGGTGTATCCGGAGATGGTGGCGCGTGCCGCCGGCACGTCCCCGGACACGGCGCTGGAGATGCTGCGGATGGGCCTCGAGGAACGCGCGGCTGCCCGAGGGGCTGCGATGGGGCCGGATGCCAGCCGACAGCTGCGGGTCTTCGTGAGCTATCTGGGGGACATCACCTCGGCGGAGCTGGCGCTCGATCTCGACGCGGCCCACGGAGCCTCGGTGCTGGCGCGTTTGCGCGCGCGGACCGGCTCCAAGCTCGAGGCGTTGGCCAAGCAGACCTCGACCACTCTCGTCGATCCGGCGTTGCGGCGCTCGACCGTCGGAAAGGACGACGCGGGTATCGTCTTGACCTCCGCCTATGGGAATGCCCTGCTGGAGCAGCTGACGCTGGTCCGGGGTCGGTTGCCTGGCGATCCTCCAAAAGCGGCGCTGATCGCGGGACGGTTGCTGGACGCTCTTGGGGCGGGCCTGACCGGTCAGGTCTCGACGATCGGTCGCCTGCAACCCGCCTGGTCGTCGGAGACCCTCCTTCCCATTCGCGACGCTGTTGCGGCGGCGCGAATCGAGGGCGCCCTGCTGGCGAACGACAAGGATGCGATGGCCGCCGTCGTTCGGGCGATCACCCAGGGCGGAGCGGAGGGTTCGAAAGAGCTGAAGGTGACGCGGGTCAATCGAGAGACCGTGGGAAAGCTGAAGGCGATCCACGCCACGGTGGGATTCGCGCTGCCGGCCCAGGCCTCCGCTGCCGCCCGCGAGCTGCTGAGCGCCAAGGGGATGGACGTGTTCCTGGCAGTGCTGGGAGGTGATCGGTTTGCCGTGACGGTGGGCAAGGGAGCCAGGGGGCGCCTCGTCGCGCTGGCCGGAGCTCAGCCACCCACCAAGGGCACGGGGAGCTCGCCCGGCCCCGCGAGTGGAACCCCGGCCGCGGGCAGGGGCCAATTGGCGAAAGCGAAAGCGACGGCGACAACGACGGCGCCCGACGAGAGTGCGTCAGCCGCGGCCGTGGTCTCGGACGCGGTGGCCGCCGCCGGAGCGCGATCGCTTTTCTTCTTCTTCGACCTGCGACAGGTCGTGTTCCTGGTGGCTGCCACCGGCGCGGACGCTCGGCTGCGGATGCTGAGCAGCTCGCTGCGCTCTCCCATGCCGATCTTCGGGGGGGCGTCCGGCGACGGAAAGGGCCAGGTCTTCACCCTGGACCTGAACATTCCTTCCTCGTGCTTCAGCGGCATCGGGGCGGTGGTCCAGGCGGCGATGCTCACCCGCAAATGAAACAGGCTCCTCGCCTTTCGCGCCAGAATGGCTCCGCTGCTCGCGCCCAGGTACTTTTTTTGATTTGAAGGCGCGGCTCACTTACTCAGGTGAATGACGCTCGTTTGCCCGTCGTCAGAGGCGGGGGATCGCCCATGGTCGCCAAGAGGAGAATCGTATGCATGCAATGAAAAGTAATCGCGTGAGCGCAGCGGTCCTGAGCGCGTCGATGATGATCGTGCTTGGCGGTCGGGCGGGGGCCCAGGTCACGGCCCCGCCGCCCCCGGCGGCGGCGAGCCCGCCGATGATGATGTCGGGGGCCGCCGCCGAATTCGGCCAGCGCGGACAGATCGCCATCAGCGGCGAGCTGAAGGGAAGCATCCTGCATCAGAGCGCCAGCATGAATGGGGGCAGCTACACCACCTTCGAGATCCAACCGTCCCTCGATTACTTCGTCTCGCCCAACCTCTCGGTGGGGGGCCTGGTGGGGATTCGTCGAGAGTCGCTGGGAGGAAGCGACAGCCTGGTGACCTTCACCATCGGGCCCCGGGTCGGTTACAACATCGTTCTGTCAGGCGCGGTCTCGCTCTGGGTGCGGGCGGGTCTGGGCTATGCGCACCTCTCGCGAAGCCTGGGGCAAGTGGATGAATCGGGATACGTGATTCCCTTCTCCCTGTTCGCGCCCTTGCTCTGGCACCCGGTGACGCACCTCTTCCTCGGGGCCGGCCCCTTCTTGGAGACCGATCTCGTGAGCAGGATCGAGGGCCAGAGCGCCCCCAGGACCACCGACATCGGTCTCTCCTCGACCGTTGGTGGATACTTCGGCGGTCTGTGAACGGCCCCGGCCTCTTCACAGGTCACAGGTCCTCTTCACAGGTCCTCGAGCAGTCGGCGCACCTCCTCTAGGGCCGGCTTGCCCCTCGGCGTGTAACCGGTGCTCGTGATTCCCCCGTAGCCATACCAGTTCCACACGTAGGCGCCCTCCAGGGCCGGGTTGCGGCCCCATACGCGGCGGAATGCGGAGAAGCCCCGTCGCTGCTCGTCCATGTCGGGGGCACCGCCCGGGGTCTCGTCCCAGGGGGCGGCCGTGCTGCCGGCGCGCGAGCGATATCCGACCTCGGTGAGGACGAGTGAATTCGGCCGGCCCTCGTGCCAGCGCAGGAGACTCTCCTGATGTCGCCTCCAGGCGGCCTGCAGCGCAACGTCGTCGGCGGGTGCCGTGGGGCCGTCGCGCAAGTTGAAATAACCCGCCACGCCATCCTCGTCGACCAGGTCGAAGAGGAGCGCGTCGCGGTAGTGATCCCAGTTGGCCGAGTAGACGAGCCGCCCCTTGAAGATGGCGCGTACGCGTTCCAGCAAGGGACGCCAGCGATCGAGATCGCCGTCGAGGGTGGAGAGCTCGCTGCCCACCACCAGGCGGGTCGCACCGGTCTGGGCCGCCACCGCTGCCAGATCACCCAGGATGTCTCCGTAGGCCCGGAACCAGCGCTCGGGGTGGTTGGGGGCCAGGTTGCCTCTCCACTCGCCCGGAGCGGGATGGGCCAGCCGCACGATCGGGAAGAGCGTCACCTCCAGGTGTTCGCGCCGGGCCGCCCGGATGGTATCCGCGATGAGCCCCAGTGTCGGCGAGAAGCGCGTGTGCAGCGCCAGATCCGCCGAGTGTCCGTCGGTCTGATAGATGGCGACGATCAGCGCGACGTGGGTGGCCCCCAGACCCGCGATCTCGCGCAGGAGCGGGACGTAGGAAAAGCTGACGTCCTCGGCGAACAGGCCGAGCGCGACGCCGCGCTGCTTGGCTTCCCGAGCTTGATCATCCCCGCCGCCCGTCCCTGCGCCGGCATCCGCGCCACGCGGAGACAGCGTCAAGGGCTCATCGCGCGCTGGGAGTCGAGGCGGACCGGGGAGTTGCGGCCCGAGCAGTCCATGGGCCGTGGCCGCACCGAGCGCGACCATCCCAATCGCCGCCAGGCCACGGGTCAGTCTTCCCAGCCGCACGCCCGACCCGCATTCTGTCTGGCCAGGTCCTCGACGAGTGGCGCGTAGAACGACATCATGGCGCGCGGGGAGAGCTCCTCGCCCGTCGCATCCTTGATCACCGTGCGCCAGTCGCGCGCGGCGCCCTGGGACAGGATGCCGCGCAGGAAATCGCCGACTGCTTTCTGGCCCGAGTAGTCGCAGGCCCGCACGTCCTGCTGGAGGATCTTGGTGCAGATGTGATCGTGGAGCTGGAACTTGATCAGCCAGGCCAGCGCATAGTCGTAGTACTGGGCTGGATCGTCGTTGATGTGGGTCTTGGTGCAGGCGTCGCACCCATCCTCGGGACGAGGACCGGGCGGGACCACTCCTTGAAACCGCGCCACGTATTGCCACCAGCGCTTTTGCCACTCCGAAGGTGGCAGCTCTTCCTCGTAGAGATCGCGCTCGAAATGGGACATGGTGCCGGCCGCAAAAGGCAGAAAGACGATGGAGTCGAGCGCCGACTGCAACAGCCATCCCCCGACATCCGGGTTTACGTTGGCGGGCAGAACGCCCACCTTGTGCAGATACGGGATCTCCTGGCTCGCGAGGCGGGCCAGCTCCCCGATGGCCTCGTGAAAGGCGCGGTTCGCCCCCTCGCGCAGGAGTGGCGGCACCTCGGGTCGGCTGTACGAGAGGTAGTAGTAGATGTGGCCGAGCTCGTGGTGGGCGGTGCCGAACCACTGCTCGTTCGGCTCGACGCTCATCAGCGAGCGGACATCCTGCTCGTGATCGATGTGCCAGGCCGAGGCGTGGCTGTTCTTCTTGCGCGGCTGACCAGGCGCAACCGGATAGAGGTCGGACTTCTTCCAGAAGGAATCGGGCAGCGGGGCGAACCCCAGCGACGTGTAGAAGCTCTCCGCGCTCTTCACGATGGTCTCGGGATCCGAGCCCTTGAAGTACGGGTCGAGGCTGGTTCCCTCGACCAGACCCGGCCAGCGCTGGGCCCAACGATTGGCCACCCAGTGAGCGGGGATCTCGGTGGGCACCGGCCGGCTGAACCTCTTGGCCATGGCGTACTTGGCCCAGCAGTGGAGCCCCTGATAGAGCGGTCGGGCGGCTTCCAGCATCCCGTCGAGCAGCGCCATCATCTCGCCGACGGACATCCCATAGTCGGCCACCTGCAGCGCGAAAAAGGAGGAATAGCCCATCTCGCGGGCCACCTGGTTGCGCAGTTTCTGCAGCTCGACGAGGCCAGGTTTGAGGGGCCGTCCGATTTCTTTGGAGGCGGTCCAGACTCGTTGACGTTCCCCCAGATCCCGTGACTTCAACAGGACGTTGTCGATGTCGTTGGCGGTGGTGGGGTGCGCGCAGCGTGAGGACGACGCGGCCCCGACCCAGGAACCGGCCCCGCCCGGCTTGGCGGCGCCGTCGCGGATGGGCGTTACCTCCGGCTTCGCGCTGGGGGGCGGGGGCGCGGGGGTGCGGGCGGGGATCGTCGCATGGGCCGCCGGTTGAAGGCAGAAGGTATAGCCGTCCTGGATGGCGGACTGTCGCGCCTCGGCCTCGACCCGCTGGCTCACGATTTCTGGGATGGTGCCCGGCGCCTCGGCGGCCGCCAGGAGCAGCTTCTTGAGCTGGCGGGCCGTGATGTCGTCGAGATCCTTTTGGCGGGCGAGAAGGGCCTTGGTGCGGGTGATGATCACCTTCGATCCAGCGAGCGCTGCGGTCGCCCGGTCGGCACCCACGCGTGCACCGGTGTGCTCCAATGTCACGTCGGTGGAGGCGACCCAGGCCACGTCGGCCTCCACCGTGGAGACCGGCAGCAACAGCGGCACGACAAGCTCCAGGAAAGCCCGCGCTTCCTTCTCGGCGGCGGTCACGCGCCGGGCCGGGCCGGCCTTGGAGGTTGTCGGTCGCGCCGTCGACTGGCCGAGCGCCAGGCGCGAGGACGTCACGGACGCCGGACTCGCCAGAATGATCGCCGGGATGATCGCCATCACCGTCGGTCTGGTGCGGGTTGCGAACGGAGGCTCGAGTCGGGGAGGTCGTTGCGGGGACTGCGCGGGTGCCTGCCAGCCACCGGAGGTTCGCATTCGAAGAACGTATCCGAAATCGCGGGGTCAGGCGAGGTCACCGCCGCGAGCAGTGGACGAATTGGCTACCCGCGTGCTAACCCGCTGGCGATGAATCTCGTGATCAGGTCCGCCGTCCTCTTTCTGTCGTTGGTGGCGCTCGGGGCCAGCGGCCTCGCGTGCAAGCAGGGAGCGGGGGATCGATGCGAGATCCAGTCCGACTGCGAATCGAACCTGCTTTGCCAGAGCGGCATCTGTATATCGGAGACCGCGGTCGCGACGGGTGGAGCGGCGGCGCACGAAAACGGTACCGGCGGCGGGGGCGGCGGTGCCGAGGCCGGAGGGGGCGACGACGGGAGCCTGGCGGGCGCGGGAGGCGCAGCAGGCTTTTCAAGCTCCCAGGGCGGTGGGGCCGGCCAGGCCGGGCAGGGTGACGGCCAAGCTGGCGGTGCAGGCGGTGCGGGCGGCGGTTCCGGGAACGCGGGCGCGGGCGGAGAGGGCGGTTCGGCGGGCACCTCCGACGGGGGCGACGGGCCCGTGACGCCTGATGCGTCGGTCACGGATGCTCCTGTTTCCGAAGCAATCGACGCGGCCACGGCCAGCTGAGTCCCAGGCCCCGACGCCCCGACGCCTCCACCCGGGCAGCTCCCGTCAGTCCGGGAACGACGCCGGCGCATGCTAAGCTCATGGGTGCTCGATTGCTTTGTGCCGAGGGCCTCATGATCAGGTTGGTAGCGTCAGCCTCGCTGATGGCAGTCCTGGCCCTGGCAGGCGGCGGATGCGGTTCCTCCGGTGAGGCGCCGGCGGATTCCGGTGCCGTCTTCAAGACGTGCGCCACCGACGATCGGGCCATGCCCTACCGAGCTGGGATGTCGGTGAGCTCCGACGGCGGCACGTTCACCGTGAAGCTTGTGGGCAGCGATCCCGGCCCTCCGGTCAAGGGAAGGAACATCTGGACGGTGGAGATCGACGCGTCCGCAACCGGGCTCCCTCTCGACGGACTCGATCTCTCGGTGACGCCCTGGATGCCCGATCACATGCACGGCTCCACGCCCGTGGTCGTCACCCCCACGGCAGCCGGCAACTACGACCTCGAGCCGGTCTACCTGTACATGTCCGGGCTCTGGGAGGTGCGCATGACCATCGTCGGAACCATGGTGGGTGCGGGCACCACCGACACCGCCACCCTCCCGATCTGCATCCAGTAGCGCGGCGCCCGCATGACAGGCCGCTCAGGGGGAAGCGCAGCGGGCATGACTGACCGCGACGGAGGGGAGGCTCAGGTAGCCGCCACTCGTCACGCATGACAGCCCGGGCACCTGGCTGCGGGTCTGCGTATCGGTCGGCGTCAGACCCTTGGCAGCGGTCCACTCCAGGTTCGTTTGCGCGAACACGAGCTGAGGGAGCCGCCGCGCGATCGCTGGATCCAAATCGCCCGACGCCACCAGATCCGCCAGCACGTCGTCACCCACCGGCTTGATGAAAACCCGCAGAGTCATGCGGTCGGGCCTGGTCGGCAGAGCCGCGCTCACCGGGTAGACGAACTTGACGTGCGAGCGCGTGAAGGACGACGGATCCGTGATGGTCTTGATGACGGTGCCCGTAATCAGATTCGTGGTGACGCTGGCCGCGTTCCAGAACATGGTGACCGGCCGCTGGTCGGCGTCGAACAGGCAATCGCGGACCAGCCACAGATCGGGATCGTCGATGGTCTCGACCGTCTGACCCTGATCGGCGGAGACCACGCCGCTCTGGTAGACGATCTCGTCGCCGCTGTAGGCGATCACCTCCGCCCAGAGGCGCCGGTCCGGCGTTGCGCCGCTCGGCACGAAGTGACCGGCCCCCACGTTGTCCAGGCTGACCTCGATCTTGAGGGCGTCCGACAGACACAACGCCGCCGTCAGCGTACTGTCGAGCAGGCTCTGCACCTGCTGGGGTTGGGTGTCGGTTCCGGGGAAGTCCGTGAGCGCAACGTCGACCCCGGGCAGAGCGTGACTGCCGAGTGAACGAACCTTGCCGAGCGAGGTGGTCGACGCGGCCCCCAGCGACTGGTTCATGTGGCACCGGACACAGGTCTGCCCGGCCTGGGTGTCGGAAAATAGGGTCGACTGCCACTCCGAATAGGTCCGTTCCACGGCCGCGCCATGCTGATTGACGATGTCGTGGCAGCTTCCACACGTGGCCGCGGACTCGGGGCGGGTCAGGTCGAACAGCTTGCTGTAAGAGGAGCGGTGAGGGGTGGACGCCACGGGATCGGCAAAAGGTCCGAACAGGCTGCCATCCTTGGCCAGGGTCAGCGGACTGTTGTGCGTGCCGTCGACCGACGAGATCGAGTGACAGAAGTAGCAGGTCACGCCTCGGGCCCCGGGAGGCAAGCTGGGCAGGCTGGCCGGATCGGTGGGCAACCCCTCCGCGAGCGCGACCGGCGCGTGTCACTTCAAGCAGAAGTCACCGAGCGCACCGTTCGTCTCGCGCTGACCGCGCTGATTCATGGCCTGGAACACGGGATCGTCGGCGGCATAGGCGTGCATGCTCTGCGACCAGTCCCCAAACTGCTGAGGATGACAGGTCTGACAAGCTGCCGGATCCATGAGCTCGGCTCGGGTGAGGACAGGGGTGGGGTTGCCCGCGCCGCCGCAGCCCACGCAACCTACGATCGCGAGCAAAGCCAGCAGCCCAAGCGATCCACGCCAAGCCGACGACCTGACCGGCTTGCCAACCGATTTGCCACCAACTGGCCTGCATCCCGGGTGCTTGAGTACCAGCATCGATCGTTTCCCGCATCAGTATGAAGGCACGGACAGACGGGCGTGTCACAATAACTACGATGGCGAGGCGCCTCGAGCGATGGTTGCTGCTGGCCTCGCTCGTGACCGAGATCTCCTGCGGGTCAACCACCGGCGTCGATCCCAACATCTGCCCGAATGACGTTCCCGACACCTGTCCCACATCCACCCCTGTCCCCACTTACGCTGCCCAGGTCGCCCCGTTGCTGCATGAGCGGTGCGGCGCCTGCCACACGATAGGGGGAATGGCCGCTCCCCAGGTCTTCGACACCTATCTGCAGGTCCAGGCCGAGCAGATCGGGATCCTGTCGCAACTGCACAACTGCTTGATGCCACCAGCGGACCAACCCCAGCCGACCCCCGAGGATCGGCAGATCATCTTCACGTGGATCGTGTGCGGGGCGAAGAACGACTGATCGCCGTCATGGGCCAGATGGCGGCAGCTTAGCCGGTCTAGGGGACGTCGAAGAAGAAGGCCGCGTGGCCGTGCGGGGAGTCCTCGGCCCCATCCAGGCAATTACCGAACAGGTGGAACCGAACCACCCAGCGCCCGGCCGCGTCGAAGCTGGCCTTCGCCGTATACACGCCGCTGCCAGCCGGGGTCTCGGCGAACACGGGCGCAGGGTTGGGTAGAACGTGCGTCGGTCGATCGCTGAGGAAGGACTCGATGTAGATGCCATCGCCCGCTGCATTGACCGCGCCGGTGGCTGGTGCGCCGGTCGCCTTGAGCGTGACCGTGACCTTGAAGGTGATCTCCTCGTTGACCTTGATCGGCTGGGGCATGACGGTGAACTTCACGTGATACTTGCAGTCGTCGTCGTCCCCCTCGGCGTTGAACAGAGTGTCGCCAAATTCGGGCTCGGCGCCCGCATCTGGGTCGGGGGGGATGTTGCATGAGTCCGCGCTGACGGTGATCGGGGTCTTTCCCATGCAGTGGGTATCGAGATCTCCCGTCACCGGGCCTCCGACGCCGCCGTCGGAGGTCGCGGCAGGGGTGGATGAGCTGCAGCCGGCGCCGGCTGCCACCGTGATGAAGACGAACAGCAGCGAGCTGACGCGGGCGAGTGCGACGATCCTGACCGACATTCGAGGCCTCCGGATTGAAGTAAGTTGGCTGAGAGCTGACGGGCACAAGCTTACGGATCGTCCGTCCGAGCGACCTGTATCAAATTTTCGCACGCGATCGGCGCCACCGACGGCAAGGGCAAATCAAGTGCGCGGAGGATACTTCTTGAGCTTGAGCTGCAAGGTTCGACGGGCGATTCCCAGCCGGCGAGCCGCCTCGGACACGTTTCCGCCCACGTCGACCAGCACGCGCTGAATGTGTTCCCACTGGGCCCGCGCCAGCGAAGGCGTGGCCGGCGCCGGTGGCGAGGATGAAGACACAGGCTCGCCTTCCATCTGCAGGAGCGTGGCGCTCAGCTGGTCGGCATCGATGGGCTTGCTGAGGTAGTGGTGGGCGCCGCGGTGGAGGGCCTCGACGGCGGAGGCGATGCTCCCGTAGCCGGTCAGGATCACGATCTTGGTCCGGGGGCTGAGCGGAACGATCGCGTCGATCACGTCCTGTCCGCTCGCGTCCGGCATGCGCATGTCGACGACCGCGAAGTGCGGCTGCTTGGTTCGGGCCGCCGTGACCGCCGAAGGAAGATCACCGACGGCGGTCACCGCGAACCCGCGCAGGCGCAGCGCCCGGGCCATCCTCTCCCGAAACGCATCATCGTCGTCGACGAGGAGGATCGACGGCCCATTGGGCGACGGCGACGGCGACGGAGGCGGTGGCGACGACGGAGACGACGGCGACAGCGTCACGGCATGACCTCACGCGCGGCCGCCGCCACCTCATCGACCGGCGCGATCTGCTGCGCGGTCTCGACGAGATCAACGGGAAGCCGCAGCACCGCGGTGGTCCCCACCCCCGGCGAGGACACGAGGTGTGCCTGGCCGCCCAGGCGCTCGACCACGGCGCGGGCCAGAAAGACGCCGAGCCCCATGCCCTGCCCGATCGGCTTGGTCGTGAAGAACGGTTCACCGATCCGGTCGAGGATGCGCGGCGAGATCCCGGCCCCCCGATCGGTGATCTCGAGCTCCAGGCTGGTTGGGCTCATGCGAGCTCTGAGAACCACGATGCCGCCGTCGGGCGTGGCCTCCTGGGCGTTCTTGATGAGCCCGCGCAGGGCCTGGGAGAAGGCCCGGGCGGGGACGCGGACCCGGCAGGCTCTCTCCTCGAGCCCGATCTCGGTGCGCACCGCCACCCGCGTGGGCAGGCCCGCCAGGGCCGAGCTGACGACGACTGGGAGGGGCGCCGCCACCAGCGCCTCTCCCAGGGAAGCGCCCGCCTCGGAGGACATTCTCTCCAGGATGGCGCGGCAGCGATCGACCTGCTCGCGAACCAGGCGGATGTCGGTCACCGCCTCGTGATCTGGCCCATGGGCGAGGCCCTCCACCAGGTGCTCTAGCTCCTTCATGACCACCGCGATGGTGGCCAGCGGCGTGGACAGCTCGTGGGCGGCCCCGGCGGCCAGTGTGGCCAGCGAGGCGAGGCGCTCCTGTCGGGCCGTGTCCCGGCGTGACGCCGCCAACTCGGTCTCGCGGGCCTCCAGGGCGCGGCGCACGCGCAGCAAGAAGTAAACGATGAAAGCGGCCGCCACGCCGAACGCGACCCACATCCCGCGCAGGTGCATGTTCATGTAAGCCGCATGAGTGACGTCCGTGGGAAACGGCCGGTGCCACAAGAACAACACCGCCGAGCCCAGCAACGCCAGGAACGTCAACGCCCAGGTCCAGCCAGGGCGCAACGTGATGGCGGCGAGCGCGATCTGAACGAGGTAGAGGAAGCTGAAGGGGTTGGACGGGCCACCGGTCAGGTACAGAAGGCCCGTGAACGCCATGATATCGAAGCCCATCACCCCGGCCAGCCACCATTCCCGCGCCTGGCGACGATCTCCCGCCACCTGCGATGCGGCGAAGAGGTTCAACCCGGCTTCGAGCCCGATGATGGTCAGCAGGGGGGACAGGGGCAGCACCAGGCGCAGGACCGCGCTCACGAACAGGATGGCCGCGAGCTGTCCGGCGATCATCGACCAGCGCAGTCGAATCAGCCAACCAAAGTTGATCTGGTCGGGATGCGCGAGCGGCAAAGAGGGCATGGTGGTGTCTGCTCCACCTCTACCAGCAGCCTCGCCCGAAAGAGGTGCATCTTTTTTTCGCAGTGCGTGGCGGGACCGTGGCTCGGAGCGATGACGCAGTCCGACAATGAGGGCGATGGCGGTAGCTTTTCCAGCACCGGTAGGTGCGGCTTTGCCGCACCGGCCGCGACGGCCTTCGGATCCGTCGGGAGGGGTCCGCGGGGAAGGGCCGCGACAATCCGACAATCCGACAATCCATCTTGCCCGCGAGCGCCGAAGGCGCGTGAGCGCTAGATTGGGATCCCGTGAACCGCCGGCTTCAGAGCATTGGCAGAATCGGTCTGGCCATCGCATTTTGTGCGATGGCGGGCTGCTACGACGATCCGGGGCGGCTGGTGACGGCGGTGTGTTCGGAGATCGCGGCGCCGGACTGTTCCGGCGAGGTGCCCCGCTATGCGGACGTCGAGCCGATCTTCAGGGCCAAGTGCGTCCCCTGCCACCTCTCCGAGACGGACGGACCTTGGCCGTTGAAGACCTACGAGGACATCGCCGACTGGGCGGACCTGATTCGCAAGGACGTGCTCGATTGCAGCATGCCGCCCACGGATGGCGATGTGTCCATGAGCCACGTGCAGCGCCTGATCCTCGCGACCTGGGTCCTGTGCGGCTATCCCCAATGAATCGCGGCACGGGCGTCCCGCTCGTGCCTGAGCTCCCCTGGCAGGGGACGCGACCAGTACCGGGCCGAACCGGTGGTGCGCGGCGCGCTTGCGCGAACGGTGGCAACCGGGTACGAAGGTTGGCGTGAATTCCGTCGAGCAGGGCGTGACCGAGACGCGCCTCGATCTCTGGTTGGACGAGGCCCCGCGCTCCTGGCAGGAGATCTTGAAGCTCTTCGTCGAGGTCGGTGAGAAGCTCGCGGCGGCGCACGACAAGGGCGTCCTGTTTCAAGAAATCCGGATCGACAACATCGTGGTTGGTTCCGATGGCCGCGGCGACGTCCGGGAGCTGAAGCCAGCGATCCTGGACACGCCCAAGATCGGGCCCGGAAATCGCGCGCCACCGCCGCGTACCGCGGCCATCCCGCTCGAACAATCGCTGGCGGAGATGAAGTCGACGGAGTCGGTCACCTACCTGGCGCCCGAACAATTTCGGGGCCGCGCGGCGGACGCGCGCAGCAATCAATTCAGCTACGGCGTGGCGCTTTACCGGGCTCTTTATCGGCAGCCGCCGTACGATCACGAATGGGCCGTGTCCCAGGCAGGCGAATCGCGCCGGACGCCGCTCGGCAGCATCCATTTCAATCTGCTGATTCAATCCTTCGATCGGGCCACCCTGATCAACCTGGCGCGCGAGGTGCTGAGTGGGAACCTGCGTCCGCCTCCCGAGGACACCACGGTCCCGGTCTGGCTGGAGCTGACGCTGCGCCGGGTGTTGCAGGCCGATCCCGAGGAACGGTACCCGACGATGCGCTCCTTGCTGGACGAGCTCACCAAGCCTCTCCAGGCGCCCGGCCGTCCCGGTCCGGTGGGCCTGCCCGGCCTGCCCAGATGGGTCGTGGCGGGTGGCGTGGGCATGCTGGTGCTCCTCCTCGGCCTGGCGGCGATCTGGTTCATGCGCCCCCGGTAGTGCGGCTACGCCGCCGCAAGGGGCCTGGGAAGGCCCCCTGCGAGACCCCCACGGAGTTGCTTGATGGCGTGGCCGGTCCAGCAAAGCTGGACCTCCCCGTGCTTGGATTGCGTACGCAGCGTCGGAGATGAAGACTTGCTGCAAAGTCAGACGAAGCGAACCTCGGCGATCTGGTACTCGCGGGTTCCCTTGCCGGTCTTGAGCGTGATGGTGTCTCCCTCGTCCTTGCCAATCATGGCCCGCGCCAGGGGCGCCGAGATGGCGATGCGGCCAACCTTGATGTCGGCCTCGTGATCCCCCACGATGGCGTAGGTCACGTCCTCGGCCGTGTCGGTGTCGGTCAACCGCACGGTCGCGCCGAAGACCACACGGTTGCCGGACAGCTTGGCGGGATCGATCACCTCGGCCTGGGCCAGGATGGCCTCGATGTCCCGGGAGCGTCCTTCGATGAATCCCTGCCGCTCCTTGGCGGCGTGGTACTCGGCGTTCTCCTTCAGATCGCCGTGGGCTCGCGCCTCCTCGATGTCGCGCACGTTCTTGGGCCGCTCGACCTCGCGCAACCGCTTCAGCTCATCCCGGAGGGCCTGCTGGCCGCGGGGCGTCATGGGAAAACGAAGGGACATTTCACCGCTCCTGTCAACGCTCCTGTTGGTACTCCTGCAGAGATCGCACTTCCATCCGTCCGGAGCGCAGCTCCGCGATCGCGTCCACGGCCGCCCGCGCCGCCGAGAGCGTGGTGTAGTACGGGATGCCCCGCACCAGCGCCGTGCGGCGGATGTCGAACGAATCCTTGATGGCCTTGGCACCGGCCGTGGTGTTCACCACCAGTTGCACGTCGCCGTCCAGCATGCGGTCCACGCAGTGGGGCCGCCCCTCGCGCACCTTGTTGACCCGGGTGACTGCGACCCCGGCGTCGGTCAGAAAGGCGTAGGTACCGGTGGTGGCCAGGATCTCGAACCCCATCTTGGTCAGGGACTCGGCGATCGGGACGGTGCCCGCCTTGTCGCTGGCCTGCATCGACAGGAACACCCGGCCTCCAAGCGGCAGGCGCGTCCCGGCTCCCAGCTGGCTCTTGCCGAAGGCGGCCGCGAAGGTGCGATCGATGCCCATCACCTCGCCCGTGGAGCGCATCTCGGGACCGAGCAAGGTGTCCACGCCGGCGAACTTGGCGAAGGGGAACACCGCCTCCTTCACGGCGACATGTCGGGGCGTGACCTCCCGGACGCCCATCTCCTTCAGGGTCCGGCCCACGGCGATCCGCGCCGCGATCTTGGCCAGGGGCACCCCCGTCACCTTGGACACGAACGGCACCGTTCGCGAGGCGCGTGGATTGACCTCCAGGATGAAGATGCCCCGACCGTCGCGTGGCACCGCGAACTGCACGTTCATCAGGCCGCGCACGCCCAGCTCTCGCGCCAGAGCCCGCGCCTGGGTCTTGATGGCGTCCACCACCTCGGACGACAGCGAGAAGGGAGGCAGGCAGCAGGCCGAGTCGCCGGAGTGGATGCCGGCCTCCTCGATGTGCTCCATCACCCCGCCGATGATGGCGTCGGTCCCGTCGGCCACCACGTCGACGTCGACCTCGATGGCGTCGGGCAGAAACTGATCGATCAAGATCGGGGCGTCGGCCTCGTCCGCCCGGGAGGACAGGCTCTCGCGGTGTGAGGCCTCCATGGCGGTCAAGACGAAGGCATCCAGGCCCGAAGGCTCATGGACGATCTCCATGGCCCGCCCGCCGAGGACGTAAGACGGTCGCACCATGACCGGATAGCCGATACGCGCCGCGATCTGGCGCGCCTCTTCCAGGCCGTGGGCGGTGCCCCAGGCCGGGGCGCGCAGGTCCAGCTTCTTCAACAGCTCTCCGAAGCGCTCGCGATCCTCCGCGCGGTCGATGGCATCGGCGCTGGTTCCGAGCAGGTTCACGCCCGCGTGCTGCAGCGGCACCGCCAGGCGGAGCGGCGTCTGACCACCAAATTGAACGATGACACCGTGGGGCTTCTCGGCGTCCAGGATCTCGAGGACATCTTCCCGGGTCAAGGGCTCGAAGTAGAGCCGGTCCGCGGTGTCGTAGTCGGTCGACACGGTCTCGGGATTGCAGTTGATCATGATGGTCTCGAAGCCATCGGCGCGCAGGGCCTGGACCGCGTGCACGCAGCAGTAGTCGAATTCGATGCCCTGGCCGATGCGGTTGGGCCCGCCCCCCAGGATCACGATCTTCTTCCTGCCCGTGGGGTTGACCTCGGTCTCCACGACCGCCGGCTCCCCGACGTGCTCCTCGACCGGACGTTCGTAGGTGGAATACATGTACGGCGTTTGCGCGTCGAACTCCGCGGCGCAGGTGTCCACGCGCTTGAAGACCGGGCGGATGCCCAGTTTCAGGCGGGCCTGGCGGACCTGCTCCTCGGAGGTGCCGGCGCCGGCCAGCTTCATCAGCCGGCGGTCCGAGAATCCCATGCGCTTGCGGCGCTCCAGCTTGATGCCGTCCTCGAGGCCCGCCGCGCCGTCCTGCCGCGCGGACTCGTCCTCGTCGATGATCTCGCGCAGTTGGCGCAGAAACCAGGGATCGATCTTGGTCAGCGTGAAGGCCTCGAGATCGCCGAGGCCGAGCCGCATGGCCTCCGCCAGCTGCCACAGGCGATCGGGGCCCGGCCGCACGATCGCGCTCTTGAGCTCGTCGAGGCCGGGCGGGTGCTCGAGATCGCACAGACCCCAGCGCCCGATCTCCAGCGAGCGCAGGGCCTTGCCCAGCGACTCCTTGAAGGTGCGGCCAATGGCCATCACCTCGCCGACCGACTTCATCTGGGGGCCGAGCTCGCGGTCGGCCCCCGGGAACTTCTCGAAGGCGAAGCGCGGAACCTTGGTGACCACGTAGTCGATGGTGGGCTCGAAGCAGGCCGGGGTCTCGCGGGTGATGTCGTTGGGGACCTCATCGAGCGTGTAGCCGACCGCCAGCTTGGTGGCGATCTTGGCGATGGGAAACCCGGTGGCCTTCGAGGCCAGGGCCGAGCTGCGCGACACGCGCGGATTCATCTCGATGACGATCATCTTCCCGTTGGCGGGGTTGACCGCGAACTGGATGTTGGAGCCCCCGGTCTCGACCCCGATCTCGCGGATCACCGCCAGGGCGGCGTCGCGCATGATCTGGTACTCCTTGTCGGTGAGGGTCATGGCCGGCGCGACGGTGATCGAATCCCCCGTGTGCACGCCCATCGGATCGAAGTTCTCGATCGAGCAGATGATCACGGCGTTGTCGTGGGTGTCGCGCATGACCTCGAGCTCGTATTCCTTCCAGCCCAGGATCGATTGCTCCACGAGGACCTC
>Ga0066788_10000055_pt1 | contig 18468 bp, 13 predicted proteins | sample OrgsoiDNA2013048_FD_70943 | JGI IMG/M metagenome (GOLD analysis project Ga0066788, IMG submission 70943) | Permafrost soil microbial communities from the Arctic, to analyse light accelerated degradation of dissolved organic matter (DOM) -... | ecosystem: Environmental > Terrestrial > Soil >... | reverse complement strand
TGGCGGAGCGCGCCAGGAGTCGCTCCAGAAAATGGATGGCCGGAGCATACTGCTCCATCTGCTTGGCCAGGGTGGCCAGCTCACGAAGAGCGGCGAGATGATCTGGATCGATCTTCAAGATTCGCTTGAAGTCCAGGGCCGCCGCCTCCCGGTCTTCGAGGTGCTTCAATCGGTGCAAGGCTCGCTCGTGCAGGAGGGCCGTGCGGGCCTCCGGGTTCCCGAGCACGGTGAGGCGGTGGCCGTACAGGCGATCGAGGCCCGGCCAATCAGCCCGCGCGCTGATGAGCAGTCGCAGCCTTTCGTAGAGCCACTTCGAAGCGGGATCTCGTGCCAGGGCCTGCCAGAAGGCCACCGACGCCTCGCCGAGCCGGCCTATCTCCTCGAAGATCTGCCCCGCCATCCCCAGCTCCGCCGCCGCGTGAGCTGGGGATTTGAGGACGGCCCCCAGGCGGACGCCGGCCCGCGCCGCTCCCAGGCGATCGCCGGTGGACAGCGCGACACGCTTGATTCCATCCAGGGCTTCGATGCCCTCGGGCTCGCGGCCGAGGGCCCGCCCGAAGGCCTCGAGAGCCCCCGGGGCGTCACCACGGGACTCCGCATCCAGCCCGCACTCGAGATCGAGCGCGTAGGCCAGTTGTCCATCCACTCTCGCTGCGCGCGCGATCCGGGCCGTTATTCGTTCCGCTCGCCCCGCCACCGGGAGATCGGCCAGGCCGGTCGATATGGACGATGGGTCGGTCGACAGCGCCGCGACCTGGTCGTGAACCGGGCCAGACAGCGCGACGCCCCCCAGGCGCGCCCGCGCCGCGGCTCGCGCCAGGATTCCATTCCTGTCGCTCACGGCGTCGCCGGCTCCGGGCACGGAGATGGACCGCGCAATCGCCAGCAGGCCAGTTGACGCTCCCAGGATGTCGCCGTCGCGGGCGCCGGCCGCCCAGCGCAGCGTCACGTTCAGGGGATCCCGGTCGTCGTCGCTCACCCGGTCGAGACGCGCACCAGATCCCGGCGCGCCCTGAAACAGCGCCAGCATGGCGGCCTCCTGGCGGAGCGACCGCGCCGTCGCTTCGTCCGCCTGGCCGGCCAGCGCTCGCGTGGCCTCCAGCACGACGGCCGCATTCCCCAGCGCCGATCCCATCCTCAACAAGCCGAGCGCGGCGTCGACCGAGGGCTCGCTGCGCTGTGCCTCGCGGAAGGCCGCCGCGGCGGCGGGCAGGTTTCCCGCGCGGGCCAGGGTCTCACCGAGATCGGTCGGAAGGATGAGCGCGCCCGAGGAGATCGCGGGCGGTGCGGGTTGCAGGAGACCGAGCGCCAACCGGGGATCCTCGGCGCCGCGCGCGATCTCCCAGCTCCACGCCTGAGCCACCTGATCACCGCCCATGCTCAGGCGATGGAGCGCGACCAGCGCTTCTTCGATCCGGCCGCCCCCCAGGGCGTGCCAGGCCAGGCGGAAGGCGAGCGCCCGCAACCGGTCTGCCTTCTCATCGAGCAGGAGATCGGCGCCGGTGATTCGCGAAATTTCTTCGCGCACCAGCGCGGCGCGCGCCAGGGGGCCGGCACTGGCCGCCACCGAGCTCCCTGAAACCGTCAGGCGCTCGAGGCCGCTGCTGGCTGCCCCCGAGGTGTCGCCGGGCAGCGCCTGCTCGAGGAGGGCCGCGGCGCCGACCGGTGATCCACCCGGGCCCGCGAGAATCCGCGCCGCTTCCACGCGCAACGCCGATCCGAGCGAGGGGACACCGACACGTTCCGCGAGCTCGCTCAGGATGCGAGCCTGGGCTGCGGGCAGGGACGGGCGGCCACGAATGGTGCATGCAATCTCCAGATCCTGGAGGCGGGTCCACATGCGGACATCTCCCTGAGCCCGATCCCGGGCGATCAGCTCCTCCTGGTGGCCCCGCGCCGCCACCGGATCGTCGAGACCATCGCGACATGCGGCGACCAGATCTTCGAGCACGCGCGAGATCTCGACCCCGTTTTCCGCTCGCCACCCGCTCCCGGTTGCGTCGGCGGTTCCCACCCGTTCGAGCTGGACGAGCTCCTGTCGGTTCTGTTCCAGCGAGTCGGCCAGCTCGGGCCATCTTCCGCCTGCGCCCAGCCGGCGCTCGAGCGCATCTCGGGCGGGGGGGTATCCGGCGCCAATGTCCACGGCGCGGCGGTAGAGCTGAGTCGCTCGGGACGCGAGATCGGCCCCGGGACCAGGATCTCTCGGGGTGCCGTGGCGCTCGAGCAAGGTGCCGGCGACGACCAGACCATGGGCGGCCGCCTCGCGCCGCGACCGGGATTGACCTTTCGGGCCCACGAGCATGGTCTCGGCGGCCCTCTCGAACACCGTCGACAGTCCCACCAGATCGGCGGTGGCGGCGCGCAACAACATCTCCAGGGCGAACACGTCTGGCCGATCGCGGTCGATCTCGGGATGCCCGTCCAGAAAGGCCAGCCCCTCCGGTGCGCGCCCATTGACCGCCAGCGCGGTCAGATAGCGGAGCGCCAGCTCACGTTCGGCGTCGTTCCGGAGCGGTCGCCTCCCCGGCGCCGTCCGATCCAGCAGCTCGCCGAGGCCCTCGAGCGCGTGGGCGACATCAGGGCCCGAGATCGTTTCGATCAGATCACCCAGCTCCGTCAGAGCGGCCGGGTGCCCCGGAACATGCATCAGGGCAGCGCGCAAGGCCGCTGCGGCGCCGCCGGGATCGTTCAAATGGTCGCGTAGAAGCCGGGAACGCTCCCTGAGCAACCCCGCCGTCAAGCCGGCCATGGCCTTCCGATCGCCGCCGCCGAGATCGCCGTCATGAGGCGGCAAATGCGCGATCAGCTCACCCAGTATGGTCGCGCGCAAGGCCGGATCCGCGGTGGCGCGCGCCAGCCTCGACAGCTCGCTGGTCAGCGGTTCCGTGGCCTCGGGCCCCACGACTTCCAGCGCCGTGTGCAGGATATCGAGCGCCTTTCGCAGGGTCGCCGTCTGTTCAGGCGCTGCGGTGATGGACGATCCCGACGCCGGCCGATGCTCCCCCGACGACCGCGTGATGCGCGCCAGCGCTGCCGCCATCGAAGCCCGCGCCGCGGGTGGCAATGACCGGTCGAGAAATCCAGCCAGCGCCTCCCCGATGTCCCCCAGGTCGGAACGACGAAAGCCCAGCAACAAGAGCGAGGTCAGGAGTCCCGGGTGACCCGGCAGGGCGGTCAATCCGGCCCGGTAGCTGCGACCCGCATCCTCGTCCAGGTGCAGTCGGTCCTCCGCGATCCGGCCGTGGTCGAGCCACAGGTCGGCGCACGCCTCCTTCTGGCCCTGGCCCTGCCCGGGGCCGGATTCGAGCGACGCGATCGCCGCGATGCGAGCTTCGAGCACGCCACGCAGCTCATCCCACGCACCCCGTCGGTGCAGGGCACGCCGCAGGCCCCAGAACGCAATCAACAAGGTGGGATCGTGGTCGAACGCGCTCCGCCAGAGGGACAAGGTGCTCTCCTCGTTGCCCTTGTGGTGCCCCTGTCTTTCGGCAAGCAACGCGCGCGCGCAAAGCAAGGCGTCGGCGCGCCTTCGATCTCCCTGCGCAGCGGCGGCATGCTCGTCCCGGACCAGCAGCTCGAGGTCGGCACCGAGAGACGGATCTTCCCCGAGGTAGCGATCGGGCCGGGACTCGGCCACGGGAACGGTCCGGGTCGTGGTCTTCCCGAGCGGCTGCGAGGATTCGGCCGCGGCCTCTTGCGCCGCCGGGAGGTCCGCCTTGAGATCGTCGACAGACTTTCCTGGCGTCCTAGACATGCGGGCGCGCGATCCTGGAACGCAAGGCGTATCATTATGGCCGCCGTGGAAACGGGGTGTCAACGTAGGCAGGAGGGCGAAACGCTTTGCCAAGGCGCTTCGGAAGACCGCATCGGAAGAGCGCTCCGAACGAACCGCATGCTAGAAGAAACAGGGGCGCCTCAGGCGTCGCAAGAGCACCGGCGGGGTTACCCGGCTGGCCCGTGGGGTCCTTTCTCAAGAGGTCAGTCCTGCCGAATATCCTCGTCTATGTCGACTTTCGCGGTGGAAGACCGACGACGCCCGCGTTGTTCGCGATCTCCGAGGCGCGCCGGGTTTCCCGCATGGCGGGAGCCAGCCTCTACGCGGTGGCCTTGACGTCGCCGCTTTCCGCCGAGGAGCTCGAAGCGCTGGCGCGTCCGATCGGTGAAGCGGGCGCAGACAAATTGCTGCTCTGCGAGGCCAACGACTTCGCGGGACCGCCACTCGACTTCACGCACGGGCGAGGGCTGGACGCGGCCGCGGCGCGCGTGCCCCCCATGATGGTTCTGTTCCCGGCGGGTGGAGCGGGCGATACCCTCGGTCCCTCCCTGGCGGCCAGGCTGGGAGGACCTTTCGCTCCCTGGTGCGACTTCCTGACCACCGACGCCGAGACGACCGGCCCCGAGGGTTCGGGACGGGTGCAACTGATTCATTGTCGGCAGGACGGCCGCTCGCGCCGCCGGCTCGATCCCCTCGAGATCGAGCGGCCCATCGTGGCCACTTTGTTTGCGGGCCGCCGGTCAGCCCCGGTCGGGAGCGCCCGCGATCTCGAGACGGAGGTCTTGTCTAGCATCGCCCCCATTCGTCCACTGACCTCCGTGCAACTCCAGACCGATCGCCAAACATGGGATCGTCGAGAAATCCTGTCGTTGGCCTCGGTGCTGGTGTTGATCGGAAACGGGGACGATGGCCTTCCGCTGATTCCGCCCGAGATCCTGCGCGCGGGAGCCCCACCGGGAGTCGCGGTCGAATGCGCGGCCGACGTGCCCGCCGCGGTGCTCGGTGGCTGTTGTCCCGAGATTGTCCTCAAGATTGGCCGCTCGCCCGCGCGCACGGCCCGCGCGCCGCGAACGCGCGTGGTGCTGGCCGCCGTGGCGCCTACCCCCGCCGACGATCTGGCCACGGAGGAGGTGGACGTGCTGTGGCCGTTTCGGTCGCGCGAGGACCTGACCGCGACCGCGGTGGCCACCTTGCTGGCTCAGATTGGCGAGGTAAGTTGAGGTTGGGCGTATGCCTCCATGCTGGCGCCGTGGTGCGATCGGCACTGCCCCTGCACCCGTCCGATCGGCGCGCCCTCGCGCTGTCTCTGGCGACCGGTGCCGAGGTGGTGGTGGTGGAGGCGGTGGGTCGGCGAGGCAGCGCCCCCACTGCGATCAGCGCAGCCCTGGATGCGGGCGCCGGCCAGGCCTGGCGCCTCGTCGATACCGCGCTGCAGAGAGCCGACGCGCAGGCCACGGGCTTTGCCCTGGCCAGCGCGCTCGATCGTCTGGAGGTGGATCTGATCTTGTTCGGTGACGACGCGGATCCCGACGGAATCGGTGACGTGCCCGCCTGCATCGCGCACCAGATGGGGGCCCTGTACGTCACCGGCGCGACGGAGCTCAAGGTGCGCGGGACGACCACACCAGCCACCGGGCTGGGAACCGACCTTCCCGGGGCGGACCGAGGAGCCTCGCGGGCGGCGGAAACCTGCGTGGACCTGACCATTGAAACCAACCTCGGTGTTCACAGACTGGGCCCGCTCACGAACGCGGTCGTGGGCGTCGCTCCCGATGGAGCCTGGCCCGGGGTTCCAACCCGCGAGGAGCACGAGCGTCCGAGCCATGAGCGTCCCGGCCGTCCCCCCGTCCAGGTCATCTCGCTCGACGATCTGAGCATCGATCCGGCCCGTGTGCGTCGACGGCAAGACGGACGCGGCGTGATCGAGCCGTCCTCGCGGGTTCTGGTCACCCTCCAATCGGCCCTGGCGGTGATCGGGCTCCTGCGCCGTTGAGGTTTCCCTCCGACTCCCGGAGCAGCTTTTCCAGAAGGGCTGGGGTGTTCAGGCTGGGGTCGTCGAGAACCCGTTCGAGGAGCCCTTCGAGCAGGATGCCGACCTCGCGCCCGGGACCACGGCCCAGGATCCGCATCACGTCGCGTCCGTCGATCGCCAGATCACCGACGCGCATGACCGAATCCTCGGCGCTGACCGCGGCGATTCGACGTCGCAGCTCCCCCAGCTCGGTCTCGGGATCCTCGTCGTATCCGCGTCCCGAGACGTCGCCCTCGCGCAGGGCGAACAAGGCTGGCAGAACCTCAGGGCCGACGCGACGCACGAAACGTCGCACGGTGCCGTCCGTCCAGTCCGGGGTGTAAAAGAACATGTGGTGCAGGACCAGCGCCACCACCCGCTCGCGATCGAGGTTGGACAGCTTCCAGCGGCGGCAGATGGCATCGGTCATCTCGGCCCCCACGATCTCGTGCTTGAAGAAGCTGAACTCCCCGGGCGCACCCTCTCGCGGCTGCCGCGCGCGCGGTTTTCCGATGTCGTGCAACAGGGCACCGAGTCGGGTCAAGGCGTCGCCGGCGGTCGCGTCCACCACCGCCAGGGTGTGCTCATACACAGAGTGTTTGTGGAAGCGGTTCTGGGTCACGCCGACTCCCTCCAGCAGCTCCGGCAAAACCTCGGCCAGAACGCCCGTGGCTCTCATCAGCTCGAGCCCGCCCGATGGCCGACGCGCCGCCAGCAACTTCAGGATCTCGTCGCGGATGCGCTCCAGCGACACCTTGCGAAACACCTCCAGGGTTCGACCGATCGCGTCCCGGGTGGCCGGATCGATCGCAAACTCCAGCTGCGTCGCCAGGCGGATGGCGCGCATGGGACGCAGGCCATCCTCGCGAAACCGCGTCTCCGGATCGCCCACGGCACGCACCAGGCGCGCGTCGAGGTCGCGCCTGCCATCGAACGGATCGGTCAAGCTCCCGCTCAAGGGATCGAAGCCGATGGCGTTCATGGTGAAGTCGCGTCGCGACAGATCCTCCTCGAGCGATCCCACGTAGGTGACGGATGACGGGCGCCGTCCGTCAACGTACGCGCCCTCACCCCGGAAGGTCGTCACCTCGACATGTCGGCGGCGGGGCCCCGCCCCCCCGGCGTCGCCGACGAGCTGTCCGTCTGGATCCCCGGCCTGGACCTCGGTCACCACGGTCACGGTTCCGTGTTGCAGCCCGGTAGGAATGGCGTAGCGCGAGCCAAAAAGCGCCATCACCTGCTCGGGATGTGCGTCGGTGGCCACGTCGAAATCGGCCGGGCGCCGCCCCAGCAACAGGTCACGTATCCCGCCGCCAACCAGGTGGGCCTGGTGGCCAGCCGCCCGCAGGCGCGTGCACACCGACGTGACGTCCGGCGGTATGCGGCCTGAATCGATGATCACCGATCGTGGCTCGCGTCGAGGGGCCGCGGATGATCCGGGGTTTCGCCCTGGGGCCTGGCGCCTTCCAGCCTGGCCAGGGCCATGGCGGCCGCGTTTTGCTCCGCCTCCTTCTTCGATTTCCCCGAGGCGCGCCCGTATTCCTGGGCTCCAAGAGAGATCGAGACCCAGAAAGTCCTGTCGTGATCGGGCCCCTCCTGGCCCACCACCGCGTAGTGGGGAGTGGTCTGCAACAAGGCCTGGGATCTCTCTTGTAGACGAGACTTGAAATCCAGCCGCAACCCTCGCTCCGAGTCCTCCATGGCCGCTCCGAGCAGGCGCTGCACCACGGCCAGGGCCACAGCGAACCCGCCATCGAGATAGACCGCTGCCACCAGCGCCTCGAAGGCGTCAGCCAGGATCGAAGGGCGGCGCCGGCCTCCCGCTTGCTCGCCGCGGCCGAGGAAGATCCACTGTCCCAGATCCACCCGTTCGGCCGCCTGACTGAGCCCCGCCTCGCTCACCAGCACAGCCCTCCCTTTCGAGAGATCCCCCTCGGAGCGTTCGGGGTACCGGCGCATCAACATGTCGCTCACTGCCAGGTTGAGAACCGCATCGCCCAGAAACTCGAGCCGCTCGTTGTCACTGCGGCCCGAGCGCGGCGACTCGTTGAGCCAGGACTTGTGGGTCAGTGCAGTTTCGCAGAGCCGTTCGTTTGCGAATTCGTGCCCAAGCAGCTGCTCGAGCCGCCCGTAAGGCCGGGAGCCCGTTTCATTCATCCTTGCAAACTTAACACGCGGCCGCGCTGCGTCCGGCCTCAGGGTGCGATCCAACCGCCGCCCAGCACCCGATCTCCATCGTAGAAGACGGCCGCCTGACCGGGGGCCACGCCGTGGGCGGGGCTGTCCAGATCGACGCCGCACCCCGAATCATCCGGAGCCGTCACCCAGGCCGGCGACGCAAGGGCCCGATGGCGGAGCTGGACCGCGCAGCGCAGGGGCCAGATCCGCGGCACGCTCCCCGAGGTCCAGCGCACATCGGAGACCCGGAGGTTGCGGATCTGGAGCGCGTCCCGGGGCCCCACCACAACCTGACCGGTGGCTGCCTCGATACGAAGGACGAACCGCCGCCTGCCGTCGTCGAGGGGAACGCCGCGGCGCTGTCCGACCGTGAACCGATGAGTCCCCTCGTGTGTCCCCACGGATGCCCCCTGCTCGTCGATGACTTGTCCGGGCCTTCCGGCACCGCCGTGCGCCTCGACGAACGCCTTGTGATCCCCGTCGGGGACGAAGCAGATTTGTTGCGAGTCCGGCTTGCTGGCGTTGGGTAACCGGTGATGGCGGGCCAGGGCTCGCACCTCGTCCTTGGTCCGCTCGCCCAGCGGGAACACCACATCCTCGAGCAAGGGCGCCGGGACGCCGAACAGGAAATAGGACTGGTCCTTGTCGAGATCCTGCGCGCGCAAGAGCCAAGGGAGCGACCGAGGGTCCTTCTTCACCAGGCGCGCGTAGTGCCCGGTGGCCAGACGCCGGGCGCCCACCGCGCGGGCGAACCTCAACAGGGGACCGAACTTCAGCTTCTCGTTGCAGCGGACGCAGGGGTTGGGGGTGCGGCCGGCGGCGTGTTCGGCCACGAAATCATCGATGACCGCGCGCTTGAAGGCCGCCGTCTCGTCGAGCACGTAGTGTGGAAATCCCAGCAGGGCCGCGGTGGCGCGAGCGTCCTCGATGTCGCGCGGACCACAGCAGCGCCCGCCCAGGCTGGCCGCGGTCCCCGTTGCGTCGGTCAGCTTCAGCGTCACCCCAACCACGTCGTGGCCGGCCTCCTGCAGTAACGCCGCTGCGGTCGATGAGTCGACTCCGCCCGACATGGCGACCACGATTCGCTCGGCCTTCACCAGGCGGGCCCTTCCATCGTCGTCGTCGCAGTCGCAGTCGCAGTCGCAGTCGTCGTCGTGGCCGCGCGCACCCGGGCGACGATCTCGGGCAGGACCTGGCCCAGAGCGTCGATGTCCTCCGATGTGGTGGTCCATCCCAGGCTGATTCGAACTCCCTCGCTGGCCTGGGTCGGATCGAGTCCGAGCGCCCGTAACACCGGAGACGGCCGGAGCGATCCCGAGGTGCAGGCGGCTCCCGTGGACACACAGATCCCGTCGAGATCCAGACCGATGGCCACCAGTTGACCCGGGGCGCCTGGGAAGAGCACCGTGACCGTGTTTGGCAAGCGTTCGGCCCGCGACTCTCCCGCGCCCAGCACACGGGCACCCGGAACCCGACCCAGCATCACGACCAGCTCCTGGCGTAGCCTCTCGAAGTGCTGATTGGTATCACGGAGGCGGCGGTGCGCCAGGCTGCAGGCCACGCCGAATCCCACGATGCCGGCGACATTCTCCGTGCCCGGACGGCGCTCGCGTTCCTGGTGGCCTCCCGCGACCAGAGGCTGCAAATCCACTCCCCGCCGCACGAAGACCGCCCCCACGCCCTTCGGTCCACCGATCTTGTGCGCCGATATGGTGGCGGCGTCCACGCCCAGAGCCGACAGATCCAGGGGAATCTTCCCCGCTGCCTGAACAGCATCGGTGTGAATCAGAGCGCCTCGCGCCCGAGCCAGCTCCGCGAAGCGGGCGACGGGATAGACGGTTCCGATCTCGTGGTTGGCTAGAGCCAGCGTCACGAGCGCCGTCTCATCGCGCAGGGCCGACGCGAGATCGACGAGCTCCAGCGCGCCGTTCGGTCCAACCGGCAGCGTGGTGAGCGTCCACCGACCCGGCTGGCCCTGGGTGATGGCCTCCAGCGCGCCGGCCACGGCGGGGTGTTCGAGCGGGGACGTCACCAGATGGTTTCGCTTCCCCAGCCGCACGCTGGCGCCCAAGCATAAACCTCGGATGGCCAGGTTGTCGCCCTCCGTGCCGCCCGACGTGAACACGACCTCCTCGGGCATCGCCCCCAGGAGCTCCGCCACCTGCGCGCGCGCCTGCTCGACCGCATCGCGCGCGCGACGGCCCCAAGCATGAACGCTCGATGGATTGCCAGGATACTCGAGAGTCGCGCGGCCGATCGCCTCGGCCACCTCGGGCCGCACGGGCGTGGTGGCGTTGTGATCGAGGTAGATCACCGCACGCGCGTCAAGTCTTGGGAGTCAAGGTGAGCTTTTGTTCGATCGTGACGGCGTTCCCTGTGAACGTCGGGAATTTCCAGCGACTGATGGTCGCCTTCATGCATTTGGTCATCTCCGAATCCACCGACGGCGCCACATCCACGGAATCCACGGCCCCGGCGGGCTTGACGGTGATGGCCAGCGTGACCCCCAGTCCGGCCCTCATCTGCAAGCCCGCGTTGCGCTTCAACGCACGCTCGTAGCACCCTTGCAATGCAGGAGCGCCGCGCATCACGATCGCGCTGGCTTCCTTGGGGTTGAGATCTCCCTCGCCCAGCAGGGGACCCGCGCCCCGTGCCTTGCGCGCATCCGCTATGAGCTCGATGATCTCCGGGTCCGTCAGATGAAGGTTGGTCGGGTTGGCCATGGCCGTCGCCAGCTGCTTCTTGAGGTTATCGCGGGTGGCCCTGGCCTCGGCCAGCTCCCTCTGACAGGCGACGACTTTGGCATTGGCCTCCAGCAAGCGAGCCGCCATGCCGTCATCCGATTTCGTGCAACCTCCACTCATGCCCACCACTAGACCAGCGGCGCCCAGCAGACCCAAGAGACCCCACAGACCCTGGAATGACTCCGACTCCGACTCCGACGCCCGTCTCACCCCCCGGGCCTCAAATTTTAAGCATTTGCGCATGACGGCCAGATTTCTTCATTTTCCGGCGACACGCAAGTACCAAAGCATCGAAACTGGTGGGCTCGCCCCCGTCAAACGAATCTTGCAAATCTTGCCTAAAATCTTGACCGCGCCCTCTTCCCCGGCCGAGATCCCGGCCCGGAGGCCGCAGCCTCAATCTCGGCCCGAAGAAGCTGAAGCCGAAGGGTTCACGACCGTGCCAGCCGTGGCCGCCTTGCCGACGCTGCCGACTGCCGCCGCCGGTCCCGGCGCCAGGTCCGTCCGACCATCGGCGGTCTGCGCCAGCGCGTGGCGCGCATATTCTCGCACCTGCGGCAGCGTCCTCGGCTCCTCGGAGACATAGAGCAGCAGCTCCCGCTCCGAGGCGCCGCCCAGCTTGACCAGGGCATCCACCACCGCCAGCAGCGCCGAGGGATCCCCCTGGTAAACCGGATCGGCGCGATATACGGTCAAGTAGTCCCGCAAGGCCGGCAACGACTCGTCCGCGTGCATGGCCCCGAGCGCGCGCGCAATCTCGATCACCGTGGCTGGGTTCGTCTCGGGCAGGCGAAGATGCTCGGTCAGAGGCGCCGCGGTCTCGCGGGCGCCGAGGGTCCCGGCCGCGCGCGCCAGCACCTCCAGATTGGCGGTCTTGGTTCCGTTCGCGTAGTCCGCGTGAACGCGAATGGCGTTGACGAAAAGGTCCACCGCGCTCGAGTCCCTTCTCTCGACCACCGCGCGGGCCGCCCGTTTGACCACCCCCTCCGGCATCCCCTCGCCGCTCAAAATCTTCAGGAGATCGGCGGTGATCCCTCGGCCGGGGATGCGAGCCAGCTGGTCGACGGCGAAGATCTGGACCTCGGAGAATCGGCGGTCGGGATCCCAGATGATCGAGCTCAGAGCCTCTGCCAGTGAAGGTGTGACTCCCACGTCCCCCCCGGTCGGGGCATAACCCTCGGCGTCGAAGGTGGCGCCGACGATGACTTCACCAGGGAGGCGCACGCGGTATTCGCGCCGTCCGCTGCGCGGCTCGATCGCCCCCAGCTCACCGTCGACGGTCGCGAACAGGATCGCGCGGCCGGTGTGCGCGGCGCTCACCGCCTCGACCACGGGGTTCTTGTAGGCCCACTGCAAGGCGCCCGATGCAGGATCGAATCCAAAGAAGAATCGATAGTTGAGCACACACACTGTCCCACCCGCGAACCGAGCACGACCACCTTGCGCCTCGGCCCGCCACAGGACCCGGTTGCGGTCGATTGCCGAATACCCCGTCAGCTCAGGACGGTACATGTCGTAGTGGTAGACCGGCCGCACGAAGGGCGGGAACTTGGCACGCAGGTAGCCGGGAGACGAACGGACGCCCACGGCGGTCTCCGGCGAGAGGAGATACAAGCCGTCGGAGCCGTATCCGTAGAAGAACCCCTCGGGGAGAGCCTCGACGAAGTTGGCGGCCTGCTCCTTGGAGAGCACCTGACCCAGGGGCTGACCGCTCCCTCCATCGAGGAGCGTGACGAACTGAGAGCGATTTGGGATGGCCACGATGCCACCCCCGGCGGCGGGGCCAGCCACGTTCGAGGTTCCGAGCTCGCGCTGCCAGAGCACTCCCCCTTTCTGACCGCTCAAGGCCACTATCTGGCCCTGCCCTCCGCGCAGCTCGTGACCGCGCCGCGACACCAGATAGACCGTGTCCCGATCCGTCGTGTATCCGACCAGGGTCTCGCCCGAGGGGACGGCGCTGCGCCACCGCTCCGCGCCGCTGGCCACTTCCCTGGCCACCAGCGTTTCGCCATCGGAGTACACGATGATGGAGGTGCCGGCCACCACCCTGCCCGTCATCTGCGCCGGCACGGACCAGAGCATCCGCGACTGTTCCAGGTCGAACGCCGCCAGGCGGGAGCCGGCGGTGCCCCCCAGCGCCAGGTAAGCGATGGGCCGGCCGGATTGATTGACCGGCCGTGCTGGCACCGAGGTCAACCGATTGAGCGCCGCGGCCACCGCCTCGGGGCTTCCCGACCGGCCGAGATCGGTCCCCGAGCCACATGATGCGGTCAGCCCGCCCCCGAGCAGCACGAGCATCGCCAGCAGCACGATGCTCGACGAGCTCCTCGGGACGTCCGACGAGACGTCCGACGGGACTTGCGAGCGGACGTGCGACGGGAGTCTGGACCAATCGCGATTCATTTCAACTTGCCTCGCTCGTCGATGACCTTTTGAGCTTCGGCCCGCGAGGGACGGTGATCGGTCTCCGCCAATGAGCCGGTATATTCGATCAGGGCGGTGGTGGCCGCCGCCCCGGAGATCCGCGCCAGCGTCTTGATGATATCGATCCGGACCGGCTCGGAGACCTCACGCCGCTTCAGGAGCTCGCCGAGCGTGGTGGCCAGATTGTCGTCGTCGATGCTGCCTTGCAGCTCGGCGATCTCCGGCAACGCGGTGACCGGAGCCAGCGTCCCGAGGGGTCCCGCCACCGACGCATCGTTGCGCTTGAGCAGCGCCAGCATGCGGCGCACGGCGGACTTCTCCCCGCGAGTGGCCAGCGCCTCAGCCGAGGCGGCCCTGACCTCGGGAGCGTCGTCACCCAGCCGCTCCATGAGCGCGGGAACCACCCGCGCGTCGGCGAAGATTCCCAGGGCTTCCACGGCGTGTCGCCGGACGTCCACCGTGCGATTGCCGGCATACGCCAGCAGGACCTCGACCGAGGTCGGATCACGCAATTTCTTGAGGGCATCGATAGCCGCGACGGTGGCGGCCGGCTGCCCGCCCACGGCGAGCATTTCGATCAGGGGCAAGGCGGCGTTGGGTGCGCCGGTCTCACCGAGGGCATGGGTGGCGGAGCGAACCGTGGCCGGGTCCGCGCTGGCCAGAACCTCCCTCAGCTTGTCGAGCTCCTGGGCTCCGAGCGGCGTTCGGCGCGCTCGCGTCGAGCCGGACCGCCGCGATTTCGGCGCCGGACCATCAACCGGACCATCGGCAGGACCCGCAGGATGTCCGGCGGCCCGAGCCTCACCCCCCCCCGAGAGGGTCAGCAGGCCCACGACCAAGCCAGGGACGAGCAAGCGATTCAGTCCCGGCACCGAGCGCGCGTCACTTGTCACGATCCCGGGTTGTATCTCCACCCACGTCGGGGGTCAACCACCGCTCACTTCTTCCGCGTATCGTCGTCCGAGAACTCCACCTTGCCCGAGTAGTTGGCGCCCTTGCCCCGGAGCCAGAAGGATGTGGTGGCGATGGCCCGACCCCGCGAATACATCGTCATCATGTAGTGCTTGTTGACGTCGAAGTCTGGCTTGGCGAGCTCGATGTTGGAGCCAAACACGCGCATACCTTTTCCGGTCGTGTACTGGGGGTCGGCCGCCACGAACTTGCGCTCGCCGCCCGTGATATCGAAGAACTTCAGCTGGATCTCGTTGTCGTCGAGGGGCTGCGCAAAGAACGCGATGTATTCGAGCTTCCAGATGCCTTGATCGGGTCCTTTCTCCTCCACCGGCCAGACCTTGTCGATCTTCTTGGACTGTATGGCGCTGACGAAGGCCCCGCTCGAAGGAAAGCGGTCGGGGAGGCGGTTCTTGGTTATGAAGATCTTGCCCTTGAACAGGTCCTCGGGTTTGGCGCCCTGGGCCGATCCCGGCGTCAGGGTCGCGAAGCCCAGACACAATCCCAACACCACTGACGGACCCCACACCCTGGCCACCTTTTGGGCCAATCGACCATTCGAGGCCAATCGAGCATTTTGAACATTGCGATGCGACATGAAGGCTCCTGCTTGGGTTCGGCCATTCAGAACGGTTCGGCGCCCGGCCCGGATGATGACTAATGCTGAGCGGATCGCCCACCGAACAGCGTCTCGAGGCGAGCCACTGCATCGGCATCGAGAGGATTCTTCTGCAGAGCGATTCGCAGGACGTCTCGTCCGATCAGCCTGTAAAGCTCGAGCAACTGCGGGGCGCGCTTTTCCAGGGTCTCGAGGTGGCGCTCCACCGAGGAAACGTCTCCGCGCTCGACGGGCCCGGTCAGGGCCCCCGGCAACCCGACCTGCGCCAAGTTCTGCACCACGCTGGTCATGAGCGGGATCAGCGCCGGCAGCGCGTCCTCCGCGGGCACCCCCGCCTCGATGAGGAGACTCTTGCCCAGGTCCGCCAGCGCCACCACGTAGTTCGACACCAGCACCGCGCCGGTGTGGTAGAGCGCCAGGTTCTTGGCATCCAGCACCACCGAACGAGCGCCCAGCAGCGCCACCAGCCTCTGAGCGGCACGCCGGGCGGCCTCGTCGCCCTCGATTCCGAAGGCGACCGTCCGCATGCCCTCGACGGCCAGGCGGGAGTCGGCGAAAGACACCAGGGGATGCAGTGTCCCCAGCGCCTTCACATACGGTCGGGCCACACTCAGGATGTCTCCCGAGGCGTTGGCTCCCGAGGTATGCAGCAAAATCTGATTCTTGCTCAGGCGTTTCTCGCGGACCAGTCGCTCGGCGATCTCCTTGATGCGCTCGTCCCGGACCGAGATGATCACCACGTCGGACTGATTCAGGATATCGGGGATCTCTCCGCTCGACGCCAGAACCCCCGAGATGGCGCTGGCGGCGTCGGACAGCTCGGCCTGACGGCCGTGCAAACCGGCGACCGGCACCCCGGCCCTGACCAGACGGGCCGCGAGGGCAGTGCCCACCACCCCCGCCCCCATGATGAATACCACCGGCGTCGGTTCGGAGTCTGTCTGAAAATCAAGGCCCGAGCGGGAATCCACCTTGATGGTCTTGTCCTGTGATTTCATGGATTGTGGTTGCGTCCTTCAGGTTGCGGGGTGGGTTCCGTATAGCCCACGCGAGGTAATGTAGTCGAGCACGCTCTTCGGGACCCAGGCTCTGGCGTCCTGACCCGAGCCGAGCGCCGCCCGAATCTCGGTGGAGCTGATGGACGGCATCGCCACGGGCCCCGAGCCCCTCACCCCCGCTCGCCCCACGACGATTAGGGGCACGAGCCGCCGCAACGTGTCTGCGCCATACCAGTTATCGACCTCGGAGAGCAGATCAGCCCCGATGACCAGCGAGAACTCGGTTCCGGGATGCTCCTCTTTCAGCTTCTCGACGGTCCTCAAAGTGCGGCTCGGGCCCCCCAACCTCGACTCGATGTCGCAGACCCGGGCCCGCGCACCGAGCGCCGCCGCGGCCAGCTCGCACATGCGGAACCGTTCCGCGAAAGGTTCGAGCGGCTTGTCGAAGGCATGCTGGAAAGCCGGCATGAACCACAACTCGGCGACGGGCTCCGTCTCCAGGACGTAAAGCGCGACCAGTTGATGGGCCACGTGAGGCGGATTGAAGCTGCCGCCGTAAAGAGCGATGCGCACGCCCTTCACCGGTCGCGTGGCTTTTCTGGGTAGAGCAGGGCCGGCCGGCGCAGCTCAGAAAATTCGCTCTCGAACGCGCTCAGACCAGGGAAGATCTGCTCCAGCGCCTCTGCGGGGGTGGCAGCCGCCTCGATCTCCCGTCGAATCGAATCGGTCCCGTTCAGGAGATCGATGGCGATGGGTTGCCGTACGAACTCGTACGGCTCCGTCCGCCAGTGGAACCGGTCGGGAGCCTGGGCGCGCGCAGCCGCCAGCAGGGCCAGGCCGGTCCGATAGGGCCTGAAACTGGCGCGGTCGGTGACGTGGAGCTGAACGCCGCCGCAGGGTTGACCGCCGAACTTGTGAAAGGTGGGTCGAAAGGAGAGCGGCCTCAGGTGCACGCCAGGGAGTCCCAGCGTCGCCACGTCGCGCGCCCAGCGATCCCCGTCCAGGAAGGGCGCGCCCACCATCTCGAAAGGACGGGTCAAGCCGCGCCCCTCGGACAGGTTGCTTCCTTCGAGCAGGCACATGCCCGGGTACACATACGCCGTGTCCACCGTTGGCATGTTGGGCGACGGCAGGATCCAGGGCAGTCCCGTTTGTTCGAAGCTCATGTCACGGGTCCAGCCGCGCATTGCCACCACCTCGAGATCGATGTCAAGCGGGCGATCGAAGGGGGCAGGACCCCACGCCATGCCAGACGCGATCAACCTGGCCATCTCGCCGATGGTGAGGCCGTGGCGCACGGGTACGCTTCCCAGCCCCACGAATGATTCGTACCCCGGAGCGACGCCCCCCCCCTCGAGGTCACGTCCTCCGAGGGGATTCGGGCGGTCCAGCACGACGACCGCGAGCCCCCTGGCGGCGGCGGCCCTCATGGCCAGGCCCATGGTCCACACATAGGTGTAATAGCGGCTGCCCACGTCCTGCAGATCGATCACAAGCACATCGATCCCGTCGAGATCCGCCTCGGTGGGGGTCAACGACTCGAACGCCGATCCGTACAAGCTGACCACCGGTATTCCCGTCCTGGCGTCATGACCCCCGGCGACGCCCGCCATGTCCTGGGCCTCTCCCCGTACCCCGTGCTCCGGCCCGAACAGCCGCACCGGCCTGATGCCCACGTCGGCCAGGCGATCCACGATGTGGGTCAAATCAGCAGCCACCGATGCCGGGTGACAGAGCACCGCCACCCGCCGTCCCGCCAGGCGGGCTCCTCGCTCCCCTATCAGGACGTCGAGTCCCGTCAGCACGCTCGGTTGGCTCGGCTGACCCGGTCCGCGCGGTGGGCTTGGCTCCGACGAATCTGACGCCTCTTTCGACACCCGCGGCCCGCGTCAGAAGACCGGCACGGGACGTAGCGTGACTTCGTCCCCTTTTTGCGACACGCGAAACCGCACCTGCTTGCACTTCCATTTCTGTTTGAGCCCGCCCTCGATCAGGCGCAGCTTGGCCGTGAACATTTGAACGCTCAGACCCTTGGTCGGCCGGCCCGCCGCCTTGAGCGCGGTCAGGTATTCGCTGAACAGGCGCGGATAATAGGCGCCTTCATTCTCGCTGCCGAGCGCCATCACCGCCGGGTCTGCGCTCATCTGCGTGTTGAGGGCGCTGGTGGGGATCTCGTCCACCACCATCTGATCGGACTGCCAGCGTTGTCCCTCGTTCTCCTCCTCGTCGACTGCATCCTCGTTGGGCTCCTCGCGCCCGAGCAGACGCGCCAGCATCACGTTCAGGCTGTTCGACAACCCTTCGAAGTCGGGACCGACCGGCTTGAAGGTGTAGTCGATGTTCCCGTTGATGATCTCGGCGACCCCCAGCTCGATCTGATCGAGGGGCTTGATGAATCGACTCGCGGTCATGACCGCTGCGCTCAGCGCCACGAGGATTGCCAGCAATCCGAACGTCAGGATCCTGGTCCCGGTCTCGCTGGCCGTGGCCTCGGCCCGAAACAGGGACTGCAAGACGACGAAGCCGGCGTGCCGCTCCTGCGCATGCAGCGGGGCCGCGACGGCCAGAAAATCCTGACCATCCAGCGAGACGCGGAATGAGCCGGTGGGTAGCCCTTTCTCGAGCGCCTCGACGCCCGGTTTGCTGCCCTGTGCCGGAAACAACGCGGCGTTCAGAGCATGAGTCTTGTTTCCGTCTTCCTTGGCTTCCGTGCCGTGTCCCTCGACGAAGCTGGAGGTTTGCACCTGGCCCTGAAAGAAATACCCGAT
>Ga0066788_10000054_pt1 | contig 18549 bp, 7 predicted proteins | sample OrgsoiDNA2013048_FD_70943 | JGI IMG/M metagenome (GOLD analysis project Ga0066788, IMG submission 70943) | Permafrost soil microbial communities from the Arctic, to analyse light accelerated degradation of dissolved organic matter (DOM) -... | ecosystem: Environmental > Terrestrial > Soil >... | reverse complement strand
AAGACGGTCCCTCCCCCCTCCCGATCTCGCACCATGGCTCGCCCGCCATGCGCCGTGGCGACCAGATCCACCAGGTGCAGGCCAAGCCCGAAGCCCCGCCGGGCCTCGCCGCGGGCGGCCTCCACCGAGCCGAACTTCTTGAAGAGCTGATTCTTGAAGCGCTCCGGAACCCCGGCCCCGCGATCGCCGATCTGGATCTCGACGCCTTCCGCGGCGTCTGCGACCGAGGCGGTCACCACGCCGCCCCGGGGCGAGTACTTGATGGCGTTGGACAGCAGGTTCTCGAGCGCGCGCCTCACCAGCTTGGGATCGGCCTGGATCCAGGGATCGCCGGAAGACCTCGCGCAGGTCAGGCGAACATCGCAGGCCCGGGCGGCCCCGGTGACCGATGAGATGGCGTCCCGGAGCACCAGATCCGCGTCCAGGCGCTGGCGCTCGAGCTCGAGCGCCCCGGATTCGAAGCGGCGCACGTGCAGGATGTCTTCGAGGATCTCCCGCAGCTTGCCACTCGCGTCCACGGCCAGCCGGAGATCCTCGCGCAGGTCGGCGTCCGCCACGTTTCCACTCATGGCGTCCAGGATCCCGGTGATCCCGCTCAGGGGGTTGCGCAGGTCATGGACCAGCAGGGACACGAGATCATCCTTGAGCGCATCGGCTGATTTGAGCGCGTCGATCTGAAAATGCAGCAACCGCTCTTGATGTCGCAGCTTGAGGAAGGTCTGAACCCGCAGCGATAGCTCGTGGCGATTGACAGGCTTGGCCAGGAAGTCGTCGGCCCCCGCCTGCAAGCCGTGGTTGCGATCCTCTTGGCCGGACATGGAGGTCACCAGCAAGACCGGCAGGTATTCCCCACGCGCCTTGGCCCAGGCCTTCAACTGGCGACATCCCTCGTAGCCATTGATCTCTGGCATCATGACGTCGAGCAGCACCAGATCGACCGGCTGAGCTTCGATCAGGGCCAGCCCCTGCCGGGTGCTCTCTGCCTCCAGCAGCACGTAGCGTCCCCGAAGACACTCCCTGACGAGCGCGCGGTTGCGGGCGTCGTCATCGATCAACAAGACAACCGGCTGTTCTGGTTCCAACGTCGCCTCCAGTCCCCCAACACGAACCTGACTTGCGCAACCTAGTCCGCGTACGCTGTCAAGACAAGGAGAGACTCAGGACGAAGGTGGCCGTAGGCGGATCGACTTTCTGGAGTCGCGAGCGATTTGCACCGCGCGCGGTCGTCAGTCCTTGATTCGCTCGATACGCTCCGTCTCTGATACGCGTCGCCCGATCCGCTTCCCCGCCTTGACCGGGCGCGGGGTTCACCGCATCCTGAAGCTCACGAGAACCGATGCGCGGCGGGCGTACATACTGGCAGCGGGGCGTGGCGGCCGTGATGCTGTTGCCGGTCATGGTGGTGGCGGCATCCTTCGCGCATGACCTGATACGCTGTCGGCTTACGGGCGTGATCGTTGCCGGGTGCGCTTGCGCGGACGCCGCCGAGAACGGAGAGGAAACCCCCGCCCCCACCCCTGCTTCCGCCCCCGAGGCGACCGGGCAGGGCTGCTGCGAGCGACAATCCGTCGAGGCCATCGCGGTCGGTCGGGAAGAGGCTGGCGGTTCCCACATGGGCTTCCCGTCGAGATCGCCCGCCACGAGGAGCATCGCGCTCCATGAAGAAGGCGCCTCGGCGCCGGGGCGGCGGTGCTCGAGTTGGAGCTCGATCTGGGCATTGACCCTGCGACCACCTAGAGGCGCCTCCCTGGTTCTTCTCAAGCGGTCGTTTCTGATCTGAATCTGCCCCGAGCTGCCTGATCGCGCCGGTCCCGAAGGATCGGTCGCGCTCCGTGGTCCGAGCCGCGCGTTCTGGCGTGGCACCGAACGATTGATGGGCGCGCCGCCGTGAGCGCGCGCCCCCCAGCGGTCCAGGCCGGACGCGTGGGGATGGTCAGATTGGCTCTATCGCCTGGGAGGCAGTGGCATGGTTCGATCGGGTTCTCTGTTGGCGTTGTCGATCTTGGTATCGATCTTTTTGTCGATCTTCGAATTCTCGAGTCCGCTGCGGGCCGCAGGGGCGCGCTCCATCGCTCCGGCATCGGCTGCGACGGCCGCGGGGCCGGAGGTGACTGCTCTCGGCGGCCCCGTCTCGTTCACGGAAGATGCGGTGTTGCGGGAGCTGGTCCGTCAGGCCGTGGATGCGCGCCCCGAGCTCACCGAGGCGCGGGCGCTGATTGAAGCCGAGCGGGCCCGGGTTCCTCAGGCGCGGACCCTCCCGGATCCCGTGCTGTCGCTCGGGATTCAGAACGATGGCTTCAGCCGACTTCAGATTGGAAAGATGGAGACCAGCTGGGCCTCGGTCATGGCGTCCCAGAGCTTTCCCTGGTTCGGCAAGCGTGACCTGCGCGCCGGCGTCGTCGAATCGCAGGTCGACAGGGCCAGGGTGGACCTGTCGCGCGCCGCCTTGACCGTGACCGCGGAGGTGGAGCGGGCTTACCTGGATCTGATGGAGGTGCGCGAACAATCCCAGCTGCTGACCAGGATGGACGCCCTGTGGTCGCAATCCGAGGCGATCGCGCGCTCGCGGTACGAGATCGGCGACGGCGTCCAGTCGGATCTGCTGCGCGCGCAGCTGGCCCGCAACCGCTTGCGCCAGCGGCGGGCGGGGATCGAGGCGGAGGAGTCCCGCCGCCTGCTGGTGATCAACCGGCTGCGGGGACAGGCCCCCGCCACCCCCCTTTCGTCGTCGCTGCACCTGGCGAGCCTGGCCGACCCCCGGCTCGATGAGCTGACCCAGGCCATCGAGGAGGCCCAGGCCCGCAGCCCGGAGCTGCTGCGGGCCGACAACCAGCGCGCCCAGGCGGAGCGACAGATCGCCCTGGTCGAGCGCGATCCCTATCCCGACGTCACGGTCAGCGCCGCCATCATGCCCCGGGGAGGGGCCTTCGAAACCATGTGGCAGGCGGGGGTATCTCTGAGCGTGCCGGTATGGTCCCTGCCCCGACGGGAGCACGCCCGCACCGAGATTCATGCCCGGGTCAGCGCCGCCCGCGCCAGCGCCGAGGCCATTCGCTGCCTCCTCGAGCAGCGGGTGCGCGAGCGGCACGCGCTCCTGGCGGCGGTGGTGGACAGCATCCGGATCTATCGCACCGGCCTGCTGGTGCAGTCCGAGGCCACCGTATCGAGCACGCTCGGCCAGTATCGCGTGGGCCGGGTGCCGCTCGCCTCAGTGCTCGACGCCATGGCCGGCTACGTGCTCGACGTGAACGGGTTCCTCGAGTCGGTGGTGCAGGCACAGCGACTGGCGATCGCGGAGCGCGAGGTCAGCCTGGTGGATCCAGGTGGCGGCTTGCCCGGCCTCCCGGCCGGCGGTGGCGGAGGCATGGCGGGGGCCGCGGCCGGCGGCGGGGCCGGCTCATCGGAGGGGGCGGGGGCGTCCGGGAGCGTGGGCGATGCCTCGCGCGGGGGAGCGGCGGCCTCGATGTCGAAGATGTGAGACGGCGATCAGGCGACAACCGAGACGACCGAGACGACCGAGACGACCGAGAACGGAAGGACCACGAGGTGACCATGAAGATCCTGGAGACCGAGAGACACCACGAAAAATCGGAGAGCCCAGATCTCCTGCACGGTAAAGCGTCCTTGTCGGGCGCTCGGCCCCGAGCCCGGAGTGCCTTGCTCGTGACCGCCGTGCTCGGGGTGGGCGTGGGGGTGGGGGGGGGCGGTGTCTATGTGGCCATGCAGAAGCAACACGAGCGCGCCTCCCCGACGGAGGCCAGCCCAGCGCGAGTCGCCCCATCGGGAGCCAACGACCCGCAACCGACGCCGATCAGGCCGGCGACTGCCGCGGCGCCGGCCGTGAAAGTATCGGCCCGCAAGGCCGCCAAGGTGATCTACCGATGTCCCATGCATCCAGCCATCACATCGGATCATCCCGGCTCGTGCCCGATCTGTGGGATGACCCTGGTGCGCGATCCGGACCCATCGGAGAGCATGCCAGGCACCGCCCCCGAGAGCGGCCTGCCGGGGGCGCCCGGGTCGGGATCGGCGGGCGCGGGTGCTGGGCAGGCCCGGGTGGCCGGGCTGGCGGCGGTCTCCATCGATCCGACTCGCCAGCAGATGATCGGACTGCGCACGACGCGTGTCGCGCGCGCTGCCATGGGCGCGAGCTGGCGCACCGTCGGCCGCGTCGAGATCGATCCGACGCGGGTGCGCAGGGTCAACGTCAAGGTCGAGAGCTACGTCGATCGGGTCTTCGTGGATTTCGTGGGCAAGCCGGTGCGAAAGGGTCAGCCTCTCATTTCCATGTACAGCCCGAACCTGCTGGCCGCGCAGGAGGAGTACCTGCTGGCGGTGAAGACCCGCCGCCAGCTCGGTGACGCCGGAATGCTGGGAAGCGCCGGCGATGATCTGGTCGCGGCTTCCCGCCGGCGGCTGGAGCTGTGGGACGTCCCCTCCGACGCCATCGATCGCCTGGCCAGCACGGGCGTGGCCTCGAAGACCCTGACGCTGGTGTCGCCCATCTCCGGAGTGGTCACGGCCAAGAACGTGGTCGAGGGCGCCACCTTGCGGCCCGGCGACACGCTCTACGAGATCACGGATCTGCGCATGGTGTGGGTCATGGCCGATGCCTACGAGTCGGACATCCCGCGCGTCCGGGTCGGTATGCCCGCCACGCTGAGCCTGCCCGCCTACCCGGACCGGGTCTTCGAGGGCCGCGTCGAGTTCATCGATCCCGTGGTCGATCCCGGCAGCCGCACCGCCAAGGTGCATCTGCACTTTGCCAACCCCGCCGGCACCCTCAAGCCCGAGATGTTCGGGGAGGTGGTGTTTCGCGGCACTCCCCGCACGGCGCTGCGCATCCCCGCCGATGCCCTGGTGCGCACCGGGACCAAGGACGTGGTGTTCGTGGCGCTCGGTCAGGGCCGATTCGCGCCGCGTGAGGTCCACCTCGGTCCCAGCGACGGCGACTTCATGGCCGTGGCGAGCGGCCTGACCGAGGGAGAGGAGGTGGTCACGCGCGCCAACTTCCTGGTCGATTCGGAGTCGCGCCTGCGGGCCTCCCTGGCCGCTCTGGCCGGCAGCCCGTGAGCAAGAACCGGGCAAGCCGCCAAGGACGACCTCGATGCTGAAACCCATCATTCGCTTCGCCGCGCAGAACCGACTGCTGATCATCGCGGCGACGGGCCTGGCCCTCGTGGGCGCGGTGGCGGCCATGCGCCAGATTCCCCTCGATGCCCTGCCCGATCTGGCCGACACCCAGGTGATCGTGTACTCGCGCTGGGATCGCAGCCCGGACATCCTCGAGGATCAAGTCACGTATCCCATCATCAGCGGGCTGCTGGGAGCGCCGCGCGTGAAGGCCATCCGCGGATACACCGACTTCGGCTTCAGCTACGTGTACGTGATCTTCGAAGACGGCACCGACACCTACTGGGCCCGGACCCGCGTGCTCGAGGCGCTGTCCAAGATCACGCCGCAGCTGCCGGCCGGCGTGCAGACCGAGCTGGGGCCGGACGCCAACAGCGTGGGCTGGGTCTTCCAGTACGCGCTCCTCGATCGCTCGGGCCGTCACAGCGGCGATCAGCTGCGCAGCCTGCAAGATTGGTTCATCCGCTACGCCGTGCAGGGCGTACCGGGGGTGGCCGAGGTGGCGTCGGTGGGCGGTCAGGTCCGCCAGTATCAGATCACGGTCGACCCGACGCGCCTGGCGGCGCAGAAGCTGTCGCTCGGAGCCGTGGTCTCGGCCGTGCGCCAGGGCAACGCCGACGTGGGAGGCCGGCTGGTCGAGCTGTCCGGACGCGAGTACATGGTGAGGGGGCGCGGCTACGTCAAGTCGATCGCCGATCTCGAGAAGCTGGTCCTCAAGTCCGAAGGCGGAACCCCCATCCAGGTCAAGGACGTGGCCACGGTGGCGCTCGGCCCCGAGATGCGGCGAGGGATCGCCGATTACGACGGGGAGGGGGACGTGGTGGGCGGCATCGTGGTGATGCGCCAGGGTGAGAATGCCCTCTCGGTCATCGAGCGCGTCAAGGCCAAGCTGCACGAGCTCACCGCCTCGCTGCCGCCCGGGGTCGAGATCGTCACGACTTACGATCGCTCGGATCTGATCGGGCGGGCCATCACGACCGTGAAGGACAAGCTCATCGAGGAGATGATCATCGTGTCGCTGGTGATCCTGATCTTCCTGTGGCACGTGCCCTCGTCCATCGTGCCCATCGTGACCATTCCCATCAGCGTCGCGCTGGCGTTCATCCCGATGTATCTGATGGGCCTGGGGGCCAACCTCATGTCGCTGGCCGGGATCGCCATCTCGGTGGGCGTCCTCGTCGACGGCGCCATCGTCGAGGTCGAGAATGCCTACAACCGCATTCACGAGTGGCAGGCGGCCGGCCGGCCGGGCGACTTTCACCAGGTGCGGCTGCAGGCCCTGCTCGAGGTCGGGCCTTCGGTGTTCTTCTCGCTCCTGGTGATCGCCGTGGCGTTCATGCCCATCTTCACCCTGGTGGACCAGGAGGGTAGGCTGTTTCGGCCGCTCGCGTACTCCAAGAATCTGGCCATGGCCATCGCCGCGCTGCTGGCCATCACCCTCGATCCTGCGGTGCGCATGCTGTTCGTGCGGGTGGATCCCTTTCTCTTTCGACCGCGGCCGCTGGCCTGGGTGGCCACCCGCTTGCTGGTCGGCACCTATCACTCCGAGGAGCGACATCCGGTGACCCGGGTGCTTCACCGCCTGTACGAGCCCCCGTGCCGCTTCGTGCTGCGCCACCCGATCGCCACGGTGGTGGCGAGCCTCCTGGTGGTGGCCTCGGCGGTGCCGGTCTACCGGCGACTGGGCAGCGAGTTCATGCCCCCGCTGCGCGAGGGCACCCTGATGTTCATGCCGTCGGCGGTGGAGCCCGGGATGTCGGTGGCCGAGGCCGAGCGGGCCCTGCAGATCGAGGACAAGGTGCTGATGACGTTCCCCGAGGTGGCCCGCGTGTTCGGCAAGGCCGGCCGCGCCGGGACCTCGACCGATCCCGCCCCCCTGTCGATGTTCGAGACCACCATCCTTCTCAAGCCGCCGGCGGAGTGGCGGGCGCGCCCGCGCTGGTACAGCGGGCGGGCGCCCGCCTGGCTGCAGCCTCACCTGGACGCGCTCCTGCGTCCCTTCTGGCCCGACCACATCGGCGAGGAGCAGCTGATCGAGAAAATGAACGCAGCCCTGCAACTCCCCGGGATCAGCAACGCCTGGACCATGCCCATCAAGGCCCGCCTCGACATGCTGTCGACCGGGATCCGGACTCCCGTTGGCGTCAAGGTTCACGGAGAAAACCTGGAGGTCATCCAGCGGGTGGCACTGGAGGTGGAGCGCACGCTGCAGAAGCTGCCCGAGACGCGCAGCGTGTTCGCCGAGCGCGCGGCGGGCGGGTTCTTCCTGGACTTCGTGCTCGACCGGGACCGTCTGGCCCGCTACGGCCTCTCGGTGGATGACGCCAACCTGATGGTCATGACGGCCGTGGGCGGCGACAACCAGACCACCACCATCGAGGGACGGCAGCGCTATGGCGTGAGCGTCCGCTATGCGCGCACCTATCGCGACGATCTCGAGGCCTTGAAGCGGGTCCTCCTGCCGCTGCCGAGCGGCAAGGGACAGATTCCGATGTCGGACATCGCCGACGTGCACCTGGCCGAGGGCCCCTCCATGATTCGCGACGAGAACGGGCTGCTGACCGGCTACGTGTACGTCGACTTCGACACCGACAAGGTGGACGTGGGCCGTTACGTGAGCCGCGCCAAGCAGGCGGTGGCGGCCGCGGTGGCGCTGCCGCCCGGGAGCTCGCTCAACTGGAGCGGCCAGTACGAGAACATGCTGCGGGTCGAGAAGCGACTGCGCTTCATCTTGCCGCTCACGCTCGTGCTGATCTTCGCGCTCCTTTACCTGAACACCCGATCCACGTTCAAGGCCGCGCTGGTCATGCTGGCCGTACCGTTCTCGGCGGTGGGCGCGGTCTGGCTGCTGTTCGCGCTTGGTTACCATGTTTCCATCGCGGTGTGGGTGGGCCTGATCGCGCTCATGGGCCTCGACGCCGAGACGGGCGTGTTCATGCTGCTCTTCCTGGATCTGGCCTACGCAGAGGCCCAGGCCCGGGGCGCGCTCGGGACCGACGACCAGCTGCGCGAGGCCATCATCCACGGGGCCGTCAAGCGCGTGCGGCCCAAGGCCATGACGGTCTCGGCGGCGTTCCTGGGTCTCTTGCCCATCATGTGGTCCACCGGCGCGGGCTCGGATCTCATGAAGCGCATCGCCGCTCCCATGGTGGGCGGCCTCACCACCTCGTTCGTCATGGAGCTGCTGGTTTACCCGGCCGTCTACTTTCTGTGGCGCAGAAACCACCGTAGATGAAGACTGCTTTGAAACGCAACGCCGCTCGGTTAAGAGGCCTCGGACGGCCTCGGGCCTCGGGCCTCGGGCCTCGGGCGTCGGGCCTCGGACCTCGGACCCGCGAGTTGGGAGAATTCGCCAGGGCGGTCGCACCCCTGTAGCTCCGGCCGTTTCTGATTCACCTCGCCCCGCTTGCGGGGAGAGGTCGGCGGCGTAGCCGCCGGGAGAGGGGCGCGGCGCTGCGATCTTCGGTTTTGGTCTGAATCGCAGGTGGCCGATCTCAGCGCCAAATGCACGTCCTCAGCGTCGAGAAGTTTCCCGCTGATTGCTGCGCCGTTCCCCTCTCCCGGCGCCTTCGGCGCCGACCTCTCCCCGCAAGCGGGGCGAGGTGCAGATCTCTCAGAGTGCAGATCTCTCCAGCGCAGATCTCTCACAGCGCTAGAGGTGCAGGATCTGACAGCGCTGAGAGGTGCAGGATCTGACAGCGCTGAGTGTTTACTTCGAAACCTCAACCTTCCGATCGAGTATTGCGGCGGCGGCGATTGTGGCGGATGATCGCGGTGCGGTTGGTGACGACTGACCGCCGGGACAGAGGGAAGAGAAAGGGACCACGCATGACCCCCCATCAACGCGACCCGCATATTCGCGAGGATCTGTCCAACGATCCTTTCGGCCAGCAGCGGGTGCCGCTCGACGTGTTCTTCGCGCCTCGGGTGGTCGCGCTGGTCGGCGCCACCGAGACCGCTGGCAGCGTGGGACGCACGATCCTCTCCAACCTGATCGGCAGCCCCTTCGGGGGCACGGTCTTCCCGGTCAACCCCAGGCGGGTCGGCGTGCTCGGCATCAAGGCCTATCCGACGCTGGCCGACGTTCCCGCCAAGATCGATCTGGCGGTGATCGTCACGCCGGCGGCCGCGGTTCCGGCGCTGGTCGGGCAGTGTGCCGATCTGAAGATCCCCGGCGCCATCATCATCTCCGCCGGGTTCCGCGAGGTGGGGCCGGCGGGGGTCGAGCTCGAGCGGCGGATCACGGTCGAGGCCCGCCGCGGCCGGATGCGCATCATCGGGCCCAACTGCCTCGGCGTCATGAGCCCGGTGAGCGGTCTCAACGCCACGTTCGCGGCGGCCATGGCGCGTCCGGGGAACGTGGCGTTCCTCAGCCAGAGCGGCGCGCTCCTCACGGCCATCCTCGACTGGAGCCTCAAGGTGCAGCTGGGCTTTTCGGCCTTCGTCTCGCTCGGCACCATGCTGGACGTGGGCTGGGGCGATCTCATCGATCACTTCGGCAACGATCCCCGCACCCGATCGATCGTGATCTACATGGAGTCGATCGGCGATGATGCCCGCGGCTTCCTGTCCGCGGCGCGCGAGGTGGCCCTCAACAAGCCCATCATCGTGATCAAGTCGGGGCGAACCGAGGCCGCGGCGCGCGCGGCGGCCTCGCACACCGGTGCGCTGACCGGCTCCGACGAGGTCCTCGACGCCGCGTTTCGCCGCGCCGGTGTGCTGCGGGTCAGCCAGATCGGCGATCTGTTCGACATGGCCGAGGTCCTCGGCAAGCAGCCCCGGCCGCGCGGCCCGCGACTCACGATCGTGACCAACGCGGGTGGTCCGGCGGTGCTGGCCACGGATTCCCTCGTCACTCATGGCGGCGAGCTGGCCGAGCTCTCCGCCGCGGCGCGCGCTCGTCTCGACGGGTTGTTGCCGGCGGCCTGGAGTCACGGCAACCCCATCGACGTTCTCGGGGATGCCGATCCCCAGCGTTACGCCGGCGTCCTCGAGATCGCGGCCGCCGATCCCGGGACAGACGGGCTGCTGGTCGTGCTCACGCCCCAGGACATGACCGATCCCACCCTGACCGCCCAGGCTCTGACCAGCTACGCCAAGATCACCGGCAAGCCGGTGCTGGCGAGCTGGATGGGGGGCGCGCAGGTGGCGGCGGGCGTGGATATTCTCAACCGCGCCAACATCCCGAACTTCGCCTTCCCCGACGCGGCCGCGCGGGCCTTCTGCTATCTGTGGCGCTCGTCGTACGAGCTGCGCGCGCTCTACGAGACGCCGGCCCCCGGGCAGGAAGGGACGGCTGACCCCACCCGGGCGACCGGGATCATCGCGTCGGCGCGCGCGGAGGGACGTACGCTGCTCGACGAGGTCGAATCGAAGCAGTTGCTGGCGGCCTATGGCATCCCGGTCACGGATACCCGCGTGGCCACCTCCGTCAGCGAGGCCTGCAAGGCCGCCGCGGCCATCGGATTTCCCGTCGCGGTGAAGCTGTACTCCCGGACCATCACCCACAAGAGCGACGTGGGTGGGGTCAAGCTCGGCCTGCCCGACCGCGAGGCGGTGGCGCGTGCCTTCGAGGCCATTGCCGGCTCCGTGACGGAGCACGTGGGCGCGGAGCACTTCCTGGGCGTGACCGTGCAGCCCATGGCGCGCCTCGGTGGGACAACCCACGAATTGGTCTACGAGTTGATCCTCGGCGCCTCGCCGGACCGGCAATTCGGGCCGGTGCTGCTGTTCGGCGCGGGAGGGCAGCTGGTCGAGGTGTTCCGCGATCGCGCGCTCGGGCTCCCGCCGCTGAACCGGACGCTGGCCCGGCGCATGATGGAGCAGACGCGGATCTTTCGAGCCTTGCAGGGGGTGCGTGGTCAGGCACCCGTGCCGCTCGCCGCGCTCGAAGAGCTGCTGGTCCGTTTCAGCGATCTGATCGTCGAGCAGCCGTGGATCAAGGAGCTGGACGTCAACCCGCTCCTGGCGTCGTCCGAGGGGCTGCTGGCGGTCGACGCGCGCGTGGTCCTGCATGATCCGGCCACGGCAGTGGCGGACTTGCCCCGGCCCGCCATCCGCCCCTATCCAGCCCAGTACGTGAAGCCGTATCGCCTGTCGGATGGAACCGAGCTGCTGGTGCGTCCCATCCGCCCCGAGGACGAGGGGATGCTGGTGGCCTTTCATCAGACCCTGAGCGACAAGAGTGTCCGGCAGCGCTACCTGGCCCCGCTCAAGCTGGATCAGCGCACCACCCACGAGCGCCTGATCCGGGTCTGTTTCGCCGACTACAACCGCGACATCGCGCTGGTGGTCGAGCATCGCCCGGACGACCGGCCGCCCCAGATCGTGGCTGTGGGCCGGCTGAGTCGCCAGCTGGCCCACGACGAGGCTGAGTTCGCGCTGCTGGTGGGCGACGCCTGGCAGCGGCGGGGTCTGGGCACCGAGCTGCTGCGTCGGATCGTCGACATCGCCCGGGCGGAGAAGATCTCCCGGGTCACCGCCACCATGCTGCCCGACAACACCGCCATGTTGCAGGTGGCCGAGCGGGTCGGCTTCAGCGTCGAGTCCGACGACGACGTCCAGGCCACCGCCGAGATCCTTCTTTGACGACCCTCAGGGCACCAGGACGGCGTGGCGGTCGGCGATCGAGGCCAGCCTCCCCGGGCCGTGACAGAGCAGGCACTCCTCCTGCTGCGGCTTGGCGAAGGACACGGTGCGGCTCTCGTAGAACGAGCCGCCGTTGGTTTGCATGTGGTCGACCGCGATCGCGCTGTCGTGACATGCCGAGCACGCCGCCACCAGGGGTGACACGACCAGCGTGGTGGGATCGGCGGCCACGGTGATCCCGGTGAGCGCGTTGTAGCTGAAGCCCGCGCCGTAGGCTTGTCCCTCCGTCACGTAGGGAGAGTGGACTGTCCCGACGGCATAGGTGCCCTGGCCCACGGTGCTGGGCAGCATGTTGGGGTAGGCGGCGACCGTGGCGGCCGAGCTGAAGTCGTAGGTGCCAGGCAGGTGGCACATCTCGCACTTGTTGAGGACGCCGGGGTAGGTCGTCTGCCAGAACCCCTCGGTGGCGGACTCCTCGTGCCACGTGAAATTGGTCATGCGCTTCTCGGCGCCGTGGATGGCGTGGACGAAGTCCTTGGCGTTGCCCGACCAGCCGCTGTTGGTCTGGCCCGGGCGATGGCACCAGGCGCAGGTCGTCGCATCGTTGCGCTGGCCCGCGTGAAAATCCGGGCCCACGCCCAGGGAGACGTGGCAGGCGCCGCAACGAGCATTTTCCACGATCGCGCGTCGGCCGGTGAAGCCGGTGGCCACCATCGACACGTCGGGTGGCGGCACGATGAGGCCACCCGTGCCACCGTAGCCGGGCGTGACCCCATCTGCCTTCTTGTTGGGAACGTAGGGATACGCCGGCAGGTTGATCTGCGTGAGGGGCTGGGTGTTGTTGATGAAGTCGAGATCGGGATTGGGGGGACTCTGGCGGGACCCGAGCCCGTACGTGTATCCGATGCCTCCCGTCAGCATGGTGGCGCCGGCGGGGATCACCGCGCAGGTCAGTTGCAGCGTGTAAAAGCCCGTGGCGTCGGGACCGGTCATCACGCCGGCGCCCGAGCGCGTGGTGGTGCTGGCCGCGTTCGAGCAGGTCCCGGTGCCATTCCACACGTTGCGGATGAACGCGCTGGCGGTGGCGTTGAAGTCAGCCGGGGCGGCCCTGCCGGCGGTCCCATGGTCCTCGGGTACGCCGAAAGCAAAATACGCGCTTGGCGAGCCCACGAAGCCGGGGATGAGCTCCTTGCCGGTGCCGGGATCGGGGAAGACCACATCGGCGTCGTCCACCTTGATTTTGAAGACGATCTGGGGCCGCAGCACGCCGCTGGCGGCCGTGTCGGCCCAGGTCGAGACGCTCTTGATCTCGAAGGTCACCACCTGGGCACCCGCGGGAACCGCCCCGGCCGCCGCCACGAAGGCGGCGTTGGTGTTGGCGTTGGCGCTGGCCGTGGCGTTGGCGTAGATGTTCAGGGCGTTTGGCAGCGATATGGCCAGGTGTTTGCTCGCGGTGTCGCCACCGACCGCGCCCGCCACGTGGCATATGGCGCAGTTCGTGTCGTCCGCCTGCGCGCCGCCGCTGTGCATGACGCGTCCATTGGGGATCTCGGCCGCAAAGCTCCGATCGTCGTGGCAGGCGCCGCAAGCCCTACGGCTGAGCTGGGTCTTCCAGTTGTCGGCCAGGGGGGCCGGCGCCCGGTGGCACTTCGCGCAGTTGCGGACGTCCTGCGGGTAGGTGGTCTCGTAAGGCTGAGGAATGCCGGCGTAGGTGCCGCCCGTCAGGGTCAACTTGGTGCCCATGTGAATCTTGTGGATGAAGACCGGGAGGTTGATGACCGCCTCGCCATTCAACACGGCGGCGTTTCCGGTCCAGGTCCCGTCGGTGCCGATGCTGGGTTCGGCGACCGCGTCGCCCGTGCTGCTGAAACGCCGCTGATCGTTGTGACAGCCCACGCAGGTCCGGATGTCGTACCGGACGCCGCTGTGGAATTCCCCGCCTCCCAGCTCGCCCGTGCCGCCGGTGATGGCGCGAAAGGTGGTGTGGCATTCGAGGCAGGCCTTGCCGTCGACCTTTTCGTTCTGTCCCGTGACGTCGGCGCCGGTGGCCGGGATGAAGTCCTTGACCAGGTTGATGGGGGAAAAGGGATTGCCCGCCTTGTAAAGGAGAATGATCAGGCGATGGACCAGGTCGGCCTGGTAGACCGTCCCCGCGGCCGCGGCGCCGCCGTTGATCACCTTGGCGAACCGGTAGGCGTAGGTCCCATCGCCATGGTCGGTCAGGTTGGCGGCGATCGCAGTCTCGCTGCTGGCGGCGCTGTGATCGTTGTCGGCCAGGTAGGAGACCCAGGTCGTGTCGGCGCTGCTGTTCACGCCGGCCGGGGCAAGCTTGAGCAGCGAGAACCGCCAGCTCACGGCCGCGGCCGTGAGGTTCTTGACACCGTATCCGTGTCGTTCGCTGACCTTGATGGCGACCACGGGCCGGCCGTCGTCCGGCATGGTCACATCGGTGATCACGGCGCTCAGCGCCGCCTGGGCCAGCTCGTCGGTCGTGAGGAGGGTGTAGTCGACGATCGCCTCGGGGACGGTGACGCTGCCGCTGCCGTCGCCGTCCCCGCCGTCGCCGCCGCAGGTGATGGTGCGGGTTCCATTTCCGTTCGTGACCATCGTGCAGGACGAGCCATTGACCCCGTTGGCGCCGCTGGTCACGGTGGCCGAAGTGCCGTCCGTGCAGCTGATGGTGGAGGTTCCGTCGTGATTGTCGGTCACCGAGCAGGATGAGCCGCTGGTGCCGCTGTCACCCGGTGCCCCTGGTGCGCCGGCGGCCCCGTTGCTGCCCGAGCAGCCGGCCCCCCACGACAGCGGGATCAGCAACAACCCCGCCACGCTCAAGGCTCTCTTGGTACCGACTGTGCGACTCATTTGTGACCTCCTGTATGCGACCTGCCAACCCCAAAAAATCTCATGACGGCCTGTCCACTCCAGGCCCGGCGCCGTTCCCCGTGCGCTCGAGGGCATCGTTGCCGAGCCCGCGTAAGATCTCGGCGAACCGACAGGTCTTGCTCTTCATCTGCTCGAGCTCCGCCTCGGAGAGAGCCAGGGTGTCGAGCTCCAGCTCCTGGCAGGTCGGAATGCGCGCGCACAGCTTGCCCCACTCGCTGCGCGCCTCGGGGCTCGCCGCGTCCAGCCGTCGCCGCACGATCTCTTCCATGGCGCGCAGATCGCCCACGATGGCTCGCATGCGCTCGGTGATTCGATGCTTGGTCATGTGGCGCCCCGGTTCACCATCATCGAACCTGGTGAACGAGGGTGGTCGCGAGATCGCGGTCCGCGCCGTGACAGGTGGCGCACGACTCGTTCCCGAGGCTGCTGGTCATGATGTCGAGGTGAGCGAGCGCCGCGCTGGAGTCGTGGCAGGTGCCGCAGGCGACGCTCCAGGAGCGCGCCGGCGCCGTGGCGGCCGTGGGGTGGCTGCGATCGGCGGGGGTCTGCCAGGCCGTGCTCGAACCGTGGCAGGCGGCGCAATCCTTGGTCCCGCCGGGCATGGCCGGGAACTCGACGTCGGCGAAGTCGAGCAGGCCGAAGTTGCTCGGGTAGGCGCCGGCGCCGAACCCGACCACGGCGTAGGTCGACGCGTTGGTGAGCGCGCTGCCCTGATGAATCTTGTGGAGCATGGTCCGGAACTCGACTGTCGTGCCCGGGGTGGCCGGGGCCCCCGCCGCCACGTAGCGCGGCCGATCCTCGGTGCCGGCGCTCCCGTGACAGAGCAGGCAAGTGTCGACGCCGCGCCGGGAGCCGCCGTGCCCGTACACGTCGTCGTGGCAGTTGCCGCAACTCGCTCCCGAGGCGATGATCGCCACCGGCATGAGGGCGGTCGCCGCACCCACCAGGAAGTCGACCGTGGCAGGTGGCGAGGTGCTGCGGTAGCTGTTGCTCTCGCCGTTACTGGCCAGGGTCAACGTGCGCGAGCCCCATACGCCCACCGTGTAGGTCCCGGGCACGAGCGGCAGTCCCTTCCATTTTCCTTGGGGCTCACCGAGGTCGGGCGAGTCGTTGAGCGGCGGGCCGTAGACGGCCGGGAGCACGAAGTCGGTGGTATAGGAAGCCAGCACCGCGGCGCCAGCCCCGAATTCAGTCACCTCGGTGATCGTGCCGGCGGCCCCCGCGATCGTGTAGTCGGTGCCGGCGGTCTTGGTCGTGAGCGTCACCTTGGTGACCGTGGCGCCGGCGGGGTGGGCGAAGCGGACCCCGGGCTGGTAACCGGCGGTGCCGGCAGCCGCAAACCAGAGCCGGTTGCCGTCGACCCACTGGAGCTTGAGGTACTCCTCGGCGCCCGGCACGCCGTCCTCGATCACGATGGTGTCATTGCGCAAGAAGGTCGGGGCGGACGCGCCGGACGCCACCGAGACGAAGTTCTGCAGGGCCGGCGCCGCCGCGGCCAGGGTCGTGCTTCCCCCGGTGGCGGTGCGGACGAAGATGGTCGTGGCGGCTCCCACCAGATTCCAGATGGGCTTTCGCGCGGCCGTGAAGGTCTCGCCGGTGGTGGCGGTCGAGACCCCCAGCCGCTCCAAATTCACCAGGTCGGGCAGGTTGACGTTGAAGGGTGGAGGCCCCGTCAGGGCCGTCACCGGGATGGTCGAGCTGAGCAAGAGATTGCGATTGGAGGTGGGGCCCGTGACCACCACGCTCAGCGGCGGGAGGTTGGCCGCCGCCAGCGCCGCGCCGGTGTCATCGGTGATGTTGACGGTCACGGCGATCTTCTCGCCGATGTCCAGCTTGCCGTTCCCGTTACTGGCGCCCGCCTCCCGGACGCCGGTGAGGGCCACGTTCACGCCGGGGTTGAAGGCCGGATCGAGGAGGGGATGGCGATGACCCTCGACGGCCGATCCCCCCACGCCGAATCCCGAGGCTGGATGGCAGACCAGGCACTTGGTGTCGTCGGGCTGCGCCATCATCCCCGTGTCGTTGTTGCGCTTGTACTGCCTGGTCCAGTCGATGTCGTCGTGGCAGGAGCCGCACACCTGACGCGACGGGTGGCTGTAAGCGAGGCCGCCCTGCGACGGAGCGGTCTCGGGGCGCGTACGGTCGGTGGGCCCGTGGCATTTTTCGCAGGCGATCACGCCCATGCGGGTCTGGTCATCGGTGGCCTGCTGGACCGGGGTCAACGCCGTGTATCCCTTGTTGCGCGGCGTGGGGAAGGAGAGGCTCGGCCACACCGGGAACTGCACGTCCGAAAAATTCGAGGGATCGGTCCCCCCGCCGACCACATAGGGCACCGGGGGCGCCGTGTAGCTGCGCGTGCCGTCGGGATTCACGCCCACGCCCAGCACGGAGGGCAGGTTCGCCCCGTTGTGGAGCTTGTGGATGAGGGTGTTGAGCTCGATGGTGACGGGAGTGGCGTCGCCGGTGTCGGTGCTGCCGCGATCCTCGGCCCCGGCCGTGTGGCAGGTCAGGCAGAGGTTGACGTCGCGGTAGGTGCCGCCGTGGGCTTGCAGGCTGACGTGGCACTGGTTGCAGTTGCCGGTGGTGACCACCTGCCGTGGCTCGAGCGTCGTGGCCGTGCCGAGCAGAAAGTCGCGCGTCTGCGAGCCGACATCGAGCGCGCTGTCGACGCCCACCGCGTACCGGCGATAAAGCCGCAGGGCCAGGGTGTACGTGCCGTGCTCGAGGGGCTGCCCCGTCAGCTCCCCGATCGAGAAGCGGGTGGTGTCGTAGAGGGGAGGGCCGTAGACCGCGGGCAGAGGATCGGTGAACGCGTAGGTGTAGGAGCCGTCGGGGTTGTGGAGCGCGCGAGGCTTCACGTCGACGAAGTTGAGCTGGTCCCGGCCGCTCGGGAGCACGCGCTGATAGTGAGAGGTGGGCCCCGCGATCCAGACGGCGGCCTCGTCGACGGCGGCGAGCGGCAGGTCGAGGCCGGCGCTGGTGCGGACCGTGAACGTGAGCGCGACCGTGTCGCCGACCTGAAACGCATCACCCGGACCACTGGCTCCCGCGAGCGAAACTATCTGCACGACCAGCCCGGGCAGATCTTCGGACGTGGCCAGGACCGCGGGCGGCACCGGCGGATCGGGCGAGATCGAGACCGGGGCGGCGTCGCCGCAGGTGACGATCCGGGCGCCGCCGTCGGTGGTGACGGCGCAGGATGCCCCCGGGGTACCATCGTCGATCTTCACCGATGTTCCGTCATCGCAGGTGATGGTCCTGGCGCCGCCGCCACCACCGTCGCCGCCCCCATCCCCTGGGGCGTCAACCCCAACCGTGCAGCGGGTGCCGGGCGCTCCATTCGACACTGACGCGGAGGTTCCGTCGGCGCAGGTGATGGTCCTGGTGCCATCATCGGCGGAGATCACCGTGCAATCCGATCGGCCGGCTGGCCCGCGCGGCCCCGTGCAGCCCGAGCCCAGGGTGGCGGTCGCGGTCAGGAGGAGCCCCGACAAAAAAAGACCATTGACGAGCCTTCTCGCGGAACACATGGGTGCCTCCTCGGCGGGTGTAACGATCACAGATGGCATGACAAGCACATGGGAACGCGGTTGATCTCGTCACGCGGGTGCTGGTTGACCCAGCCCGAGGGGTGGGGATCCCCCCCGATGCCCCCGACCTTGTGGCAGTCGATGCAGTTCGAGCGGGCGCCCTGGTCGTGGCACGCCGCGCACGACGCGATGTCGCGGCGTGCGAGCGGGCCATGAGAATTGATCGAGCCGGGGACGGAGAAGTCCGGCGGGTGAGGGCTGCGCGGGTTGGCCGACAGGGGAGTCAAGCTCTCGGCGCGGTGGCAGTCATCGCAGAACGACTGGCCATGGCAGCGACGGCACATGGCCTCATCGGCGTGGGCCTCGATGGCGTGGCGGCTCACGAAGTCGGCGCGGTGAATGAAATCCGAGTCGA
>Ga0066788_10000053_pt1 | contig 18549 bp, 14 predicted proteins | sample OrgsoiDNA2013048_FD_70943 | JGI IMG/M metagenome (GOLD analysis project Ga0066788, IMG submission 70943) | Permafrost soil microbial communities from the Arctic, to analyse light accelerated degradation of dissolved organic matter (DOM) -... | ecosystem: Environmental > Terrestrial > Soil >... | reverse complement strand
TAGGCGGAGTCCAGCGCCGCGGCGTTCACGAAGCGAAGCTGTCCGATGGTGGTCCCGAGGTTCAGCGGTTGATAGTCGGTGTCGGCGAAGATGTCGTCGGTGGTCTTGATCTTGATGGCGGTCGAGAGCAGCTTGGCCGTGCCCTCCACCGCCTGGGAGGTCGGGTGGAAGACCAGGGCGTTCCCGAAAGAGACCGCGCCTTTCACCAGCTTGAAGAGCTTCTCGATCATGGGCGAGGTGGCGGTGTCATAGGGCGCGATCTCGAGGGCCCAGATGTCGGGACCCTCGTAGTGGGTGACGGCACCCAGGATGAATCGGCGCTGGTCCTGCGGCGCGTAGTACTCCGTCTGGTTGAACTGACTCAGGGCCTCCACCATCGTGTGGTCCGGGGCGGACAAGTACATCGAGGCGAACTGCTGGTGAATCTGGAATTTGACGCTGTTTTGAAAGTAAAGCTGATCGATCAGCTTGCCGTCGTTGGTGTCGAGCACCACCTTGACCGAGCGCGCGCCCGGAATGGTTGCGTCGAGGGGCGCCGACGCCAGGGCCTCGAAGTCCGCATTACAGCCGAGGCTGCGGAGGAAATCTGGCGCCGGATCGCCCGGGGCCACCTGGCAGGTCTGTACGGGAGACTTGTGGCTGCTGCTGCAAGCGAGGACCAGCCAGGCCGCGCCGGCCGCCCAGATAGAAAACCGAGTCCGCATGGGTTGCGGCGATGCCACGCCTGACGGTGCCTGGACCAGCGCCGATGTTGCCATGTGGAGGATTCCTTCGTTTTGTGGCGGCGCGTGCGCCAAGAGGAAAAGGGGCCAGCCACCAGAGGGGTGGGGGTCCTCGATTCTTACCGCAGGGGAGCAGCGACCGGTAGGTGGAATGTGCCGTTCGCGAGCCGGAGGGCCACCGAGCGATCACTCGACCAATATCTGGTCAAATGAGCCTGACCCGTGACTTTCGCCGCGCGCCGCGCAAGTTGGGCCAACCCCGCGCAATCCACGCGGTTCTCGACCTTGACCCGCGTTGTTGCATGCGGGGCAACATCGCGGAACGACTCACGAACCTCAAGGGCAGTGCTGAGACCACCGATGGCATCAGCTGTCAATGCGCGGAAGAATACTACTGGTCGATGGTGACACCACCGTTCAAGCCTGGCTGGTGAACTTCCTGTCGGGCCTCGGGTGCGAGACCGCGCTCGCGTTCACGGGCGCTGAAGCGGTGGCGCGCCTGCGCGACCGCAGGTTCGACCTGTGCCTGACCGACGTACGGTTGCCGGGGCCGGACATCCCGCTCCTGGATGGCTACGCCGTGTTGCGGGAGGCCCGTCGTCAGACCCCCGCGGTTCCCGTGGTCATGTTGACCTCCCAGGCGACGATCGCCGACGCCGTTAACGCGTTGCGGGCCGGCGCCGTGAATTTCCTGCCCAAGCCCTTTCATCCCTCCGCCGTCGAGGAGATTCTGCGACGGATCCTCGAGAGCCAGAGCTGTCTCGAAGCCTCGCGACAACAAACCCCCGAAGCCGCCGTGATCGGAGACCATCCGGCGATGCGTGCCGTGCTCGATCGCATCAGCCGCGTCGCTGACACGGATGCCAGCGTGTTGATTCGCGGGGAAACCGGCACCGGCAAGGAAGTGATCGCCCGGCTGATTCACGCCTCGAGCCGACGCTCCTCCGGACCCTTCGTGGCCGTGAACATGGCGGCGATTCCCGAATCCCTGGCCGAGTCGGAGCTCTTCGGACACGTCCGTGGCGCTTTCACGGGGGCCGACCGGGCCCGGGTGGGCAGGTTCCTCTCGGCGCATCAGGGAACGCTGTTCTTCGACGAGATCGGGGAGATGCCCCGGAACCTTCAGGCCAAGCTGCTGCGCGTGCTCCAGGACCGGGAGGTCACACCCGTGGGCAGCGCCCACCAGATCCCGGCCGATGTCCGCGTCATCGCCGCCACGCATCGAAACCTGGAAGAGATGGTCAAGGATGGAAGCTTTCGCGACGATCTCTTCTACCGGCTCGAGGTGGTCCCCATCGAGTTGCCTCCGTTGCGGTCCCGCCGCGACGATATTCCGGCCCTGGCCGATCACTTTCGCCAGGAGATCAACGTCCGCGAGGGCCGATCGGTGCCGGGGTTTTCTCTCCAGGTGACGGAGCGGCTGTGTGCCCACGACTGGCCGGGCAATGTGCGGGAGCTCGAGAATCTGGTGGAGCGACTGGTGGTCGTGGCCGGGAGTCGCGAGATCGCGCTGCAGGATCTGCCCGCTCACCTGCGCCTGGATCTCATCGATCTCGAGTCGGGACACCTGGATCTGCCCTCTTCGGGACTCGACCTGAGAATGCTGCTCGGTCAACTCGAGGATCGGTTGATCGGACAGGCGATGATGCGCACCGGCGGGAACAAGAATCGCGCGGCCGAATTGCTGGGAATGAATCGCACCACGCTGGTCGAGAAGCTACGGCGCAGGAATGTCGCGTGACGGTGGGCGGACTCCAAGACGAGTGAGAGGCCTGGAACAGCCTCTGGCAGCTGGATAGAGGTATGGAAAGAAAGAGACGGTCCGGTCGGTCGGGGGAAGGGGTGACGCATGCTCACCGTCAGCCGGTTGACGGCGTCAAGATCCCCAGAGCGCCATTCGCTTGACGGTGAGGCTCGGCGCGCGCTCGTAACCCATTGAAACAAAATGGCGTCGACCGACGTGTCCGCATGGCATGGGTCGTGCTTTACCGGCGGTCATGGCTATCACCAAGCGTAAGACGGCCAACGGTCGGCCGGCCCCTGCCAGCAAAGCTCCCGTCAAGAAGTCGCGCACCTTGGTGAAGGCGTCGGCCGTCGAGGCGCCCATCGAAGCGCCGGTCAAGGCGAAGAGGAAGCGGTCCAAAAAAGAGATCATCGCTCGCCGCAACGAGTACGCCGCGAAGTTTTTCCCCTACATCGAGAAGGTGGCTCGTCGCCTGGCGCGACGCCTGCCAGCCCACGTCGAGATCGATGACCTCATCTCGTCCGGGGTGATCGGCCTGATGGAGGCCGCAGAACGTTTCGATCCGACCCGGGTCGACCGGTTCGAGGCCTTCGCCGAGTTCCGCATCCGAGGCGCCATGCTGGATGACCTGCGGTCCCGCGACACGCTGTCGCGCGACATGCGTCGCCTTTCCAACGAGCTCCGAGATGCCACGCGCCGGCTCGAGGCCCAGCTCGGGCGCACTCCCGACCAGGAGGAGATCGCCAAGCGCTTGGGCGTCGGCGTCGAGGAGCTGTACGCGCGCCAGCAGAAGCTCTCCGGCTCGTCGGTGGTGGGAATCGACGATGCGGGGCCCGACCTCCTCGAACGGACCGGAGACAACACGGCGCTCGATCCTTTCGAGCAGGCCTCCAAGCGCGAGATGACCGACCACCTGATCTCGGGGATCGGCCACCTGCCCGACAAGATGCAACAGGTCCTGTCGCTGTATTACTGCGACAACCTCAACCTGAAGGAAATCGGCGCGGTCCTCGGCGTGACCGAGTCCCGGGTCTGCCAGATTCACGGGGAAGCCACCCGCCGCCTGCGGGATTCGCTCACCGAGGTCTCCTCCGAAGCGGCGGCATAGCGGAGCGCAAGGGGCCTGGGAAGGCCCCCTGCGAGACCCCCACGGAGTTGCTTGACGGCGTGGCCGGTCCAGCAAAGCTGGACCTCCTCGTGCTTGGATCGACGACCGGTCGTCGGAGATTAGGAATCGCTTCTTCTGAGTAAGTTAGTGATTTCAGGGTGATACACGTTCCGCTGGGGGTGGGCTTAAGATTTTTGGGGCGGCTCCGATGATGTGGGTATGGCCAACACCCCCAAGCACACCACTCCCGGTCGCTCTCACAACGCCGCGCCGATCCCGGTCTTGACGGATCCCCATGCACCACTTGACGCTCGGCTCTCGCCGCGCATCGAGGCCCTTCGTAAGCTGGTGGCCTCCGGACAGTACCAGGTCAGCCCGCGCTACCTCGCGCAGCAGATCCTCCGCTCCGCGGGCTTCAAGCTCGAGTAGGCTCCGGGGGTCAATCCTCCGGCTCGGAGACTTCCACGCGATTGCGGCCGTTAGCCTTGGCACGGTACATGGCCGCGTCCGCCAGCCGCAACAGGACATTTTCGCGCTTTCGCGCCGTCCCCCCCGGCGCCAGGTGATCGCGATAGGACGCGATCCCGAGCGAAACCGTGACATGCGGCAAAGGATGCGGCCCGGCCGGATCGAAAGGATCCAGGCTGGAGGCGCTCTCGATTGCCCTGCGGAGGCTCTCGGCGGCCTGGAGCGCCTGAGCCAGCTTGGCCCCTGGCAGGATGGCCACGAATTCGTCTCCTCCATACCGAGCCAGGATGGAACCAGGGAGCGAATTCTCGGTCATCACCCGGGCCACATCGCGAAGGACGGCGCTGCCCGCGATGTGACCGAAGCGATCGTTGACCGACTTGAGCTGGTCGAGATCGATGAACAGGATCGAGAGCTCCCCGCCGTCGCGATCGGCGCGCGCCAGCTCGTCGCCGAGCCGGATGTGAAAGTAGCGGCTGTTGTAGAGGCCCGTCAGATCGTCGATCCGCGCCAGGGTTCGATTGCGGATGGCATCCAGCGCGTTCTGAATGGACGACGACATGTATGCGGCAAAGATTCGCAGCAGCTCCTCGTCGCGCGCCGTGTATGACGAGATGGACAGCCGGTTGGTCAGCTCCAGGACCCCACAGATGGAGTCACGTACGATCACCGGGACGGCCAGGATGGACCGCGCCACGGGCGACGGCGTCCCGGTCGCCGGACGGGCCCAATCGTCCGTCGCCAGCACCAGCGGCGCGCCGGTCACGAGAGGATCATCGGGCTCGATGGACTCCGTCACGAACGAGCGGCCGCTGCGATAGACGTGGCCACAGATTCCTCGATCGCTCGGCAAGCGCTGGCCCAGGCTCTCGCTGGCCCCCGGGCCAAAGGCAGCGATGAAGGTCAAGCGAGGCGTGGGAGATCCCGCCATCTTCGAGCGCGGATCGTCGAGCAAGATCCCGCCCGATTCGGAGGGCACGAAGTCATTGGCCCGCTCGAGGATCTCGCGCAGGGCCGCATCCAGCCGGACCTCCCACCGCTCACTGTCCTGGTCGCGTCGCACGCGCACGAAGAAGTGCCCGATGTCGTCGGATGACAGCGTCAGGATGCGCGGGCTCAGCTGGATCGAATGGGAGGGCTGGCTTGCCTCCGTCGACCCAGCCGGTAAGTCAGGTTGCGCCACCGCTCGAAGGTAGCTCAGCCCGGCCGGCCATGAAAGTTCGGGCAGCTTGGCGGCCCGGGGTCCCCGTCACATCATGCAGCAGGATCCCCCTCGCGGTCTAAGCCACCCGAGACGCGGCAAACGCCAGGCCCGGATCGGGGATCCGGGCCTGTTTCGAGAGTGTGAGTAAGGTCTACCCTTACCCGGCGGGTTCTTCAGCCGCGCGCGAGGGGTCACATGCAGTTCTGGCGGGTGGTCCCGACGGCGTAGTCGTCAATCCACATGTCGCCGGCGGCCTTGTCTGCTGCGTAATGTTCGTATCCGATGCGCATTTCGATCAAGGCCGGTACCTTGGTCTTAGCAATGGTGGCCAGTTGCGCGCCGCCCATGTAGAGGGTGACCGCTCCGGCCGAGGTGATCTGCCATTCGAAGCAGGTCCAAGCTCCACGTGGGAGCGTCATGGTCGAGCTCGCTCCGTCCTCGCCACCATTCAACCCAGGGTCCACGTTGATCGACATCTTGCCCCCTTGAGTATTGAGCGGGCGCACGCCGTTGTTCGTGAGGTTCATCCCGGTCGAGCCCTCGATGTAGACATCGTGCCCGTTGCTGGTCGGGTCATTCATGATGTACATCCAGGCCCGCCCCCACAGCGCGGTCGTGATGGGGAATCCCATGGTCTCGTGGATGAAGGTCGCCCCGCCGGCCGTGGTGAACTTCATATGGACCGAATTCTTGCCGGTGTGGGCCATCGTCGACACTACCTCGACGACATTCGTCGCGACAGCGTTGTCGACGGTCCATGCGGAGCCAATGGTGGTCCCAGCCTCGAATCCATCGCAGAACACCCCGGCGCAGGCGCCCGAGCCCGAACCGCCCACCGATCCTGAAGAGCCACCAGCCGGACTACCCCCTGTGGCCTGGGTACCTCCCAACCCGGGTGCCCCTCCAGAGCCGGGCGCTCCGCCAGACCCCGCCGGCAGCGAGCCGCCCGATCCGCTCAGGTCGGGGGAGCCGCCTGAGCCGGAGCCTCCCGAACTGACCGGGGCCCCACCGGAGCTCGTCGGGAAAGTGTCGCCGCCCGAACCGGCGGGAACGGTGGACCCGCCGGAGCTGATCGAGGCTCCGCCAGATCCCGTCGGTGCCGTCGCTCCGCCAGTCCCGGGGGAAGAATCGCCGCTCGGGGCACAGGCAGCGAGGGTGCCGCAACAGGCGATTCCGAGGACGACCCTCATGCCTACGTCAATTCGAAGCGAAGTCCTCATGGTTGTCATTTTCATCGGTTCTCCTCGATGGGTTCCGGGGGTCAGGGAGGGGCTGCCGATGCGGGCAGACACCGGCTCGATCGTAACAGTGACGGTTGCTGACGATAACGGCTCGCCTTTTGTGCCTGGCGAACGGACTTTGTTGGGAAAGCGCCGTCAATCCGCCACGGGGGCAACGCACTGCGTAGTGAACTCGCGCGGTCGCGCATCGTCAGCACTCTCCCCCGCATCCTGCCAGGAATTCGGTTTATCTGAAGGTCATCTTACATAGATGCGGATCGAGCGCGATCACTGGTTGGCCGCGCGTCTGCGAACCTGGTCAGTCGTGCACACGCCGAGCTATTCGGTCATGACCGCCGGCTCTCCAGGACGGTATCTATTAGGCCGTAGTCTAGGGCCTCCGTGGCGGACATGAAGTTGTCGCGCTCGGTGTCGCGCTTGATCTTGTCCACCGGCTGGCCTGTGTGGCGGGCGTAGATGCCGTTGATGATGTCCCGTGCTTTGATGATCTCTCTGGCGTGGATCTCGATATCCGTTGCCTGGCCCTGCATTCCGGCCAGTGGCTGATGAACCATGATCCGGGCATTCGGCAGCGCGTGGCGTCGGCCCTTCGCTCCGGCGGTCAGCAACAGGCTGGCCATGGAAGCCGCCTGGCCCACGCAATAGGTCGCGATGGGGCAGCGCACCGCTTGCATGGTGTCGTAGATGGCCAGTCCGGCGGTCACCTCGCCGCCTGGTGAGTTGATGTACATCATCACGTTCTTGTCGGGGTCCTCGGACTCGAGGAACAGGAGCTGCGCCACGACGACGTTGGACACCTGGGCGTCGATGGCGGAGCCCAGGAAGACGATGCGGTCGTTGAGCAGGCGCGAGAACAGGTCCCAGCCTCTCTCGCCGCGGTGGGTCTGCTCGACGACGGTGGGGACCAGGTCCGATGTGATATCGGGAAGATATCTCTTCATTTCTTCTCCGGCGTGGACAGCCAGGCGACCAGCGCCCCCCGGGAGAAGCGCCAGACGTCACCCAGCTTCCGCCCGGGCAGCTTGCCTGCCTCGGCCAGCCCGGTGACGATCGCTTCGTCCAGCTGGAGGAAGTATGCGGCCTGCTCGGCGTTCAGGACCTCGGGGGGGTCGTGAGCGTGGAAAGAGTAGGAGCCCACGGTGGCGGCGGGTTCGTGGGTCTCGAAGGTCACGTTGGGGATCGCCGTCCTGTTCAGCTCGTGCAGCCCCCGACGGCTGTCGGGATCGACATACCTCGACACCAGGCGGGCGACGAGATCCTTCTTGCGAATCCCCAGCGCCTCGGCGGCACGGTCGAGCTTGTCGACCGCAGTGGCCGGCAGGCGAACGAAGAGCGCGCTTTCCGACGATGTCTTCTTGGACATATCTAAAAGATATGTGTGGATATCCAAATGCCAACGGTGCTGCCCCCATGGCCTCGGGCTGCCTCGGTCCTTGGGCCCCCGACGACCCTCCTAAGGTCGCTGCGCGTTCGACTGGGCGCTGAGTGAGGCCTTGCCGAGGGAGTGCATCATGATCGCCGCGACGGCTTGGGCCGTGGTGGGGGTGGCGGAGAGCCCCGGCAGCATGGCGACATCGACGGCGTGCAATTCGAACAGGTAGGTGTGCGTGTTGCCGTTCGGGCAAGGTCCCGTGTAACCGTTGCCGCTCGCCGAGACCTGGCGGGCCCCGGCGGGCGTGGTCAGCGTGGGCGTGGTGGCCAGCATCGCGGGCAGCGAGCGGGTCGCGGCCGGGATGTCCCAGAGCACCCAGTGGCGGAGCATGTTGGCGGTGTCGGTCAGCACCAGCGCGTAGCTCATGGCGGTGGGACCACCCGCCCAGTCGAGCTCCGGGGAGCGGTTGGCGCCCGCGCAGGTCAGCTCGGGAGGGAACATCCCCCCTTGCGTGAGCGAGGGGCTGGTCAGCACGAAGCCGCCCAATACACCACCACCACCACCGGCTCCGCCGACCGCGGGTGCGCCAGCCGCGCCTCCGCTTCCCGATCGGCCGCCCGCGCCGCCGCCCCCGGGCTGCCCGCCGCCGCCACCTCCGCCGGTGCCGGTGACCGTGCTCCCCCCGGTGAGGGCGCTCCCGGCGGTGCCCGAGTCAGCGCCGCCAGTCGCTTGCCCGCCGGAGCCGGGCGCGCCGCCCGTGGACGCGCCGCCCCCGGTGCCGGTCACGCCGCCCGTTCCGGGGCTGCCTCCCGAGGCGGTCGAGCCCCCGGACGATTGGAGGAGGCCACCCGTACCACCGCTCGCGTTGCCCGAGGAGCTGCTGCACGAGCTCGTTCCGGCCAGCAGGAAGCCAGACCCGACGAGCAACAAGAGTCGCGGAAGACGCGATGGGGCTGCAGGGCGCTCCTTGGAGCGAGAACATCCATTCGATGGGCCGGTCGTCATTTTCGTCAATCTAAATGGATCGACCCTAGGCGTCCAGAGCCGGGAAGCCGGCGTAAGGTCGGCGGGCGGCATCGGGCGGCTCAGGGCAGCAAGGTCACCGTGACGTCGTCTGCGGTGTCGAGGAGAACCTGGGCGTTGGCCTGATTGGGCGCGACCAGGTTGAAGGTCCCGTGGGCGTGGACCCGGATGAAGGGGTTGACCAGCTTGTTGCGCCCGTCGATGCCTTGCCCGGGGCGGGACTTCCAGGCGGCAGCCAGCTTGGCGTGGATGGCGTTGAAGATCACCTGGCTGTCCTGGTTGAGCAGGGTGTACTCGCGGCTGATGTTGTCGGCGTCCACGACCTGCACCGCGTAGATGTCCGTGACGATCTCCGGACTCTGGGGAAAGCGCACGAGTGAGCCCTCCTCGTCCACGATCTTGCCCTGCTGGTCTACGAGGCGCTCCAGCACCTCGAGCGGCTTGGCGGCGGCGGTGTCCAGCCACAGGTGCGTGGGCTTGGGTGGAATGGGCGCAAACTGGAAGGCGAGGCGGATCTTGTCGTTGCGATAGAGACCCGCCGTCCACATGGGAGCCGGGACGAAGACCGGTATCACCGCGTCGCCATACTCGATGACCAGAATTCGGCCGTCGGTGTCCACGGCGTGGACCTTGCCAAGGAGCTCGGTCTGACCGACGAGATCATCGGGAATCTCGGTCTGGGCCTGGTGAGGGGTCGCCGCCACCTCGTCGGCCACGTAGGGCGTGACGATCGTCAACTTGGTGATGAGGATGTGACGGATGGGAGCCCCATCCTGGATGAAGGATCCCCCGATCAGCACGGCGTCGTGGCGCTTGATGGTCATCAACTGCGCGGTGATGTCGTCCGAGGCCGGCTTGAGGGGGAGCTCCGCGAAGTCGAAGAAGTCACCGGGTTTGCGGTAGGTGAACACGTACAGCGTCCGATCGGATACGGCGCCGTGGATCCATCCCGGCAGGATTCCGTCCCTGAGCAGGGCCGCCAGGCCGGCGGTGTCGTCGGGCTCGATCAGGTTGTCGGTACCCGCCGCGTCGCGGACGGGGGCGGGGGCGGGGTTGCTCCCGGCATCCAGGACCACGGGCGTGGGGTAGCTCTTGACACCATCCGACGAGCTGTTGCAGGCCCCAGCCAGCATCAGCACCACGACCAGCACCAAGCTTGCGCCGTCCTCGTACACTGTCACCTGGGAGCGGGGAATCACCCGCGCTTTTTGCGTGCCCGTCATCGTTTCCGCCTTTCGGTGCCCGCGCGAATCAAGACAGCGACAGCGATAGAAGCTCTCGCGATGCTGGACAATTGTGACATGGGTGTCAAGCCAGCGGGCGATGGGCATGGCGATGGGCATGGCGATGGCGGCGGTGACCGCGGTCGCCCCGGGCGGGCGAGGTGTGCCGTCTCCAGCGCGGCGCCTGCGGCCGGGATCACACGACGTCGGCCGCCTCGGGATCGAAGGTGGTGCGGTAGGCCGCCCGCAATCGCACGCGCCGGTCGAGATCGCGGATCACGATGTCGGCGACGTCTATCCCGTAGAGCTCGGCAATGGCGTGAATGCCGCCCGGCGTGAAGACGTTCACCTCCAGCACCTTGTCCCCCACGATGTCGATGCCCACGAAGTAGAGGCCGTCGGCGAGGAGCTTGGGGCGTATCAGATCACAGATCCGGGCCTCGGCCGGGCCGAACTCGCAGCGGGAACGGGTGGACGCGGCCTCCGTGCTGGTCGTCTCCGGGTTGCCAATGGCGGTGTGGCGACGGTAGATGGCCACCCGCTTGCCCACCCGGATCGGCTCGGCGCCGAGGAGCAGCAGGCGCTTCTCCCCCTTCTCGATCTCGGGGACGTACTCCTGGGCGATGGCGTAACCGTGCTTGGTGACGGTGGTGATGATCTGGTTCAGGTTCGAGACTTGCCGTCGCCTGACCACGAAGACGTGCTCTCCGCCGCGCGGTTGCAGGGGCTTCAAGACCGCGGGACCGGGCAGCGCGCGCACCCACTGCTTGAGCTGTTGCGGGGAGCGCGATACCAGAGTCTTGGCGCGAATGTCGGAGGGGAACTCGCTGAGATACATGCGGCTGCCGGCCCTCCGCAGCCCCTCGGGATCGTTGACGACCAGGGTTCCCCCGAGGCGGAGACGCCAGGCGAAGTCGATGAGCGGCGCACCCAGGCGGCTCGACCCGTCGCGCCCGGGGTTGTAGCGCAGAAAGATCACATCGAAGCTGCTGAGGTTGTCCTCCTCGACCACCGCGTCGTCCGACGACAGAGCGCGCGCATAGTCCGCGGGGCGCGGGTAGTCGCCGTGACGAACCCGACGGGTGGTGGCGAGGATCGTGTTGTTGTCCAGGAACGACAGGTCGTCCACCGAGACGAATCGGACCTCGGCTCCGCGCCGATGTGCGGCGTGCGCCAGATAGATGCCCGCGAAGGTGGGCAACTGGGCGCGGACATCGGCGACGACGAAACAGATGCGCATGTGGCAAGTCGGCGAGGTGGCGTGGTCAGCTGCGGGAGGCGGTCGCGTCGCGGTGGGCCGTCAGAATCTGGGTCAATCGGTCGAGCGGCAGGGCGGGCGCGACATGTCCGATGGGCCCACGCATCTCATCCGCCATGCACAGGGAGTTGACGATCGCCTCCTCCGTGCATTCCACGATGGCCTCGTAAAGGCCGTCACAGGCGTCGTCGAGCAGAACCTCGATGGCCGCGGTCATCCGGGACGTCACGCGCGGAACCTTGTTGGCGGTGGAGAAGGCCACCAGGATCTCGCCCGATCCGTGAGCCGCGAACGATCCGACCCGCCCGATGCCCAGGGCCGCGCGCTTGCAGATCCGGACCAGCTGCGACGACAGGAGGGGAGCGTCCGTGGCGATCACCACGATGATCGATCCGGCATTTCGGGCCCGTCGGTCCTGACCTGCCAGCTCGGGCTCGAGGATCTCCCCCACGGGGACCCCGTCCACCCGCAACGAGCGCATGAGGCCAAAGTTCGACACCACCAGCGTGCCGAGGGTGTACGTTCCGGCGGCGCCTTCAGGCCCCACGGCGACGCGACGCGAGCTGGTGCCGATCCCCGACTTGAGATCGCAGGTGATCATTCCAGTGCCCGCACCCACCGATCCCTCGGGCACCGGGCCGGCGGACGCCTGCTCGATGGCCCGGTAGACATGCTCGGAGCGCACGTGGCGCCCCACCGTGTCATTCAACCAGGAATCGTCGCACTCGCCGACCAGGGGGATGATGACGTCGTAGTCGGTACCGATGCCGGGGAATCGCCGGGTCATCCACTTGACCGCCGCGTCGGAGACCTTGCCGACGGCCAGCGTGTTGGTCAACAGGACCGGCGTCTCGAGCAGTCCCCACTCTGCGACCTGCGTCAGGCCGGACATTTCCCCGGCTCCATTGAGGACAAACGATCCCGCGATGACCCGGTTGTAAAAGATGTCATGGTGGGGCAGCACCGCCGTCACGCCGGTTCGCACGGGGCCCTCGCCCACGACGAGCGGACCGTCCCCCTGGATCAGCGTGGTGTGCCCCACCCGCACCCCCGGGACGTCGGTTATGGCGTTGAGGGGACCCGTCGGCACGTGGCCGATGCGAAATCCCAGATCTCGGAGTCGTCGCCTCATTCGAGCGGGGATGACACGGCGACGGACAGGGCCGGCGTCCCGCTTGGCGGCGCAGCGGCCGGGACGGGCCTCGGGGTGGCGCCCTCGGCAGGTTCCGGTATGGCGCCCACGGCGGGGCCCGGGGTACCGGCCAGGGCGGTGCTCGGTGCAGCGCTCGCGGCCGCGCCACCGCCGGCACCACCGCTGCCTCCGCCACCCACGACCGCCGCGTTGCGCTCACCTCCACGATCCGCGGTCCCATTGACCGACAGCCTGGGAATCGCGAGTTGGCGGTCATCAGCCCTGGCTTCGTTCCTGGCCTCGTTCCTGGCCTCGCCGCGACCATCGGCCTTGCCGCCGTCGGTCCGATTTTGCGCCTCGGCGCTGCGGGCGGCTTCGGCGCGTCGCTTCTCGCGCAGCCGCTTCAACCCTCCGGCCAGGATCTCCCCGATCAGCGTTCGGTAGTCGATTCCGGCGGCGGTGGCGATCAGACAGAGGTCGGAATATCCCGGCGTCAGGCCGGGCAAGGGGTTGACCTCGATGACGTAGATCTCTCCCTTGGCGGTCATGCGCAGATCGACCCGCGCCACGTCCCGACAATCGAGCGCCTCGAAGGTGTCGCGCGCCACCCGTTCGACGGCCTTCATCTCGGCCGGCGTCAGCCGGGCCGGGCATTCATACGAGACGTGCTTCTCCCATTCCTGCTTGATCTGATAGTCGTAGACCGGCCGCGGATTGTCTTGGTCCTTGAAGATGATCTCCATGGGGGGCAAGACCCGCGGCCGTCGATCGCCGAGCAATCCGACCGTGAACTCTCGTCCCGAGATGTAGGCCTCGATCAGCGCCGGCTGCTCGTATCGTTCGATGAGCTCGCGCACCACGGCTCGCAGGGCGGCCTCGTCATCCACCACGGAGGCGTGGGCGCTGACGCCCTTCGACGATCCCTCCTGGTTGGGCTTGATGATGAGCGGAAACTTCAACTTGGGCGACAGCCTCTCTCGTCCGGTCTCCATGACCTGAAACTCGGCGGTCAGGATCCCGTGCTGGAGCAACACCCGCTTGGACAGCGCCTTGTCGAGCGCGATGGACAAGGTGGCGGCGTCCGAGCCCGTGTAAGGGATCCCCATCAGCTCGCAAAGGGCCGGGACCGCTGCCTCGCGGTTGCGCCCGGCGACCCCTTCGGCGATGTTGAAGACCATGTCGACCGGGGTCTCCATGAGCTGACGTGGCAGCTCGGCGGTGGCCTCCAGCATCACGACCTGATGGCCGTGGCTCTCGAGAGCCTCGCGGATCGAATCGATGGTCTCGGGGGCGTCGTACTCGGCCTCCACATCGTTGCCGTGCTTCGAATCGACGCGCTTGACGTTGAACGTGAACCCGATGCGCAGCGGCTCCGGCGGTCTTCGCTTCTTGTTCCCCGGCTTTACAATCAGACCCTGGCGGCGGGCGGCGCTCTGGACGACGGCCTGCAGGGTGTCCGCGTAGTCGAGGCCCTCCCGCGCTGCGGCCGCGAAGGTGCTGGCGCCTCGCTCCAGCGAGGGCAGGGCATTGACCTCCAGCAGGTAAAGGCGGCCATCGTCCGCCAGGCGGAAATCCACCCGCCCCAGATCGCGCACGCCCAGTGTCCGCACGGCCGCCCGCGTGATGGCTCGAACCCGGGCCACCACGTCTCGGGGCAAATCGGCCGGACAGCGGACCGAGACGGAGCGCGAGTCCGCGGACTTCAGTCGGTAGTCGTAGAGATTGAATCGGCTGCGGGCCGCCGGCTCGACGTCGTAGTCCACCGGCAAGAGCACGCCCTCGTCCCCATAGCCTTCCAGAAAGGGGACCGTCAGATCGCTGCCCGCCACGAACTCCTCCACCAGTACCCCGTTCGGATAGCTCCGGAGCGCCCGCGGAAGCATGTCCGCCAGTTGCCGGGCGTCGCGCGCGACGAACTCGTCACCGATGCCCTTCGATGATCCCTCGTAGTTGGGCTTGACGATGACCGGCATGGCCAGGCCCAGCGTCCCAGGCTCCTTCATGCGCCGGAGCTCCTCGGGGGTGACGAGCCGCGCTCGCGGCGTGTCGATCCCCTGGTTGGCGAGCACCAGCTTGGTCAACCACTTGTCGAGGGTGACGGTGAGCACGTAGGCGTCGGAGCCCGTGTACGAAAAGCCGAGCTCCTCGAACAGGGCCGGGTAAAAGGCTTCGCGGGCCCGGCCCCGTCGTCCCTCCGCGGTGTTGAAGATCAGATCCGGGCCGATCGATTCGATGCGCGCCGCGAGGTGCGAAGCGGGTCCGGTGACCTCGACCTTTTCCACCTCGTGACCCCCGGCCCGCAAGCCTTCCGCGATGGCGTCGACGGTCTCGACCGTATCGAACTCGGCCTCCTCCTCGGTGTCCGTGAGGCGAAGGTTGTGCGTGAACGCGATCCTCATGTTGGCGTGGTCCTGCCGCGACCCTGCGCGCCGGCCAACCCTAACAGGTTCCACCTGGAGCGTTGAAGGTTTTCCTGACGCTCTCTGCGCGCACGAGGGGGAAGCTGCTCACAGACCCTGGCCCAAGCCCTGTGACACGCGCATCGTCATTCGAGATCGCGTCGCTCCGTCAACCGAGCAGGATCCCGCCTCGTCCATCCAGGGCCTCGCCGACCTTTTCGCCGAGCTTCTTCAGATCCTCGCTGGGCCTCACCAGATAGGCATCCACGCCGGTGGCGAAGGCTTCCTTGACCGACTCGAAGGACGGATACCCCGTGTACAGCACCGAGGCGCAGTGGGGCAGCAGGCGTTGCGCGTGCTCGATGACCCGCAAGCCCGAGATCCCCGGGAGCTGACGATCGGCCAGGACCAGATCGAAGTGTTCCTGCTGCAGCTTCTGCAGCGCCTCGTCTCCGTCGTTGGCCGCGATGATCTCGTAGCTGCGCCCCAGATACTCTGCGATGAGCTGGCGGCGCGCTCCCTCTGCCTCGACCAGCAGCACCCGCCCGCTGCGCGAGGCTGGGGCAACGCGGGGTCGGGCCAGCAATTCATCTCGCCGGGTGAGCGCCCGCCGAATGCGCATGCGCAGATCCTCGACGTCGTGGATCGGCTTCTCGATGTAGTCGAGGGCCCCCATGTCCAGGGCCTCCACCGCCGAATCCAGCGACGAATAGCCGGTGATCATGACGATGGCGGGGGCAGGATGGAGCGAGCGCGCGACCCTGAGGACCTCCATACCCGACGCGCCCGGGAGATTCTTGTCGGTCAAGACCAGATCGAACCGGCGCTTCTGCATCAGGTCGATGGCCTCTTCGGCCGACGCGGCCGTGGTCACGCGATAGCCGCCGCGGCGCAAGGCCTCCCGCAAGACCGTCAACACGACAGCCTCGTCGTCCACCACCAGGACCTCGTGGCCGGTGGGGATGATCGGCGAGGCGGGTTTGGTGGAGGTCGAGTCGGCGATCAGCCGGGCGTCCACGTCGTGGCCGGCGCCTTGAGCGCTCAACCGACCGGGCCCGCGATCGGGCCCGGTCATGATCCCGAACGTGGCCAGCATCTCGGACAATTCCATTCCCACGATCTCGGCGTGGCGTCGCGAGGCCACCGAGGCCGCGATCCGTCCCAGCAGGGCGATCTGTCCGCGCGGTAGATAGGCGCGAACCCCGCCGTAGATGGCCTCGCGCAGTCGTTCGACCGTCGCCGACGAATCGACCACGATCAGGGCCGCCCCCGGAACCTGATCGCGCGCCTCCTGCAGGACCTGATCGGGGGATCGTCCCGCCGCGAGGCCCACCACCACCGCGTCGGGGGTGGCCCCGGCGGTCGTGCCCCCGAGGTAACGCCCGAGCTCGCCTTCCCCCATCAGCGCGATGCCGGGCTCGGCCCGCGATGCCGCGAGCAGTGCCGACAGCTCCGCGGCAAGCTGCGGCTCCGTCGCCCTGAGGTCCTGTCGGATACCGTTGAAGGCGTTCAGCACGAGAAGTCCGCGGGTGCGCACCTGGCGAGACGCAACGAGCCGTTTGACATGGGCGCGCAGGAGCACGTCTACCTCCGGCAGAGGCAAGGGAAACACCGCCGCCACCTCCCGACCGAAGGCCTCCGCGCACAGGATCGGATCGCTCGGCGCCACGAGCACGAGATCGGTGAAGGGACGCAGCTCGCGCCAGGCCGCCAGGGCATGGTGAGCGCTCTCGCCCTCGGCGGGTGCGGGCTCCGCCGTGACGAAGGCCAGATCGAACGATTCGTCGGCCAGATGCACCAGAGCCCCGGCGACGGAGCTGGTCTCGACCACGGTCCCTTCGCCCAGGAGCGTCCGGGCGATGCGCTGACGATCCGACGGATCTAGCAGCCCGAGGAGAAACCGCTTCTCGCTCCCACGGGCGGCCGTGCGCAGGAGGTCCAGCCCGGCCCGGGAATCCGCGCTCGTCACCATAATGGCGTTCTGGAATTGTACTCCATTTCGGGGTTTTCCGGAGGGCGCCCTGACCGCGGCACGTGTTGGGACGAAGGTGCGGTGGTTCAACTACAATCGCCTGGGGCGCAGTCGAAAATGTCGGACGAGAGCAGCGATGCCAAGGACCCGGGGCGAGGTCGAGGCCGGGAATCGCAGGGTCACGACCCTGGGACCGATTCCTCGAGCCTGCCTTCGGGTCTGGTCGTGATTCCCGCGCCCGGCTCGCCGATCACGCGGGTGAATCACGCGGGCGTCACCCCCACCTCGCTGGCCCGGACGGCGCGGGCCTGGATCGGGGGGCGCATCGCGAGCAGCGCGGCGCGGTTGCTCGACCTTGCGGCGCGAGGCGGAGGAGGGCTGGCCGAAGGCCACGAGGCCGTCGCGCTGTCAAGGACCGGAGGCCCGATCGCGCGCTGGATCTCCTTTCCAAGGGGCGTTCGTACCACCACCGCCGCCACGTCGGCCGTGGCCGTGGGTCTGGGGGTCTGGGGGTTACTGGTCCTTGCGGGCACGAGCTTTGCCCCTGGAGCCGCCGCCATCGCCGGCGGGCTGGCTCTGGCCACCTCGGCCGGGCCCATCGGCGTGCGCCTGGCCAGTCGGCTACATCGGTTGATCGCGCTGCGCCGCCGTTTTCGCATCTCGGAGTTGCGGGGTCTCCCCGACCGGCGCGCGGTGGCGGTGCGGGGGGTCGTGGTCGCCACGCGAACCGCCGCATCGCCTCTGGATGGGCGTGGCGTGGTCTGGTCGTTGGCACGATTCCGAAGGAACAGACCTCCGCTGGCCGGGGCCTTCTTCCACGAGGTGGCCTTCGATTTCATGATCGCGGACGGGACCGACGAACCGATCTGGGTCGAGGTCGCGGGGGGAATGCTCATTGATCGCTTTCCCCCGGATCGCCGCGTGCAATTTCGGAGCACGACGCTGCTCGACATCGATCACCCATTCTTGACCCAGTTGCGAATCCGGGATCGCGAGGTCCGGGCCGCCGAGATCGCGATCACCGCCGGCGATGTCGTCGAGGTGGTAGGCCGCCTGTCGCGCCGGCTCGATCCCACCGCTCCATCGGAATCTGGACGCGAGCCGCCTCAGCGAAGGGTCCTGCGCTCCGGAACGCGTGTTCCCGTCATGATAAGGAGGATCGTCGAGCCAGATCTGGAGCTGGCGCTGGTGCGGCGATCCTCGCCCCGAGGCGAGCCAGACACCAGTCCTGGAGAGCCCCCGGTCAGGAAATTCTGAGCGAGTGTTATGCTGGTGCTCGTTTTGCAGGGATGGGCTTTCGTGCCTGGACCTATGCCCCCCTTCCGGAGATGATCATGCCTCGGACATCAACATCGGGTGAGCCATCCGTGGCCATCGCTCTCCTTGGCGCTCTGTGTGGTGTTCTTGCCATTCACACTGGGGCGGCGCTTGCGCAACAGCCGGTCCAGGCTCCCCCGACATACAATTCTGCGCCCGGCCCGGCACCGGCCGCCGCGCCGCAGGGGAGCCCCCCGGAGGCCCAGCCGGCGCCGCAGCAATATCCCCCCGGCTACGGCCCGCCCTCCGGCTACGGCCCGCCCCCCGGCTACGGCCCGCCCCCCGGCTATGGCCCGCCCCCCGGCTATGGCCCACCACCGGGCTACGGCGCGCCGCCACCCGCTTACAGCGCGCCTCCGCCCCGGT
>Ga0066788_10000052_pt1 | contig 18550 bp, 16 predicted proteins | sample OrgsoiDNA2013048_FD_70943 | JGI IMG/M metagenome (GOLD analysis project Ga0066788, IMG submission 70943) | Permafrost soil microbial communities from the Arctic, to analyse light accelerated degradation of dissolved organic matter (DOM) -... | ecosystem: Environmental > Terrestrial > Soil >... | reverse complement strand
CCGCCCGAGCTCACGCGCCAGCCCCAGCAGTCGCTGCGTCGACACGTGCACGCCGAAGAATTCGCCCGCGATGTCCTCGATCTGGTGTGCCTCGTCGAAGATCACGGCCTCGTAGGCCGGCAGGACTGCCGCTTCGGGCCAGGCGCCTCGCAGAGCGAGATCGGCGAAGAACAGATGGTGATTGGCGACCACGATGTCGGCGCTGGCGGCCTGGCGGCGCATGCCGGTCACGAAGCACCGCTCGTGGTGCTCGCAGCGCGCGCCCAGCCTGGTCTCGGGCGAGCTGGCGATCTCTCGCCACAGGGGGCTGTCGTCGGGGAGATCGACGAGATCGGCGCGATCGCCGCTCGCGGTCTGGGCGACCCAGGCGCGCAGGTGCTCCAGGCCGGGGTCCGCTACCAGGGAAAGGGAAGTCTGCTGTTCGAAAGCCGCCAGCCGCCGCCGGCAGACATAGTTGCCAAGACCCTTCATGACGGCCCAGGTGAACCGACGCGGCAGCACGGCGGCCAATCGCGGCAGGTCGACCCGGGCGATCTGATCTTGCAGGTTCTTGGTGGCGGTGCTTATCACGATCTTGCGGCCCGACAGGATTGCCGGCACCAGGTAAGCCAGGGTCTTTCCGGTCCCGGTGCCCGCTTCGACCAGCAGTCGCTCGTCGTCGGCGATGGCACGGGCAATGCGTGCCGCCATCGCCATTTGTCCGGTCCGGTGCTCGTACCCGGGGAACGCGCCCGCCAGCAGTCCCCCCGGCCCGAGGACGTCCGACGGGGTCACTTTCGAGATCTCGCCTCGGCGTCGTCGACGGCCCGCTCAACTGCTCCCGCGGCGGCGCCGTTCCCTCTGGCCGTCGCCTGGCCGCGATTGGCCTTCTCTTGCAAGCCCGACACGCCGAATCGGCGGTAGAGCTCGGCGAACAGCTCGTCGAGCGCGACGCCGGCCTTTTCCAGGCCGACCAGCATGTGAAACACCAGATCCGCGGCCTCGTGCGCGGTGTGGGCGGCGTCGGCCGCGGGTAACGCCTCCGCGAGCTCCCCGGCCTCCTCCGTGATTTTTCCCAGAATCTTCGGCCACCCGCCGTCCAGCAGCGACACGACGTAGGACTTCTCCGGTCGCTCCCGCCGCCGCCGGGCGATGGTCTGGGCCAGGCGCTCCAGGATCAGCGCTGGAGGATCGCCCGGTCCGTCGTCCTCGAGCAGCTGCGTCGCCTGCGACGACCCGTCCGTGCTTGCCTCGCCGTCCTTCCTCGACGCGCCCGGGCCGGTCAGGGCCCCCACCGAACGAAAGAAACAGCTGGTGTGGCCGGTGTGACAGGAAGGTCCTTCCGCGTTCACCAGGTAAAGAATCACGTCGCCGTCGCAATCAATCCGGATGTCGCGCACGTGCAAGACATTTCCCGAGGACTCCCCTTTGCGCCAGAGCGCCTGGCGCGACCGACTCCAAAAGTGCGCCTGGCCCGTCTCCGCCGTCAGCCGGACGGCCTCCCGGTCGGCCCAGGCGAACATTCGGACGCCCCCGCTGCGGATGTCCTGCGCGATCACCGGCACCAAGTTCGAGGCGTCGAAGGCCACGGCCGCCAGCAGGGCTTCGGTTCTGGCGCTGGTGGTGGTGGCCGTGGCGCCGGTGGCGGTGGCGGTGGCGGTGGCGGTGGCGGTGGTGGTCATTGATACCGATCTCGCACCGGGATGCCCCGGTTGCGCAAGTAAGCGTGCGCCTCCATCACCGTGTGATCGCCAAAATGGAAGATCGAAGCGGCCAGGACCGCCTCGGCGTGACCGTCGGCGATGCCCTCGTAGAGGTGGTGCAGGGTACCCACGCCGCCCGAGGCGATCACGGGCACCGGCACGCGATCGGCGACGGCGCGGGTCAACAGGAGATCGAATCCATCGCGGGTGCCATCCCGATCCATGCTGGTCAACAGGATCTCGCCCGCCCCCAGCTCCGCCATTCGCACGCACCACGCGACCGCGTCCAGCTCGGTGGGTCTTCGACCCCCGTGCGTGTACACGACCCACCGCGGAGCCTCCGGAGGCGATCGCGGATCGCGGCGTGCATCCACCGCCACCACGATGGCCTGACTTCCGAAGGCATCGGCGGCGCGCCGGACCAGATCCGGATCGGCGACCGCGGCGGTGTTGATGCCCGCCTTGTCGGCGCCCGCCAGCAAGAGCCGGCGCACGTCGTCCACCTCACGCACGCCGCCTCCGACGGTGAGGGGCAAGAAGACCCGCTCGGCGGTGGCACGGACCACGTCGAGGGTGGTCGATCGACCCTCCGCCGAAGCGGAGATGTCCAGAAAGCAAATCTCGTCGGCCCCCTGGGCATCGTAGGCCGCCGCGACGGCCACGGGATCTCCGGCGTCGCGCAGGTCCTGAAAGCGGACTCCCTTTTTGACGCGCCCCGCGTCGACATCCAGGCAGGGTATGATGCGCTTGGCAAGCATGGAATGCCTCCCTACCGCGAAAACCGGTGGGAGGCGACCCCTCGCCCGGTGGCTCATCGCGTTACCCGCGCCCGCGGATTGACCGGCGAGCACCCTTTTTCGGGAGCTCCGCTTGCGGTTACGCCTTGAGGGCGGTCAGCTCGCCGGCTTTCCCGGTGGGCGCCGAGCCGAAGTTGGTCATGGGCACCCCGAGCGCGTTCGCCAGGGTCGTGCACAGCTGGTTGGTGGGGGCGTCCTGGTCGTTGGCGGTGCCGGCGCCGACGGTCATCTTGATGTACTGGCCCTGCTTGAAGTACCCCTGGCAGCCGCCGATCAGCATGACGGGCAGGTCCATCCAGTTGTGACCCAACCCGTCGCCGAGATCGTTCATGTAAAGGACCGTGCTGTTGTCGAGCAGCGTCCCCCCGGGCTCGGCATAAGCCGACATGCGATCGAGCAGCCCCTTGAGCTGAGTGGAGTACCACTGATCGATGTTGAACAGCGCCGATTTCCAGTCGGCCTCGGGCAAGGTGTTCATGGTGCCGCCGTCAGTGGTGGACCCGTGCGAGAGCTTGTGATGGTTGTACATGGTGTTGAGGGCCGGCGGCAGCCAGCTGAAGATGGGGCCGGCGGCCCCGGAGCCCCACTGCAGGGTCACCACCCGGTTGTAGTCGCAGGCCATCGAGAGGGCCATGATGTCCAGCATCATCCCGCCGATCTTCACGTACTCGCTGTCCTGGGTCACGTTGCTGGGGTCGATGGCCATGATCTCCGCCGCGCGCGCCGCGGGAAGGTTGCACGCCGGCAATCCCACGGCAGCCATGCCGACCTCCACGTCGCGGATCGAGGAGAAATGGAGGTCCAGCTTGGTGCGGTCTTGCTGGCTCACCACCGGATTGGCCTTGAGGGCGTCGAGCTCGCCCTGCACGAGATCGAGCACGCTCTTCCGGCGGAGCGCCGCGCGATCGACGGTGGTGCTCGCCGTGGGGTTTCCCGAACCGACCCAGTCCTTGAACGCCTTCCAGGGGTCCTGGAAGGGGCTGGCCTGCTGACCGGGCGCCACGTAAGAGATGCAGCCGAGGACATCCTTGCTCCGGTATCCCACCATCAAGTTGAAGGCCGTCTGGCCGCCCGGGTTGACGGCCTTGGCGATCACCTGATCGACGGAGATTCCGGTGGCGTATCGTTCGGTGGTGTCAGCCAGGGGAGATGCGGTCAGCTTGCATCCCACCCCTCGGGCGTGGTCGTCTCCGCCACCCGGATCGCGTCCAAACCCGCGCGGCACCTGGTGCAGCCCGCGAGGCAACAGAATCTTGGGCGCGTAGGCGGCGATGGGCTCCATGCCCGTACCCATGAACGAGGCGGGCGTGAGCGCGCCGTAGGCCGTGGTGGGAAACCACTTGTCCATGTTCACGCCGTTGTGATTGAAGAACACCACGAGACGCCTGGGCGTGGCGGAGATCTGGGCGCGGGCAGTCCGCGGCGCGAAAGATTCCAGGAAGGGCAGGCCCACGGTCACCCCGCCCAGCCCGCGCAGGAAGTTACGCCGCTTGATCTGGTTTCTCTGGTTGATTGCCATCAGGGTCCCCCCGGCGCGCGGAACAAGAAGGCCTCGGTCCGGGTCATGTCCACCAGCAGATCGGTGACCTTGTAGGTGTCGTCGCCCAGGCGGGCGGCGAGGGCGGCCACCGCACAGCTGTCACCGTCGGTCTCCTGTCGCCCGAAGGCGTAGCGCACCCAGTGCTTGGCGTAGCAGCTGTGCGCCTCCGGGGACGCCGCGATCGCCGCGGATTCCGAGATCCCGTCGCTGAACGAAGGATTGCCGGCGGTGCCCGCCAGGCTGCCGGTGGCGTCGATCGGTGCGCCGTTCTCGGTGCCGCGGTACTGGCCGGCGGCGTCGTAGTTCTCGAATCCGAATCCCACCGGATTGATGAGCGCGTGGTGACAGACCGCGCACTCCGGGGGGGCCGTGTGCAGGTCCACCTCTTGCCTCGTGGTCTGGGTGGCGGCGAGCGGCGGCAGCTTGGGAACGTTGGGAGGCGGGTCCGGGATGGTGGCGCACAGGACCTGGCGCTGGATGAAGGCACCGCGGTGGATGGGCGAGCTCTGGTTGCTATAGGCGTTGACGGCCAGGAAGCCGAGCCGCGTGAACAGGCCCGCCCGCTGGGTCGGGTCGAGGTCGACCCTTTGCAGGGCATCGCCGAAGGTCCCGGTGAGCCCGTAGAGCGGGGCGGTGGTCTTGTTCACGAAGGTGAACGGCGCCGTCATCAGCGACGTGAACCCCTTGCCGAGATCGAAGGTCACCGAACCCACGAATTGCTCCAGCTCCCCGATCAAGACCGGCGCCAGCTCCGGCGTGACCGTGGGGTACAGGGTCGGATCCTTCGTGAGTCGATTGGCGAACGCGTCCATGACCAGCCACTGGTGGTGAAAGTCCCGGACGGTCTCGCGGGCGGCCACGGTCGCAACCAGTCGTCGCGCCTGCGCGGCGGTGGCATCGCTCGTGTTCAATTGACCGGCCGCCGCCGCCTGCAAGAGCGTCTCGTCCGGGGGTCCGTTCTGAATCAAGAACGAGATCTTGCTGGCCAGCTCGTACGCGCCGAGGGGAATGAGGACCCCCGGCGGGGCCGTGGATAGTTCCGTCCGGTAGATGAGGTGAGGAGACTGCAAGAACGCCTGCATGGTGGTCTGGACGCCCTTCTGAAAAGCCGTCCCGGCGCCGTCCACCAGCGCGTTGCCCTGCGCGAACAGCGCCGCGTACGCGGCCACCTCGCCGCTCGACAGGGCCCGGCGGTAGGCCCTTCGTCCGAAATCCGTCAGGTACGCGCGCATGCAGGCGTCGCCCGTCGCGGGATCGCAACCCACGACCTTCTGATAAGCGGTGGGTGTGGCTACCACCTGAGCCGCGATGCCCTCGGCGGCGGCGCGGTAGGCCTTGCCGAGGGGGTCCCCCACCTCGAGATCCATCCCGCGGTCGAATCCGGCCTGATTCTGATCGACGGGAAAATCCAGCGAGGGGTGGATATCGAGCCCGGTCAGCGCTCGCACGACGTTGTCGTACTGGGCGTGCGTCAGCCGAAAGAAGCGGGTGGTCACCGGTAGGTCACCCGGCGTGCAGGCCAGCGCCGTCGGACCCGGGGCCGGCCCCGTGCCGATGATTCCGGGGTCCGTGAGGGGGGGGCCCAGCGCGCCGCCGCTGCCGGACACCGTGAAGCTCCCGCCCGAAGCGCCACCGCCGGTCGAATCACCGCCGGTGGCGCCCGAAGCGCCGCCGCCCACCACGATCCCCTGGCAGCCAATCGACAGCGCCAAGACTCCCGCACCGAGGATCAGTCGCAACTTCGCCACGGATTGAGCATCGGCACGGACCGGGCTTCCTTGACCAGAAAGCTCAAAATCGAAGGCTCGAGAACCTGGTGGGCGCCAAGGTCGCAGATGTAGCCGTCCGAACCTTCGCCAGCCGGAGTCCGACACCAGATTCGCCTTCGGACCCGTAGTAGAGTTTCGAGTCACAACATGTCACAGAACACTTCCTCGAACGCGTCTTCGAACACCTCTTCGGGTCCCGCGTCGAACGCTGCTCTGACCAGCTGGATCGCCGAATTTGCCGCGCTGGCACAACCGAGCCGGATCGAATGGTGTGATGGCAGCGATCGAGAATTCGCTGCTCTCACGTCGATGATGCTCGAGAAGGGCATGATGCTGCCCCTCGATCCGATCAAGCGTCCCCGCAGCTTCCTTTGTCGGTCGGATCCCAGGGACGTCGCCAGGGTCGAGGGCCGAACCTTCATCTGCTCGCGCCTGCGGAGCGACGCGGGCCCCACCAACAACTGGGTCGCGCCCCCGACGATGCACGACCGATTGCAGGGGCTCTTCGCGGGATGTATGCGGGGGCGCCCCCTCTACGTGATCCCCTTCAGCATGGGGCCCATCGGCTCGCCCATCGCGCAGATCGGCGTGCAGTTGACCGACTCGCCCTACGTGGTGGTCAGCATGCGGATCATGACCCGCATGGGCCAGCAGGTGCTGGACGCACTGGGAAGCGGCTCCAACTTCGTGCGCTGTGTTCATTCGGTCGGCGCACCTCTGGTCGGTGGCCGGGCCGATGTTCCCTGGCCCTGCAACCCGAGCGAGATCGTGATCGCCCATTTCCCCGAGGACCGGTCCATCTGGTCTTTTGGAAGTGGCTATGGCGGCAACGCTCTGCTCGGCAAGAAATGCTTCGCGCTGCGGATCGCGTCGGTGATGGGGCGCGACGAGGGTTGGCTGGCCGAGCACATGGCCATCTTGGGCCTCGAGTCTCCGAGCGGAGAGCGCACCTATGTCGGCGCCGCCTTTCCGAGCGCCTGCGGCAAGACCAACTTCGCCATGATGATCCCCCCGGCGGGGTTCTCGGGGTGGAAGGTCTGGACTGTCGGCGACGACATCGCCTGGATCATGCCGGGCAAGGACGGCCGGTTGCGCGCCATCAACCCCGAGGCCGGCTTCTTCGGCGTCGCGCCGGGCACCAACGCGGAGACCAACCCCCACGCCATGGTGGCGGTGTCGAGCGACACGATCTTCACCAATGTCGCGCTCACCGACGACGGAGATGTCTGGTGGGAGGGAATGACCCGGGAGCCCCCCGCCCATCTCATCGACTGGCGCGGGGAGGACTGGCACCCCGGGTGTGGCCGGCCGGCGGCTCATCCCAACGCCCGCTTCACCACGCCCTTGGCCCGATGTCCGTCGCTCGACCCCCGCTGGGATGATCCGCGCGGCGTTCCCATCAGCGGTTTCATCTTCGGGGGCCGGATGAGCCGGGACATGCCGCTCGTGTTTCAGAGCTTCAATTGGTCGCACGGCGTGTACTGCGCCGCCACCATGGCCTCGGAAGCCACCGCCGCGGCAGATGGTCTTCCGCCTCTGCGGCGTGACCCCATGGCCATGCTGCCATTCTGCGGCTACAACATGGCCGACTATTTCAGCCACTGGCTGAACCTGGGGCGCCGGATCCCGAATCCGCCGCGAATCTTTCGGGTGAACTGGTTCCGGCGCGGGGACGATGGAAAGTTTCTCTGGCCCGGCTACGGCGAGAACGCTCGCATCCTGTCCTGGATCAGCGATCGCATCCACGGGCGCGGCTTCGCGGTGGAGAGTCCCCTCGGATGGATGCCCCGCTACGAGGATGTACACTGGGAGGGCCTTGATTTTTCCCGCGAACGCTTTCACGAGCTCATGAGCGTGGAGCGAGACGCCTCGGCGGCGGAGGTGCGCTCTCACGAGGAATTGTTCGACATGTTCCTCGACCGCATTCCCAAGGAATTCCTGTTCGAGCGGGAGCTCCTTCGCTCGCGCCTGTGGCGATCGCCCGAGCACTGGGAATTGGCCACCGAGCAATGAGCCGAGCAATAAACAGCGGTCGTCCGTTCAATGCCAGACGAAAGCCGGATGAATTTCTGGCGAATCCACCGTTCCAGGAATTAAGGTTTGGCGACAGCTCCAGTTTGGGGTGTAAGATTGCTGCCGAGCCGCAATAACGCTGCGCTGGGGGGAGAATCGATGCTTGCGAAGCAGACCAAGGACGAGAAGTCGGGCAGAGTTGCCGCCACCTTCGAGGGCAAGAACGCGCTGGTGACGGGGGGGTTCGGCTTCGTGGGCGGCCACATGACCCGGGTCCTGGTCGAGTTGGGTGCTCACGTCACTGTGTTCGATAACCGCACATCACCCGACATCGACGCAATCATCAACGATGATTCACAGCACCTGCGGGAGAAGATCAAGATAGTCAACGGCGATCTGGGCGACATGAAAAATGTTCGTGACCTCATCTCCGAGGGAAGATTCCACTTCATCTTCAACTTTGCCGCCTACGCGACCGTCATCGAGAAGGCCGTCGAGCATCCCTTCGATACCATCCAGGCCAACACCATGGGTCTCGTCAACGTGCTGGAGGCCGCCCGCGGCTTGAAGGTGCGGCCGACCGCCATCTTCCACGCCTCCACCGACAAGGTTTACGGCGAAATGGATGGCGATCCTTACGAGGAGGAGAAGACTCCGCTCCGTGGGATTGGGGTCTACGACGGCGCCAAGCTGGCGGCGGATGTTTTCGCCCGCACCTATCACGAGGTGTTCGGGCTTCCGACCGTGGTGCTGCGCATGTGCAACCTCTTCGGACCGAGCGACTTCAACATCGGCTACCGGCTGATACCGCGGGCCATGAAGAGTCTCTACGGCGCGGCCCAACCGGTCGGCCCCGAGCTCTATTTCGATTCGATCGAGCACTGGCGCGACTATCTCTACATTGAAGACTGTATCCGGGCGATCTTGCTGCTGGCCCACACCCCGGAATGCCGCGGGCAGGTCTTCAATCTGGCGGCCGCCAAGTTTGCCTCGACGCCCGAGCTGTTGAAGACCATCGTTCACCTGGCCTACGAGATCGAGAAGGAATTCGATCCCGCGCGGGCGGAGGCCATCCTGCACAACGGGATCTCGGTCAAGGTCCGGGCCACCAGCCCCAGCATCCTGACCATCAGCAAGCAGCGCTTGAACGGCGACAAGATCAGGCGCATGACGGACTTCAAGCCCGCCGTGGAATTCACGGAAGGGCTCAGACGCACGCTCCGCGCCTACCGGAGCTACTTCGTGGCCAAGGGGATGTTGCAGCCCCGATGAGCCATTCGTGGACGGGCCGCCCCTGCCTGGTGACCGGGGCGACCGGGTTCGGAGGGTCTCACCTTTGCGCCAGCTTGCTCGAGCTCGGGGCCCGGGTTTACGGCCTCGACCGGGTCCATCCGCGCACCTCCTATTTGAATTTGCAGGGGCTCGGCTCCCGGATGGAATTCGTGCCGGGCGACATCCGTGACCTCGATCTGATGCGGACGGTCCTCGAGCGGTTCGAGATCGATACGGTCTTTCACCTGGCCGCTCAGCCCATCGCGCCCATGAGCAACGTCATCCCGCTCGAGACCCTGAGCGTGAACGCCATGGGGACCTACGTGGTGCTGGAGGCCCTGCGCGGGTCTTCCCGCACCAAGCGCCTGGTGTTTGCGTCGAGCGGAGCCTACTACGGCACCACCACCGCCGATCGGGCCCTGGCCGAGGACGATCCGCCCGCGGCCGCCTTCAACATCTACTCGCCCTCCAAGGTGGCGGGCGACGTGGCCGTGCGGGCCTATGCCAACGTGTTCGGAATCAAGGCGGCCGTCTGCCGCTTCATGAACACCTACGGCCCTGGAGACACCAACTTCTCTCGGATCGTTCCCCGTGCCATTCGCAGCCTCATGCGCGAGTTGCCCTACGATTTTGGCGATCGCGACGACGGGACCACCCGGCTCGACTACCTCTACATTCGCGACATGTCGAGCTCCTACATCAAGCTGGCGGAGCACCTCGAGACGGTGTCCGGTGAAGCCTTCAATTTCGGGCGTGGCCACCCGGTGTCGACCCGAGAGATCACCCAGCTCATCAGCCGGGTCTTCGATGGGAAGGGCCGGGAGCCGCTCTTTCACGGTCCGCGCCGGGAGGTGCCGGTCGTCAAGTACCTCGACATCCAGAAGGCCAAGCGGATGCTCGACTGGCAACCGACCACCAGCCTGGAGCAGGGCGTGGGCGAGACCATCGAGTGGTATCGCCGCTTTCTGGACCAGCTTTGACCTTCGACGCGACAGTCGCGTCCCTGCTCGCGGACGAGTCGTCGCGCCAGCGCGAGTTCCCGGTGGTTCGTGAGCGCACCTATCTGGCCCACGCGGCGGTCTGCCCGCTGCCCGCCTGCGTGGTCGCCGCGCTCGGCGACTACCTGAAGGAGGTGGGGCGGGGCGGACAGTTCGAATACCTGCACGCGGCCGCGGAGGCGGGCGCCCGGGAGATCGCCGCCGAGCTTCTGGGGGTGACGCCCGACGAGATCGCCTTCACGACCTCGACCTCGGCCGGGCTCGGCCTGGTGGCGGGCGGGCTCGACTGGAAGCCGGGGGACAACGTCGTGTTCGCGCAGGGCGACTTCCCCTCCAACGTCTATCCGTGGGTCGACCTGCAACGCAGGGGGGTGGAGGCCCATCCCATCTCCCTGGACGCGGAAGGCCCGGTGACGGTGAAGGAGCTCATGAGGCATGTCGACGGGCGCACGCGCCTGGTGGCGCTGTCCTCCGTGCACTTCGTGACGGGCGCCCGCCTCGACGTGGACGAGATCGGCGCCGCCTTGCGCTCGCGGGGCATTCTATTCTGCGTCGACGCCATCCAGAGCCTGGGCGCCATGCCGCTCTCGGCGCGCCAGGTGGACTTCCTGACCGCGGATGCCCACAAGTGGCTGCTCGGGCCCCAGGGCATCGGCATCCTGTTCGTGCGCCGGTCGCGTTTCGACAGCCTGCACCCGGCCGCCGTCGGATGGAAGTCGGTGGTGGCCAACAAGGACTTCTCCCGGTCGACCTTCGAGCTGCCGGATTCGGCTCGACGCTATGAACCGGGATCGCTGAACGCCCTGGGGCTGACCGGCCTTCACGCGGCCCTGTCCCTGCTTCGCAAGGTGGGCGTCGACAACATCGGGCGGCGCCTGGATGCGCTGCGGGCGGTGCTCGTGCCGGCCCTGATCGCCAAGGGTTATCAGGTGGTCGGTGTGTCGGGATCGGCCAGCTCGGGAGCGTCGGAACCCGGCTCGACCTCGGGGATCACCTCCTTTCGCGCGGCCAGCGACGCCCTGACCACGGCGCTGCAAAAGCAACTCGACGAGCGACGGATCGTGGTGTCCTTGCGCGAGGATCCTTCCGGACGCAAGTGCATCCGCGTGGCGCCGCACTTCTATACCAGCGACGCCGAGATCGAAGCCTTGCTCGACGCGGTCTGACGACGACTGAACGACTACTACTGGCTACTGGCGCGAGCTGTCGTCGCGTTCCCAGACTTGGTGCTGCTGCTTGCGAACCTTGAGCTGGGCCCGGCGTCGCGCCACCAGCATCACGCCCAGATAGATGGGCGCGTGAAGCCACATGGAGGGCGTCGAGGCGATGATCTTCACGGAGCGGCGGGCATTGGTGTTTCCGTTGGCCTGCAGCTGCGGGAACTGCTTGCGAAAGTCCATGTCGGCGGCGCGCGTTCGGGTCATGATCTTGAGCAGATCGCGGAGCGTTCGCGGCGGATGAATGGTGAAGGTGGCGGTGGGGCTGGCCCGCCTCTCGTGGGGCGCGGCGATGTGACGGGCGAACTCGTCGTCGGCCGTGACCTGCGGAAACTCGTCGAACCGCGCCCGGCCCTTCTTCGAGAAGGCATAGACTCCGGAGCCGATCATGTTCTCCGAGAAGTAGGGAAGCTTGGTCCACACGTTGTAGAAGGCCCGCACGATCCAGGGCCGGTCCTCGCAGCTCACGATCCCGCGGGGGGCCGCCACCAGGATGGGTGAGTCATCGCCCAGCAGCTCGGCCACTTCACGGATGGCCTTGGTCGTGAGCTGGATGTCGGCGTCCACGTAGAACCGTGGAAAGGACGAAACCGCCTTGTCGCCGAGGTTCAGCGCATGAATCTTCGACCCTACCGAAGTCTCGACCACCTTGATGCTCGGTCCGAACCGCCGGGCCCGCTCGGCCGTGTCATCGGTGCAGCCGTTGCATATGACCGCGATCTCGAGCTCCCCCGGGAGTGCCTCGGCCAGTATCGTCTGGATGCATCTCTCTATGACCCGGCCCTCGTTGTGCGCGGGTATGACGATGGAGATCATCTGGTCGCCCTTGCCGTCGTCAATTTCACCTGACAGATAATACGGACCACCTTGTTCAAAGGTTAGCATCCTCTGGATGAAGCGCAACTGAGGCGGCGGCGCCAGCGGCAGGTCAGGAGTCAGGAGGTCAGGACTCAGGAGGTCAGACCATGGATCTCGGCCACGGCGCGGTCGACCTCCTCGGGAGTGTTCAGCAGGCCCGGGGTGAAGCGGGCATAGGAGGTGGCGTAGGGGGTGTCGCTGGCGATGATCTTGCGTGCGGCCAGGCGCTTGACCACCTCTGGAGGCGCCAGCCCGTCCACCTCGAAACAGACCAGGCCGGCCGACAGAGATGCCGCCCGGGGCGTGTGCAGCGTGACCCTGGGGAGCGCGGCCAACCCCTCCTTGCACCGGGTGGCCAGCTCGTGGATCCGCGCGGTGACGCGTGCCTTGCCCATGCGCTGGTGAAAGCGAAACGCCTCGGGGAGCGCCCATCGATGCTCGTAGGACTGGAACCCTCCCGGCGAGGTGCGGGGACCAGGCGGCAACCCGTCGGGTGGCTCGCCCCGCATCCAGGCCTTGAGCGAGCCCCACTCGAACGAGGGAATGATCCCGGCGTGGCCCTTCCAGGCCGAGGGGCGACCCCACACGATCCCGGTGCCGCGCGGGCCAAACAGCCACTTGTGGCACCCGGCGATCAGAAAATCGCAGCCGAGATCGCTGACGGATTCCTGCTCGACCCCGAAGGCGTGGACGCCGTCGACACACAGGAGCACACGATCGCTCTCGGCTCGGCGCGCGTTGAGCTCGCCGAGCGCGTCGGCCATCCGTCGGATCGGCAGCTTGACGCCGTTCGAGGAGTGAACCCAGGTCACCGCCATCGCGCGCGTGCGCGGGCCGACCGCCTTTACCAGGTTCGAGACGATCTCGTCCTCGGTCGCCTTCTCGGGGACGGCGTAAAGAGGGACCTTGCGGACGATGGCCCCGGTGTGCAGCGCGCGCAGGCGGAGCGACTCGTGCGTGACGTAGTGATCGTGCGTGGTGGTGACGATCTCCTGACCGGCCAGCAGCGGCAGGCCTCCGTAGACCAGCGCCAACCCCGTCGTCGTGTTGCCGGTCAGCGCGATCTCGTCCGGGTTTGCCCCGATGTAGGCCGCCGCGGCAACCCGCATCTCCCGTTCCATCCGCTCGATGTTCTCGTGCAGGTAGATCACGGGATTCTCGTCGAAGCCACGCCGGTGCCGGTCGATGGCGGCCCGGACCGGCCGCGGGTGCGAGGTGAGCAGCAGCAGCGCCAGGTGCACGTGGTCGCGCGAGAGCAAGAACTGGTCGCGCACGGCGGCCCAGGTCGACAGGTCGGCATCCGCCTCAGTGTGGGCGTGCGATTGAGCGGCATCGTCGGGCTTGCGGTCAGCGGGCGTACTGGCTGCGAGGGTGGTACCCAGGCTGGTGCTGACGACAGCGCCGGTTGCCCTGACGGCTCGGGACAGAAATCGACGTCGCTGGATCTTCATGACCACTTTTTACGCCCCCGGCGAGGCCTGCTCAAACATGCCCGACCTGGGGCGACTTGGGGTAGCTTCGCGCCATGCGACCACTTCTGTATTTGATGTTGCTCGGCGCGACCCCGCCGACCTCGTCCGACGAGTTTCACAAGCAGGCGCTGGTGATCGACACCCACGCCGACACCACGCAGGCCATCACGTATTTCGGGCTGGATGTCACGCGACCGCAGCCCGACCTGCAGCTGGATATCGGCAAGGCGGCCGCGGGGGGCCTGGATGCGCAGTTCTTCTCCATCTTCGTCTTTCCCAAGCGGTTCAAACCGGCCGAGTTCTACGCGGAGAGCCTGCGCCAGATCGATGCGCTCGAACGGCTGGCCAAGGCCAACCCGTCGCGAATCCGCGTCACTCGCACCGCTGCCGAGGTGCGCGCCAACGCGGGCGCCCATGTGATGAGCGCCCTGCTGGGCGTCGAGGGTGGCCATGCTCTATGGCCTGGGGATCCTGCCGCACAGCTGGAGCACCTGCGCGCGCTGGCCGGGCGTGGCGCGCGCTACATGACGCTGACCTGGTCGACCAGCAACGACATCGGCGGCTCGTCCGGCGACGATGGCGACATCCGGGGACTGACCCCTTTTGGCCAGCAGGTGATCAAGGAGATGAACCACCTGGGGATGATCGTCGATCTGTCGCACGTCTCCGACGCCACCTTTTGGGATGCCATCCGCGCCACCGAGCGGCCCGTGCTGGCCTCACACTCGTCGGCGCGGGCCCTGACCAACATCCCGCGCAACATGACCGACGCCATGCTCAAGGCGGTGGCCAAGAACGGGGGCGCCGTGTGCGTGAACTTCGGCTCGGCCTTCCTCGACGATGCCTTCGCCGCACAGGAGCACCTCATCTGGGCCAAGCCGCACCCGGGGACCCCGCTCGAGATCTGGCGCGGGCTGCGCGCGGACGCCGCCAAGATCACCCCCCAGGTGCCGCTCGCGCGCCTGGTGGACCACATCGCTTACATCGCCAAGGTGGCGGGCGTCGACCACGTCTGCCTGGGCAGTGACTTCGACGGCGTGCCGGCCACCCCGGTGGGCATGGAGGACGTCAGCAAGCTGCCGGCGCTCACCGCCGCCCTGCAGGCGCGAGGTTTCTCGCCCGCCGACCTCGAGAAGATCCTGGGCGGCAACGTACTGCGCGTCCTCGAGGCGAACGAGCGCCGCTGATGGGACCACCATGGTTCCGGCTCCGCTGAATCGATCGACCGAGTCGAAAGGGCTGAGCCCTCGGAGTCCAGAGGAACCTCGTTGACAGCGTCCTCAGTCCCGTCTTTGATTGCCGCCTCGTGTCCAACGAAATCGACTACGAATTCATCAGTGCTCGCGAAGGTGGGAGCAAGACCGCTGGGTACGTCCCGGCAGCAGGAGTCAGCAACAGTGGTGTCACAATTGCCACTGGATTCGACCTTGGCTGCAGAAACGTCGCCGATTTGAACAAGCTGAGCTTGCCCGCCACGTTGGTCCAAAAGCTAACGCCGTACCTCGGAAAGACCGCGAGGGCGGCATCGGATCTGGTGACCCAACGGCCGCTCACGATCACCGAGGAAGAAGCCGAGGGTATCGACAGGGCGGTCAAAGCAAGTGCGGTGGCTATGCTCAAGGCCCGGTACCTCGCTTCCGCTCACAACTCGAAGAAAGTCGACTTTTTCGATTTGGGTGCAGAAGCGCAGACAGTTATCGCATCGGTTTCCTTTCAGTACGGCGATCTCGAGACGAAGGCTCCCAAGTTCTGGAAGGCCGTCGCGTCCCAAGATTGGGCCGCCGCCGTCGAGATCTTGCGCAATTTTGGCGACGCCTACTCAACCCGCCGCAAGCTGGAGGCCGATCTTCTGGACGAGATCGCGCCGTGATCGACCCGCGACTTCTTTTGGCGGTCGCGTTCATGTGCTGCGCGGCCCATCACGCGACATCACCAGGGGCAAGGAGCGTCATCGTTCTCGCGGACGACCTCCGGCGGGCTATGGCCAAGGGCGACCAGACCCTGGCTGCAAAGCGCACGGCTCTCAAGTTCGTGTCGGGCGGCATGGTCACGACCTGTCGCGACTACCTCGCCCGTGTCCGCGCCCAGGATTTCATCGATGAGGCCGTCACCAATCGGGCCGTCGCGTCGGAATATGTGATGTGTGACTCGCTGGCGATGCTACGGGGGGCGGCGGTATCAAGCGGTGACGACCCGTTCGCGACTGAGCGGGGGCAAGTGCTTGCCCGACGCCTCGACGTCAGCAGCTTCCGGTCCTCGCTCGGACCCCGCATCGACGACATTCATCGCGTCCTGGCTGATTTCGGACCATCCGTGACAGCCACCGCCACGGAGGTGAGCTTGGAAAGCCTCGATTGGAGGTTCCGCCTCAGGGTCGTCGCGGTGGGCGACTTCGACCGCGACGGCACCGCCGACTGGCTGGTCTGGTTGACCGACGAGGCCAAGGACGGCAACTACCGCGATTACCGGGCGCTATTGATCCCGAACGTATCGCGACCCGGATTGCTCGCGGCTCGTTGACCTTGCGTAGTCCCCTGATGAGCGCCACCATCCTCACCGAGCAGACGGTCGAACAGACCATTTCCGAGATCGAGGAGATCGATGCCACGGCGGCGCGCGCCGTGCAACTCGCGCTCGACCGAAAGACCAAGCCGCGGCGCAGCCTGGGGCGCCTCGAGGATCTCGCCTGTCAGATCGCCGCCATTCGCAGGACGGCCACGCCGGCGCCGGGCGAGAAGGTGATCGTGGTGATGGCCGCCGACCACGGCGTCGCCGAGGAAGGCGTGAGCGCGTATCCGGCCGAGGTCACGGCCCAGATGCTGCTCAACTTCGCCCGCGGAGGCGCCGCCATCAACGTGCTGGCCCGACACGCCGGCGCGCGTCTGGTGGTGGTCGACATGGGCGTTCGCGTGCCACCCCCCGACCTGGAAGGGGTGCGCAGCGTGCGGATCGCGCCCGGCACGCGGAATCTCGCCAACGGCCCCGCCATGACCAGAGGGCAGGCCCTCGCGTCGCTCGACGCCGGGATCGCGATCGCCCGCGAGCTGGCTCAGGAGGGCGTGACGTTGATCGGGCTTGGCGAGATGGGGATCGGCAACACGACCGCCGCCAGCGCGCTCACGGCGGCCTTCACTGGTCTGCCGCCCGAGGAGGTGACCGGTCACGGCACGGGCGTCGACCAGGCGGGGCTGATGCGCAAGCTCGCGTGCATTCGCCGCGGGCTCGCCGCCAATCGTCCCGAGCCGCAAGACGCGCTCGGGACGCTGGCCGCGCTTGGAGGGTTCGAGCTGGCCGGTCTGGCTGGTGTGGCGCTGGGGGCGGCCGCTCGGCGCTTGCCGGTCGTCCTGGATGGCTTCCCGGCCAGCGTGGCCGCCCTGGTGGCGGTCAGGCTCTGCCCGCGCGTCCAGGGCTACCTCGTCCCGTCCCACCGGTCCGTCGAGGTCGGGCACCGGGTCGTGCTGCAAGCCCTCGGCGCCCGGCCCCTGCTCGATCTCGACTGTCGGCTGGGCGAGGGCAGCGGAGCCGCCCTCGCGATGGGGCTGGTCGACGCCGCGCTGAAGGTCCTAGGCGAGATGGCCACCTTCGATACGGCCGGGGTCAGCGACGCCGGGGCCTGAGCACCCGTCAGCTGCTCTGCTTGCGGACCTCCTCCACGAAGTCATCGGCGCGCTTCTCCAGGCCCTCGCCAACCTCGTAGCGAACGAAGCGGCGAACCTTCACGTTCTCGCCGGTCTTGGCGACGAGATCCGTCAGCAGGGAGCGGATGTCCTTCTTCCCCTCCGGATCCTTGACCCAGATCTGGTCCAGCAGGCACACCTCCTTGGACCACTTCGCGATCTGTCCGTCGACGATCTTGGGGATGACCGCCTCCGGTTTGCCCGACTGCTTGGCCTGCTCGAGGCGGATGGCCTTTTCCTTCTCCAGTACGGCCGCCGGGATCTCGTCCTGCGACACGAACTGCGGGCTCATGGCGGCCACCTGCATGGCCAGCTCCCTGGCGAATCCCACGAAGTCGGGGTTGCGCGCCACGAAGTCGGTCTCGCAGTTCACCTCCACCATCACGCCGATGCGGCTGCCGTGCAGGTAGCTGACGATGGTGCCCTCGGACGCGATGCGGGTCGCCTTCTTGGCGGCCGAAGCGATTCCCTTCTTGCGCAGGTACTCGATCGCCTTCTCGATGTCTGCTGCGGTCTCCGTCAGGGCCTTCTTGCAATCCGACATCCCCGCGCCCGTCCGCTCGCGGAGATCCTTGATCATCTGCGTCGTGACCTCGGCCATGGCTAGGTGGCCTCGTCTTCGGGGGTGGCTGCCGCCTCGGGCGCAGGCAGATCGCCCCGGCGCCGGGAGACCACCTCGACGCGCGGCCCTTCGCCACCCGAGGAGACCCGGATGGTCTGGCTCTCGGCGTCGTTCTCGACGTTGCGGCTGCGCGCCTGGGTGGCCCGCTCGCGGCCCAGCCGCTGCCCCAGGATACAGGCCTCTGCCACCTTGGACGTGAACAGCTTGATCGATCGGATCGCGTCATCATTTCCGGGGATTGGGTAGTCGATGACGTCCGGATTGCAGTTGGTGTCGACCACCGCGACGATCGGGATCTCCAGCCGGCGCGCCTCGGTGACGGCGATGTGCTCCTTGACGACGTCGATGATGAACACGGCGCCGGGCAACTCGCTCATCTCCTTGATTCCGCCCAGCGCCTTCTCCAGCTTCTCGCGCTCCCGGGTGATTCCCAGCACCTCCTTCTTGGTCATCCGATCGAAGGTGCCGTCTGCGGCCATCTTCTCGATGTTGTGCAGCCGATCGATGGAGCCCTTGACGGTGTGAAAGTTGGTCAAGGTCCCGCCCAGCCAGCGGTTGGTGACGCAGAACCGGCCGGCCCGCGCCGCCTCGTCCCGGATCACCTCCTGGGCCTGCTTCTTGGTGCCGACGAAC